>Ga0208079_1000395_pt1 | contig 24170 bp, 21 predicted proteins | sample NGESurdeep092012_5_FD_184474 | JGI IMG/M metagenome (GOLD analysis project Ga0208079, IMG submission 184474) | Arctic peat soil microbial communities from Barrow, Alaska - NGEE Surface sample 210-2 deep-092012 (SPAdes) | ecosystem: Environmental > Terrestrial > Soil > Wetlands > Peat ... | reverse complement strand
CCTGCCGCGCCCGGCCCGAACTGCGCGGCATGGTGCAGACGCTCTTCGACCGGCTGCTGCCGCGCTTGAAAAACGACGATACGAGTGACGAGTCGCTGCCGGCACTGCTCGAGCGCTACGGCTTCGACCGCGTGCAGCACGAGCAGGTCCGCGCGGATTTGAAGTCCGGGCGAATCGGCCTGGCCCAAAACCGTTTGCCGATCAGCACGCAAATTCAGGACGTGACCGAAGGCGACGTGTTCGACGCCACGCGCGAGTTGCCGAAGAAGTATCGCGAAGCGGGCATGGCCGCGCTGGCGGCGGGCGAAGTGGCCGTGGTCACGCTGGCCGCCGGCGCGGGCAGCCGGTGGACGCAGGGCGCGGGCACGGTCAAGGCGCTGCATCCATTCTGTAAATTCGGCGGGCGCCATCGCACATTCCTGGAAGTGCATCTGGCCAAGAGCCGCCGCATCAGCCGGCTCGGCGGCGTTCCATTGCCTCACGTCATCACCACCAGCTACATTTCGCACCAGCCCACCGAAGCGTTCCTCGCGCGCGAAAAATTCTACGGCTATTCCGGGCCGCTGATTTTGTCCGAGGGCCGCACGGTCGGCTTGCGGCTCATCCCGATGGAGCGCGACCTGCGGTTCACCTGGGAGGAGATGCCGCAACAAATTCTCGATGAACAACAGCAGAAGGTGCGCGACAGCCTCCGCCACGCCCTCATCGGCTGGGCGCAGCAGGCCGGCGAGGCGGGCGATTACACCGACAACGTGCCTCTCCAGTGCCTGCATCCTGTCGGCCACTGGTTCGAGATTCCCAACCTGCTCCGCAACGGCACGCTGGCGCGCCTGCTGGAGCAGCGGCCCAACCTGAAACACCTGATGCTGCACAACATTGACACCGTGGGCGCGGACGTGGACCCGGCGATGCTCGGCTTGCACATCGCGCTGGACGGCGGCCTTTCCTTTGAAGTCATCACGCGGCGCATTGAAGATCGGGGCGGCGGGCTGGCGCGCGTGAACGGCCAGCCGCGCATTGTGGAAGGCCTGGCGATGCCGCGCGAGGAGGAGGAATTTTTGCTTTCCTATTACAACTCGATGACGAGCTGGATCAACCTGGACAAGCTGCTCGCCGTGTTCCAGCTCACGCGCGCCGACCTGGCCGACGCCGGCAAGGTGGCCGATGCCGTGCGCGCGCTCGCGGCCAGGATGCCGACCTACATCACGCTCAAGGACGTTAAGAAGCGCTGGGGCCACGGACAGGAGGACGTTTTTCCCGTGGCGCAATTCGAGAAGTTGTGGAGCGACATGACCGTGCTGCCGGAAATGAACTGCCGATTCATCGTCGTGCCGCGCCGGCGCGGCCAGCAGCTCAAGGACCAATCGCAACTCGACGGCTGGCTGCGCGACGGTTCCGCGGCGCACGTTGAAGCTTTGTGCGAGTGGTAGCGAAACAAAGGCTAAGGGCTAAAGGCTGAAGGCTAAATACAAATCACTGAATGCTAAAACTGAAGCTGAATAGAACTTTAGCCTTTAGCCTTCAGCATTTAGCCTTGCCATCGATTGGCGACTGCCTCAAGGAAATCGAAGAAACCGAGTATTGGCTCGAACTCCTTGTGGACAGTGGTTGCGTTTCGGCAGCGACGATGGCCGGCTTGCTCGACGAAACCCGCCAACTCATTGCCATCTTCACGACAATTGACAAACGCTCAAAAGGAGAACTTTAGCCTTCAGAATTTAGCATTTGTGCACCGCGCCGGAACGGCGCAAAATTCCCCCATGCTTGCAACGTGGCGCAGCTTTACGTGGTCTTCCGGGTTTGCAACGGGTAAAGAGCTTGTGGCGGTTTTACGCCAGCAACCGCAATAACGCCATGAGCAAACCAAAGAAATCCACCATCGAAGTCCAGGGCACAGCCATCACCATCCTGGCCGGGGAACATGGCGACTTCATCTCGCTCACCGACATGGTAAGGAATTTCGAGGGTGGCAGTGCGCTCATTGAGCAATGGCTCAAGAACAAGGACACCGTCCTCTTCCTCGGCGTCTGGGAACAGATACACAACCCGGGTTTTAATTCCCTCGAATTCGAGGGAATTAGAAATGAGGCAGGCCGGAACAGCTTTTTCCTGTCCGCCATAGCGCAGCCACGGCGGGAGCCTTTCTGCCATCCTCAATCTTCCATCCTCGATTCTCGTGGCTCAGCTCGTCATTGACGCGCGCGCCGGAACGGCGCAAAATTCCGCCATGTCTTCCGGGTTTCATGCAACTTTTGCACGGGTGAAAGAGCTTGCGGCGGTTTTTACATGCCAGCAACCACGGTGACGCCATGAGCAAACCCAAGAAATCCACCATCGAAGTTCAGGGCGCGGCCATCACCGTCCTCACCGCCAAAGACGAGGACTCCATTTCGCTGACCGACATCGCCAAATTCAAAAACCCGGATCACCCGGACGATGTTATCCGCAACTGGCTGCGCAGCCGCAACACGGTGGAGTTCCTCGGGGTCTGGGAGCGGCTCAACAATCCGGGTTTTAATCCCGTCGAATTCGACGGGATTAGAATGCAGACGGGTTTGAACAGCTTTGTCCTCACCCCGAAACAGTGGATTGAGAAAACCGGCGCAATCGGCGTCGTTTCCAGCGCCGGACGCTACGGCGGCACCTATGCGCACAAGGACATTGCCTTTGAATTCGCCTCCTGGGTGTCGGTTGAGTTCAGGCTCTATCTAATCAAGGAATTCCAGCGGCTCAAGGACGACGAAAACCGCCGCCTTTCCCTCGCTTGGAATCTCAACCGCACCTTGTCCAAGCTCAATTACCGCATTCATACCGACGCGGTGAAAGCCCATCTCATTCCGCCCGAGATCACGCCGGCGCAGGCCGCCATCACCTATGCCAACGAAGCCGACCTGCTCAACGTGGCCCTGTTCGGCCAGACCGCCCGGCAATGGCGCGACGCCAATCCGAAACTGGAAGGCAACATGCGCGAATACGCCACCATTGAGCAACTGCTCGTGCTGGCCAACATCGAGGGCATGAACGCCGAGTTCATCCACATGGATTTACCGCAGGGCGAACGGTTGAAACGGCTCAATCAGATCGCCATCCGGCAGATGCAAACCCTCACCACCGCCAACCACCTGCGTCAGCTTGAGCCGCCGAAAAGCGGCAAAGAATGAACGGGACTCTCAACTTTCAACCTTCAACCCTCAACTAGCGCGGCCTGCCACGTGAGGCCAAAAGGCCTTTTACGAGGCCTGCCGCGTGAGGCGAAGCCTTTTACGCGGAAGTTTATGGCAAAATGGGAAATCAGGTTTCAACGCTTCGCGATCTTATTTCAGCCTTCATCTGAAGCGTGGCTTGGGGTAAAAGGAAGTCCATGAGCGATCAATTGCCCGTCCCCGCCGCCAGCAACACCTTCGAGCGCATCAAGCGCGTCAGTCCCGCTGGTGCGGAATTCTGGTCCGCCCGCGAACTTGCGCGCGTGCTCGAATACGCCGACTTCCGTAACTTCATCACCGTCATCACCAAGGCGCGCGAGGCCTGCGTCAATAGTGGCCACCCGGTCTCCGACCATTTCGTTGATATCACCGAAATGGTTGGCATCGGTTCCGGCGCACAACGCGAGGTCGAGGATTGGGCGCTTTCCCGCTACGCCTGTTATCTCGTCATCCAAAACGCCGATCCAAGTAAACCGCTCGTGGCGTTGGGGCAAAGTTATTTTGCGGTGCAAACACGGCGGCAGGAGTTGGCGGAGGACGAATCTCTCAAGGAAGACCAGAAACGCCTCCTGCTCCGGCAGGAAATGACGAAACACAACAAACACCTGGCGGGCGTGGCGAAGCAGGCTGGCGTCGTCCAGCCGGTGGATTATGCCATCTTCATGGATCACGGCTATCGTGGACTTTACGGCGGGCTGGGAATGCGGGACATCCACGAGCGCAAACGGCTCAAGCCCAAGGAACACATACTCGACCACATGGGCAGCACGGAACTGGCGGCGAACCTTTTCCGCGCCACACAGACGGAGGAAAAGCTGCGGCGGGAGAACGTGCGGAACAAGAATCGGGCGAACGCAATCCACCAGGACGTGGGCCGCAAGGTGAGGCAAACAATTCGAGAACTGGGCGGCACGATGCCGGAGAACTTGCCGGTGGCCGAGAGCATCAAAAAGGTCGAGAGCCGGGAGAAGAAGCGGCTAAAAGTTGAACAAAAGCGGCAGCTTCAACCCCCTCCGGCCTGAACCACAACCCGCTGACTTTAGCATTTAGCCTTCAGCCTTTAGCCTTTGATTTGACTCACGCGCTGGATAGGCGCAAAATTTCCCCATGTCTTCCGGGGCAGATTCAGTTAGCCGCGTGGCGCAGCTTTACGCGGCAACGGGTGATGAGTTTTTACGAGGCCTGCCGCGTGAGGCGAAGCCTTTTACGCGGATGGCAAAATGGGAAATCAGGTTTCAACGCTTCGCGATCTCGTTTCGGCCTTCCGCCAAAGTGCTTGTGTGCGGCCTGCCACGTGGCGAAACTTTACGGGGCCTGTCGTGTGAGGCGAAGCCTTTTACGCGAGGCAACGAGAAATTCCACCTTTCCCCGATTTCACAGCGTAGAAACATCAACGAAATCAAAATTGTGGCAATAAAACCAGAATGGGTGTAAAAACTGCAAGGCAACCTGTGTGATTTCGACAACGGAACAAACGAACAACGGACACCGACAGCCCCAACGTTCGGAATGCAAGGCTGCCGTTCAAAATTCCGCCGCCGCCGCCAATGCCGCCGTTGTTGATTTATGTAGTGGCTTGGGTGGACTATCCCTCGCAGCGAGAGATCTTGGCATGCGCGTTGTTGCCGGTGTCGACGTGAATAGCAGTGCGCTGAAAACTTTTGGGAAAAATTTTCCGGACGCAAAAGCGATTAGTGGCAGCGTTCGTTCCAAAACAGTCCTTGCGCAATGCGCCGGCCTGCTGGAGCCTTTTAAGACAGCCGGACAATCAACAGTGATTATTTCCGGTCCACCCTGCCAGGGTTTTTCTCCAGCCGGTACCCGTGATCCGGCAGACCCGCGTAATCAAGTGCTCGTTGCCGTAGCCCGTGCTATTTCAAAATTGGAACCGACTTGCGCTCTCATTGAAAATGTTTCCATGGTTCTTGCGGACAAGCACGGCAACAGAGTTGATAGTTTCGAAAAAACTTTGAAAGACGCTGGATTTCACGTCGCAAATGTCGTTCTTGATGCTTCCGAATTTGGCGTTCCGCAAAAAAGGGAACGCGCTTTCTTTTTGGTGACCCGGCAGCGACTGGACGAATCAGATGTGATTAAGCGATTGGAGAAATTCAAAACCAAGGCGGCGGGGTCGAGAGATGCTCTGCGCGGTTTATCAAAGGCAAAAGTTCGTCCAGATAAATACGACGATGAATTTGATTACGGCGGTGTGCACAACCATTTGGCAATGCAACATTCTGACCGCGTGATGAAGAAAATTGCTGCCATCAAGCCCGGCACCGGGCCGATGTCTTACCGTCGCCTGCATCCTACACGTTTTTCAAATACTCTGTTCTCCGGTCACCGTGCGCCGCCGGCTCATTTTAAGGAACCGCGCAGCATCACTGTGCGAGAGGCCGCCAGGCTTCAAGGATTCCCGGACAGTTTCCGAATTTACGGCTCTTTTTCCAATCAAATGGAACAAGTGACCAACGCTGTGCCGCCACCTTTAGCGAAAGCAGTATTGCGCGTGCTATTTGAATTGGTTGGCGACGTTTACTGATTGTAGGCTATTTATATGGGCAACCAAAATCATCTCCTCCCACCGGATAAGAAGCCCAAAAAACAAGATATTGTCGCAGCTCAAAAGATCATTGCTGACATAAGTTCGGGTGTATATCGCTCACCCGCGGCCGCGCTGAAAGAATTGGTTTCAAACGCATACGATGCAGATGCCGAGAGGGTAACAATCACTACTGACGCGCCGAATTGCCGAACACTCGTTATTGAGGATAACGGAATAGGAATGACCGTCAAAAAATTCTTGGACGTCTTTACGCATATTGGCGGCAGTCGAAAACGAATAGACGGTGAAACTTCTGAAATTTTTAAACGGAAACTGATAGGACGAATCGGAATAGGCATGCTAGCCGTGGCACAATTAGGGAATCGCTTTTACGTGTCTTCAAAAGTCAAGGGTAGCAAAACGCGTTTCACCGCCGAAGTGAATCTCGAACCATTCCACCGAGACGATGCCGCCTTGAAAAACATGGCAAAAATCGACCCGGAGGGAAAAGTGCAGATTGGAGCAGTCCGCTATGTAGATGATTTGCCAGAAGCTGAGGATCTCCAATACACGGTAATTACTGTTCCCGATGCGAAGAAGGGCTTGATCAGCGAAATGACAAGCGCCGTCAGAAAAGCAGTCGGGGCTGAAGAGACTTTGTCGATAGAAAAGTCGAAAATAAAAAGCTTTTCACAATTGGTGGAAATAGTGAGGTCTGCACAACGCGCAGATTTAGTCTTGGATGGTTATTACTACATGCTTTGGGAATTAGCTTTGCTCTCGCCATTGAATTATTTGCCGAACGGACCTTTTGAGGAGAGTCACCGAAAAATCGAAGGAGCAGACAAGTTCTCCGCTCCCAAAGTCGAATCATTCCAAGTAATTGTAGACGGGATCGAGTTATTCCGTCCTCAACTATTTCCAAACACCAAAGCATTTAATTATTCAAGCCCTGACCCGAAACTTTATTTGCTTAATTACGACAGGAAGGTAGCTGGCCGCCAGTTGCGGTTTAGCGGTTACATTTACTGCCAACAGCCTCGTATCCATCCGGAAGAGTTCAAAGGTGTCCACATTCGCATACGACAAGTTGGCATCGGCAGATACGACAAATCCTGGCTTGGTTATCCATTTGATGAAGGAATCAAATTTGGACAAGTAACCGGTGAGATTTATGTCGAGGATGGATTGGAACCTGCCTTGAATATCGACCGTGATAGTTTCCGAGAAACAGATGTCCATTACCAAGCCATGCGAGCATATGTTTGGGAACTTCTGCGAAAGCAAGTTTTTCCGGAATTCAAATCGAGGTCAAAAAAGTTTCGAGAGGAAAATCAAAATACGGAGGCGTCGAAGCATCAAAGCCTTTTTGAAGAAAAACTTTCAAAACTTTCTGCTCCGCTTACTGGAAAGATTTCCTTCAAGCGTGTTTCTCAACCGACAATTTCAACTTGGATCGAAATAGATGGCATAAATCTGGTCATTGATAAATTAAAATGGGATGCCTTCTCGCAAGGCAGCAACCTTTCCGGAGACGCGGAGAAACGTTTTTTCCGTGTGTTGCAGGTTTTGATTTCCAGTGAAATTCTTTCAGAAGCCAATCCGGAAGAAGTTGACGCTTTGCTGGAAGCTCTAGCGGTCGCGGTTCAAGACTAAAGTTCATGGGATATCATGGCCACTGAAGACAGCGGTAAATTTAGTCCTTCAGAATCGAAAGATCATTCAAGCGATCTGGGAAATTCGTCTCCACAGGTAGAGGCACTAATAAGTCAATTATCTCAAGAGGAACAGCAAGATGAGAAAGTATTTGAGTCGCAAGATCTTTTATTCGATGAACTCAATACTGATAAATTGCGGGAGCGAGAAACCGAATATACGGACGTCGAAAAACATTTTGTGCGTAGCAAGGCATGGTTAAAAGTTGCGCGAGAATTAGCTCCTGAAGTGAAAGCGTATTATGGCCGAGGTCTGAGGTATTTTACCTTGCCAGGATTCAATCGTCTCGACGTTGGCCTTTTATTGAGAGACGGACTGCTTGCCGTCGATCCAAATGACTCGGATCGCGTTTATGTCGCCGGCTTTGAAGCAGACCCGTCGAAATTCGGCCGGATATCCGGGAGATTTCCGAAATTTAAGTTGCTTGCTAATTCTTCCGTTGAGAGTGCACTGACAGATCCAAAAAACCGTTACTATTCGGAACTACAGTCTCTTTTCCCATTTGATATTATTAATTTGGATCTTACCACCAGCTTGACTCCGCAGCATGAGGGGCCATATTCGACTACAATGCAGGCCATTAATTCTGTTTTAAGGCTGCAGGCGGGATACCCGTTGCCATGGGCTCTCTTTTTAACGTTTCGAAACGTTGCTTCTGATTGGGAACAAGTTGCCCTCGGTCAATTGTTTGAAAACCTCCAAAAAAACATTGGCGAATATCCAGCCGTTAGAGATGCATTTTATGAGCGTCATCGAGAGCATAACGTCGAGAATTTGCAAAAAAAAGATATTAAGGCCTGCATCTCACAGGCTGTGGTTAAGTGGCTTGTTGACCGAGCGCATAGCTTTAATATCCGCCTTAAGGAGTATCATTGCTTTGAATATTGCCGACGTTCTGCAGGTCTCCCACCATATACAATTTTCAAGCAAGTGTTAAAATTCTCTCAGGGAGGAGTTTCAATCGCAATAGTGCCGATGAAGGCTACGCCTCGAGAAACATGGATGCAGGAGGATTTAGTTAGATGTATTAACAGCCACAAACCGTTAGATGTAGAGGAAAGGATTCTCGTCGCCTCTAATTCTTATCCCAAATTTATAGAGGAACTCCAAAACGATATAAAGCTACTATGCAGCATGGGCGAAACCAAAGAATGATGATGGAATTGTTTGAAGTGGCTGATTGCTGAAGGTCATGGCTGACGTTTTCACCAAGGCGAAGCGGTCGGAAGTGATGTCGCGTATCCGCAGTCGCGGAAACAAGGACACGGAACTGACGCTGGCAAAATTACTCCGGCAGCATTGTATCGCAGGCTGGCGACGTAACCAGCCAGTGTTTGGCAAACCTGATTTCATCTTTCCCAAATTTCGGCTCGCGGTGTTTGTGGACGGCTGCTTCTGGCACGGCTGCCCGAAGCATGCAACCAAACCCAAAAGTAATCGCGCATACTGGCGGCGGAAATTTGAGGGTAACCGAAGCCGGGATAAAAAAACCACCGCAAAGCTTCGCAGGGAGGGATGGAACGTGATAAGAATCTGGGAACATTCGCTGCATCAGCCCGAGCGAACACTGGCAAGAATACAGAGGGCTTTGGAAGCACCCATTGATTGATATTGATTATGGTCACCTGGATTTATTTTCCGAAATCATCACAGGCGCCTGACTTGGCGCTTGAAGTTGTCAAGGCGTTCAAATGCGCGCCGGGTATTGATTCGGCCGCCCAGACGAACGACAGCAATTTTGCTTTGAAGGCGGTAGCTCCGGGGCTTCGATCTGCCGGGTTTGTGGTGGAGTCCGGCAAAAAGGTGGAGCAAAAAATCCGCGTTCCTGTCCTGTTTGGCCGTGATGGAAAGACGGAAAAATCCTTTGATGCGGATGCATATCATGAGCAGGCTGGATTCGTCATCGAGGTGGAGGCGGGCCGGGCAGTGGTCAATAACCAGTTCTTGAAGGACCTCTTTGAGGCTTGCATGATGCACAACGTTAATTATTTAGCCATTGCCGTGAGGAATTCCTACTTGGGAGGAAATGATTTTGAAAAAGTGACACGTTTCTTTGAAACCTTGTATGCCAGCAGCCGGCTCCAACTCCCGTTGAAGGGGTTTTAATAATTGGATATTGAAGTGGCAATGACACTAAGACAAGTATTGCAATGTGTCCAACCGATGTTCTTTGAAGATGGATTTGAGGGGTACGAATATTCTTGTGGCGGCACGTTTTTCTTCGTCACGTTTCGCAAGAAATTTTTCGCGATAACAGCTAAACACTGTTTGCGTGGCAGAGATTACAAGACAATCCGACTATTACGCCCGTCAGCGACCAAGGGAAAAGCGTTTATTCCTGTAAAAGTGATTTCCGAAATAGAAGACCCGCAAGGACCTTCGTGTGATTGGCCGGATTTGGTTTTCATTAAACTTAGTGAAGACGCTTTATCAACTTCAGATAAGGCGGCATCATGGTTTCTTGATTTTGACTCATTGAGTAAATTGAAAACGTCTTTGATAGCAGGCGACAGACTAGGCACAAAAGGATATCCGTATTATGCAAAGGGCATTGATTATGAGAAAGCTATCATAAAAATGGGGGCTGTGGCTTGGTCCGGAACCTACGCGGGAGTAGGCCATGAGGCCAACATTCACAAATTTGAGTTCTCAAAACTTGATGGTGTTCCCGACTTGAATGGTTTTAGTGGGGCTCCTGTTTTCAAAATATTCCAGAATGACCAAGTAACAAGGTACTGGTTCGCAGGCGTGATTTTACGCGGAACTGTTCTGTCACGAACAGCTTACTTTGTTGATCACAATGTAGTTTTCAGGGCACTTGAGATCCTTAGCAGAGAGAAATAAACAGTTTGTTTGGTTCATCCGCGTCAATCCGTGGTTAAACGCGCTGTTTTTGGGCGCTTTCCAACGGCCTCCAAACACCACTTTTTGTTTTTGATGCAGCAGATTTTGGCTTTTTGGGCTTCGTTCGTTGACACCGGGCCCGCGTTTGTTAAATTGCGCATCGCTTTATTTCGGTGGAATTCCCCGTGCGAAATTGAAAGCGCAATTATTTTGAATTGAACATTTATGGCTAAAACATCGAAATCTGCGAAATACGTTTATTTGTTTGGCAACAAAAAGGCCGACGGCAACGGCTCCATGAAACCGCTGCTCGGCGGCAAGGGCGCAAACCTCGCCGAAATGTCCCGCATCGGCCTCCCGGTGCCCCCCGGCTTCACCATCACCACCGAGGTCTGCACTTATTATTACGCGAACAAGAAGAACTACCCGAAGGTTCTCGACGCGCAGGCCCGGGAAGGCATCGCTTTTATTGAGAAAATCATGGGCACGAAGTTCGGCGATCAGTCCGCCATGCCGCTGCTCGTTTCCGTCCGCTCCGGCGCGCGCGATTCCATGCCCGGCATGATGGACACCATTCTCAATCTCGGCCTCAACGACGCAACCGTCCTCGCCCTCGTCAAGGCGACGAAGAACGAGCGTTTCGCGTGGGATTGTTACCGCCGTTTCATCCAGATGTATGGCGACGTCGTCATGGGCGTCCAGAAGAGCAAGGACGAAGATCACGAACCGTTTGAAGTGGTCATCCACGAACTCAAACATGACCGTCATCACGCCGACATCGAAGACACGAAGATGACCGTCAAGGACCTCAAGGAACTGGTGAATCGCTTCAAGGCTTTGATCAAAAAGCGCACCGGCAATGAATTTCCGCAGGACCCGTGGAAGCAGCTCTGGGGTTCCGTGAGCGCCGTGTTCGGTTCCTGGATGAACGACCGCGCCATTGTCTATCGCCGCAAATACGGCATTCCCGCCGAGTGGGGCACCGCCGTCAGCGTCCAGGCGATGGTTTATGGCAACACCGGTGACCAGTCCGGCTCCGGCGTCGCGTTTACGCGCGACCCCGCCACCGGCGAAAAAGTTTTCTACGGCGAATTCCTCATCAACGCCCAGGGCGAAGACGTCGTCGCCGGCGTGCGCACGCCCGACCCCGTCGCCAAGCTCAAGACCGTTCTCCCGAAGACCTTCACCGAGTTGGAGCTGGTCCGCAAGACCCTCGAATCGCACTTCAAAGACATGCAGGATTTCGAGTTCACGATTCAGGATGGCAAGCTGTTCATGCTCCAGACCCGCAACGGCAAGCGCACCGGCCTCGCCGCTGTCCGCTTCGCCATCGAGATGGAGAAGGAAAAACTCATTGACTGGAAGACGGCCATCCGCCGCGTGCCCGCCGATCAGTTGGATCAGGTGCTCGCGCCCGTGTTCGACCGCAAGGCGATGATGGCCGCCCGGTGCATTGCCAAGGGTTTGCCCGCCGGTCCCGGCGCCGCTTCCGGCAAAATGTATCTCAATGCCGACCGCGCCGACGCCGCCGCTGCCAAGGGCGAAAAGGTGCTCCTCGTCCGCAACGAGACTTCCCCCGAAGACCTGCGCGGCATGATCGCCGCCGAAGGCATCCTCACCGCCAAAGGCGGCGTCAGTTCGCACGCGGCACTGGTGGCCCGTCAAATGGGCAAGGTCTGCGTCTGCGGTGCGGCTGCGTTGCAGATTGATTACACCGCCCGGACCATGACCGTGGACGGCGTGACCTACAAGGAAGGCGACTTCCTCTCCATCAACGGCACCGCCGGTGATGTCTATGCCGGCCAGCTCCCGACCGCCGCCTCCGAGATTGTCCAGGTGCTCGTCGAAAAATCGCTCAAGCCCGAGGAAAGCGCGACCTACCAGATGTTCGCCAAGCTGATGAACTGGTGTTCCAAGGTCACGAAGCTCCAGGTCCGCACCAACGCCGACACGCCGGAGCAGACCGCCAACGCCGTCGCGTTCGGCGCCACGGGCATCGGCCTGTGCCGCACCGAGCACATGTTCTTCGAGGGCAACCGCATTGATGCCATGCGCGAAATGATTCTGGCCGACAACCTGGCGGATCGGAAGAAGGCACTGGCGTTGATTCTGCCTTACCAGAAGGAAGACTTTGTGGGCATCTTCAAGGAATTGAAGGGACTGCCGGCCACGATTCGTTTCCTCGACCCGCCGTTGCACGAATTCCTCCCGCACGAGGACGCCGCGCAACAGGATCTCGCTGCCAAAATGGGTGTGCCCGTCGCGAAGATCAAACAACGGGTGAAGGAACTGCACGAGTTCAATCCGATGCTCGGTTTCCGTGGCTGCCGTCTCGGCATCGTTTATCCGGAAATTTCCGAGATGCAATCCCGCGCCGTCTTCGAAGCCGCTGCCGAAGTCCAGAAGGCCGGCATCAAGGTGAAGCCGGAAGTCATGATCCCGCTCGTCGGGTTCAAGAAGGAACTGGATCTTCAGGTCGAAGTCGTTCACCGCGTGGCCAAGGAAGTCATGGCGGAAAAGAAGGTGAAGCTGGACTATCTCGTCGGCACGATGATCGAAGTGCCGCGTGGCGCGTTGACGGCCGATGAAATCGCGAAAACCGCCCAGTTCTTCAGCTTCGGCACCAACGACCTCACCCAAACCTGCCTCGGCATGAGCCGCGACGATTCCGGCTCGTTCCTCGCGCCGTATCAGGAGCAGGAAATCATCAAGAAAAATCCATTCGCCACGATTGACCAGACCGGTGTTGGCCAGTTGATGAAAATCGCGGTCGAGAAGGGCAGGCTGACGCGTCCCGACATCAAGCTCGGCATCTGTGGTGAACACGGTGGCGACCCGGACAGCGTGAAATTCTGCCATCGCCTCGGTCTGACCTACGTGAGTTGCTCGCCGTATCGCGTCCCCGTGGCGCGCCTCGCCGCCGCACAAGCCGCGTTGGAAGAAGAAGCCGCCAAGAAGGCGAAGAAGAAATAATTCCGGTAGGGACGCGCTGCCGCGCGTCCCAAAATTTGGGCGGCGCAGCTCCGATAGATCGCGAGCAGGCAACGCCGCCCTACAAAAATCAAAAAACGCCCTGCGAGCCATCGCGGGGCGTTTTTGTTCGTTCAAAAGATGACGTAGTCGCGGACGTCAGTCCGCGCTGATTTAACGGATGAATGCGCCGACTGACGTCGGCGGCTACTTGGTCAGTGGTCGTTCCGCGCCGACACCGGCATGCACGCCGAACAGTTCAAGATTGTGAACGTGGAAAACAACGAGGAACTGGCCAGCGTCGGCGCATAACAACGGTAGGGCTGCGTTGCCGCGCAGCCCAAATCAGTCAGGGCGGCGCGGCAGCGCCGCCCTACCATAAGAATTCAAAGACCGCTCCGTCCCGCATGGCGGGAGGGGCGGTTATTTTTTTGGCGTCATTTTGTAGTTCGCATGCATCGCCAAACCGGCTAGACTCGCCTGCAAATTTTAACAGAAAGAAATTATCCATGAAAAAACATATCCTGCTAACCATCGTCACCCTGGCATTGGGTCTGTCCTGGGTGGGCTGCAACAAGTCCGGCAAATTGGACACCGCCTCCACCTTCAAGGCGCCGGCCGGTCCGATCGAGTTCAAGCTGAAATGGCCGGTGGGCGAACGCATCGTACAAAGCCTCGACATCAAGCAGAATTCCGAGGTGTCCGTGCCGAACCAGCCCGCTTCCATCAAACAGGACATGACCATGGGGCAGGGTTTTGCGCTCTCGGTGTTGAAGGAGGACGCCGATGGCGGACATGAAGTGGAAATGGAATTCCTCAGCATGAGGATGAAGATGGAGCAGGGAGGCAAAACCGTGATTGATTATGATTCGGAAAAAAAATCGCCGGGTGACAAAACGAATTTGGTGGCCGTCATGTTCCAAAAATTTATCGGCGCCAAAATTCGATATTTCCTGGATGCCAGCAACCAGGTGCAGCGGGTCGAGGGCATTGATGAACTTAAGGACCGGTTGACGACCGGCGGCCCGAAGGATCCCTCGACAATGTTTAAGAGCATATTTAACGAGGAATATTTCAAGCAGATGATGGACTACAGCCGGAATTTGCCGCCCAAACCGGTGCAGCCCGGCGACACCTGGCCGGTGAAGCGGGACATTTCGATGGGCGACCTCGGCGCCATGGTGATGAATTATGATATTACCTTTCAAAGCTGGGAGCAGCGCGGGAAGCGCACCTGCGCCCGCCTGGAGTTTCAGGGAACCGTTAAAAACAAGCCCACTCAAAATCCGGCCCCAAACGGCATGACCATAGCCATCCAGGACGGCACCACTTCGGGGGTGTCCTGGTTCGACCCGGAACTGGGGATGGTCATTGATACCACCTTCAACCAGGACATGAAAATGACCATGACGATGCCCATGAATGGGCGGGTAACCGCCGGTGCCGGCCGAATGCTTACCATGACGAATAACATGAGCCAGGTCGTCACGGTGAAACTGGATTCGGTGAAGTGATGTTGTCCGTTTTGCTCTGACCTTTCAGGCTGTGATTGTTAAAGCCGCTCCTCCCGCAAGGCGCGAGGAGCGTTTTTTTTTCGTTCCGGGCCGGCGAGTGAGCGCTTGCCCGGTGCGCCAATCTCCGGCATAAAGAGGGCAACAAATTGATGCTATGGCCAAAACCAAAATTCCTCCCAAAACGCTGACGGAACTCAACCGCCAACTGAATCAAGAACTGACTGCCGCCCACGCCTACCTCGCCCTGTCCATCTGGTGTTGCAACCGGAACCTCAAAGGCTTTGCCGGTTTCTTCTCCAAGCAGGCGGGCGAGGAACGCGAACACGCGGAGAAGTTCATGAAGCATGTTCATGACCGCGGCGTTGCGCCCGAGCTGGGTGCCGTCACAGCGCCGAAACAGGACTTCAAGTCCCTCCTGGAGGTGGTGGAACAGGCGCAGGCGATGGAACAGGCCAATACCCGCGGGATCAATGCCGTTTACGAGGCGGCAGTGGCTGCCAGGGATTATCCGGCCCAGGTGTTGATGCACTGGTTCATCAAGGAGCAGGTGGAGGAAGAAGCGTGGGCCGCCGAATTGGTGGATCGCGTTAAGGCGGCCGCCTGCGCGGGCAGCCTCCTGGACCTCGACCGTCACATCGAGAAGCTCCTCGGTACCGATCAGGAAGCCTGAGCCAGTCCGGCGGACGGCCGGATATATCACAGCAAATTATTCGGCTAATAAGCCGTTTACAAAACTTTGTCGCATATGCGACAAAGTTTTGTCTTCCCTCGTCCTCTGACATTCCAGGTTCAATGTTGCCCCCTCCGTCCCGCATTGCGGGACTATTGAGGACGGGCAATGTTAACCGCGCGGCGAAACATTAGGCAGTCTTTCTTGTCGCGCCTCTCCTCTGTCCGCGCCTGTCCAACAAACAACCAGTTTGTCAGGTGTCGGCGCGGTTGTTGGACGCAGCCTCTTCCTGAAAAACTGCCCGCAACGGCAAATTTCTGCGGGAAGACATCGGCACGCTTTTTGCATACCTTCGCAACCGGAAATGAACGCCAACCAAGTCATACGTCCGGAAATCGAGCCGATCATCAACGGCGGCCATCCCGGCCTCGTGAAAATCCGCCGCAAGCTCGGCTTGACATTTGTTTTATCCAATCCCTTCCGGGTGCCGGTCGCCCAGTCGTCCGCTGCCCCGGCCGCGCCGGAAGCCGACGCCGCCAAAAAGGTGAAGCAAGGATCAATTTAAGGTAGGGACGGTCCACCCGGGTCGTCTGCTGATCCCGCGATGCGGGACGGCGTCCCTACCCGATGAAGTCAAAGCCGCTCCGAGTAATCGGGGCGGTTTTTATTTTAACGCAAGGACGCAAAGACGCGAAGGGGTTTGACACGAATTTAACTTCACTTCTTCTTCGCCGGCCTGCTGGGTTGCACGCGGATCAATTTGGCGACGGCGGCGTGCGCCAGGACCACGTCCGGATTGCGTTGCAACGCCTCGTCGTAATGCCGCGAAAATCCTTCACCGCCCTCGGTCGCGACCAGCATCGTTTTGATCCTGTCCGCCACGGCATCCACGCCGGCCACCGTCAACGGCTCTTTCTTCGCATCCAGCATTTCATCCATCGCGGTGATGAGCTGGGTCATGGGGGCCAGCCACGCAAACCACGGGTCTTCCATGACCAGTTTCAGAAATTGATACGGCGACTGGATTTTGCCAAACGTCGCTTCATAACCGATCCGGTCGAATTCCAGCAACGCCTTGTGCAGGGGAAGCATCGCCTCACGCAGTTCCGTCAGGCGTTGCCGGATGCCGGCCGGCTCCCGGCCGCGTGGGATTGAACCTTCCTCTTTCATGCTGCGTGCAGCATATAACCCGGCGGTTAAGTTCGCGACAAAAACCAGCGCATCAATTTGCGCGTCGGTGGCGGCGGTCTGGCGTTCCAGCGCGAACTTGTCTCAGAGCAAGTTATTCAGCCACAGGAGGTTTACAAAACTTTGTCGCATATGCGACAAAGTTTTGTAGTCCTTTAACTCTCGACTTTGGCTTTGCCTTCGCCCGCCAAATGCGCCAGTCTCGCCTCGTTCAGCGGAAGTGGGTGCGTTCGGATGAAGACGATTCTCCTCCTGGAAGATAACGACGAACGAATTGCTGGTTTCAAATCGGCTGTTCAACAACTCGGCGGGGACTGGCAGTTGCGCGTCTGGCGCGATGCACCAACGATGCTCGCCGAATGCGAAGATTGCTTCGATGATGTTCATCTCATTTCACTCGACCACGATTTGAACCCGCAACCCGGTGCAACCCGCGATCCGGGCACGGGTCTCGAAGTGGCCAAGCTGCTCGCCGGTCATTTCCCGATTTGTCCCGTCATCATCCATTCCACGAACGCGGACTGCGCCTGGTCCATGCACAACGAATTGAGGTTCGCCGGCTGGACGGTGGATCGGGTCGGACCAATTGGCGACGATTGGGTTCGCAAACTCTGGTTGCCAAAAGTCCGTGCGATGCTGGAACAATCGCCACGCCGCGAATTCTTTCAACGGCCACCCGATCACTCCGATCGGATGCAGCGCGCCTTGCTCTCGCTGGAAGGACTGGCCATCGGCGATGCCATTGGTGAGATGCTCGCGTATCGCCATGCCGACGCGGCTCGAATCGTCGAGCGGGGATTGCCGGCCGGTCCGTGGTTTCACACTGACGATACGGAAATGGCGCTTTCGATTGTCGATGCCTTGAAACTGTATGGTCATATCCATCAGGACGAACTGGCACGCCGGTTTGCCTGGCGTTTTGAACGGGAACCCGACCGTGGTTACGGCAGCATGACGCGGAAGCAAATGAACGAAATCATTCATGGAGGCGACTGGCGGCAAGGTGCTGCCTCTGCATTTGGCGGCCAGGGTTCGATGGGAAACGGCGGAGCGATGCGTGTCGCGCCACTCGGAGCTTACTTTGCCGATGATTTGTCGCGAGTTGTAGAACAGGCGAGGGCTTCATCACTTGTCACGCATACTCATCCGGAAGGTGTTGCCGGAACGATTGCAATTGCCATCGCTGCCGCAAAGGCGTGGCAACTCCGTGAAGCCGGTTCACCAGCCCGCGCTTCCCGGCTGTTTGACGCTGTTCTTGAACACACGCCTGATAGCAAAGTCTGGCGCGGACTTCTCATCGCGTCCCAGACTCCGGCCACGGTGCCGGTGGAAGCTGTGGCCAAAGCGCTGGGCAATGGCACGCTGGTCACGGCGCCGGACACCGTGCCGTTCGCAATGTGGTGTGCAGCCAACCACCTCGACAACTACGTCGAAGCCATCACATCGACAATTTCCGCAGGCGGAGACTGCGACACGAATGCGGCGATAGTTGGCGGCATCGTTGCGCTTTCCGTGGGACGTGAAAGAATTCCCGCCGAGTGGCGGAAGGAGAAAGAACCGCTGCCTTTCTCTTTTTAACCACGGATGAACGCAGATGAACGCGGATTTTCGGAGGGCGGAGCTCTGCGAAGCTCCAATTTTCTCACAGCTTGGCGCGGCGAAGTGTAACGGAGGCGGCCCGTTCTCGAACCCTGAATTCAAACTCGTGACTTCTGATTCCGGAATTCTTTTCCAGGGTTCAATTGGACAGCCGGAGGCGGAAGAAGTTGCGGTCGCCAGACTTTTCAATGACGAAATAATCGCGACCGCCGCCAATCATGCTTTCGAAGACATCAGCGGGGATCCAAGTCACGAGATTGGTTGAAGATTCAAGGTTGGGCACAGCGGAACCGGTCTGGTTGATCGGCCAGGAAACCAGCATCATGCCCGGCATGTCGAACACGGAAGATTCGCCCGATTCGATCTGCAGGAACGGGAAATCCGGGTTGATTTTCGCCACGAACATGTCCAGGTAGGCATTCGTGGTGGCAAAGGAGCCGAAGAGGACGTTGGTACCCTGCGTCCAGCCGGTGATGTAGATATTGGCCGCGGGATCGAGCGCAATTGAATACGCCCGTTGATCATTCGGTCCCCGCGGTTGGACCGCCCGAAGTAGTTGTCCGTGAACATCAAACTTTGCGACGAAGGCGTCGGCCCAGGTGCTGAACCCAGATTCATAATTTGTGAGGATCGTGGTTCCAAAAAAATCGGGTCGAAAGACGAGATTGGAGCTTTGGAAATAACCCGCAATGTAACAGTCACCAAATTGGTTCACGGCAATACCCGAACTGGCGACGGAGTTGTCACCTTGTGCCGCATTGGCCCAAAGGACATTTCCGGACCGGTTCAGTCTGGCAACGAAAACGGCGGTCATGGGCAACGGATTGTAGTTGTTGGTCAGGGTGATGCTGCCAAAAAAGAGGTTGGTGCTGCTGGCATTTCCGGTGATGTAACAGTACCCGGTCTTGTCCACGGCAATGCCGGTGCCGGCATCGATGCGGGTGCCGCCGCATTGCCTGGCCCAAATAACGTTGCCGGCCGGGTCGTACTTCGCCACCACCAGATTTTGGCAGGTATTGGTGCCATAAACGGAGAAGACAAAGCTGCCGAACGCGGCGTTCGTGCTGCGGATGTTGGTCAGGAGATAAACATTATTCGTTGCATCCAGACCAATGTCCGCACCCCCATCCCGGTCGCTGCCGCCCGCGGATTGGGCCCAGAGCAGATTGCCGGTAGGATCATATTTGAGCAGTAACACATTCGAAGGACCGCGACTGACCAGGTTGGTGTTGCCGAAGGCATTCGTGCCGGAAAAGCTGCCCGTCAGATAATAATTCCCGGCGCTGTCCAACGCGATTCTGAGGCTGTTTTGATAATAATTCCCGCTGAACTGTTGCACCCACAGGAGATTGGCCGATGCGTCGAACTTGGCGACGAACAAGGATGAATTCCCGGCCGGGGAAGAATTGGTGAGCGTCACGCCATCAATGAAAAAGTTGGTAGAATCGAACCAGCCGGCCACATAGCAATTATGCTGGGCATCAACGGCAATATCCGACCCGCGGTCATCGTTTGTGCCGCCAAATTTCTTCGCCCACACCACGTTTCCGCTGGTGTCGTATTTCACGATGAATCCGTCCCAGGTGGGAAGACTCGTCGGCAGGGTGTTCGTCAAGGCGATGCTGCCGAAGTGGACGTTGGTGGAATTAAACGCACCCACGATGTAACTGCTGCCGGCATCATCCACGACAATCTGGCGGCTCACCTCGGCGCCACTGCCACCGGCCGTCCTCAACCATAGGAAGTCGTGGTTATCGGCTTTGGTTTCCGCCGGGAAAAGACCCAACGCGAGCAACAGGAAGCCCGCAACCAGGCCAGAGACAGAACGTTTGCCGTAACCCTTCATCTTAACCAAGGCCGAGGATAATGAATAAATTCGAATAATTAAAGCGAAAACGCGATTTTGAACAACAAAGGCACGAAGAGCTTTGACACAAATTGCCACGAATCCCCGTAACCCGACTTTTCGCAGTTAAACACTCTGCGGTTTATCCCCGAAGGCGGTGGCGATAATCTTCGGCTTTGGTGGTTGAGTGAATAGACTCACCACGGGGACCACCAGCAACGGCAGGAACATGGTGATGGCGCCAGCCAGCGGCACCCCGTCCGGTCCCCAGGTTGGAAAGAGGATGCAGGCGCTGCCCAGTCCGACGCCGATGCCGGCATAAACCCCGGGCAACGTGGTCCGCTTCCAGAAAAGCCCGAACAAGTACGGCGCCAGGAACACGCCCAGCAAAGTTCCCCATGACATGATCATCAGGTTGACGATGAAGGTGGGCTTCTTGAGGGCGATGAACAGTGAGCACCCTACAAAAACCGCGCAGAGGACGCGCAACAGCGCCATCGTTTGCTTTTGGTTGGCGTGCCGGTTCACGAACGCACCATAAATATCAATGGCGATGGCCGAGCTGGAGACCAGAACCAGGGATGACAGGCTCGACATCGAGGCGGAAAAAACCATCAGCACGATGATCAGCACCAGCGGAACCGGCAAGCCGGAGGTCGTGATGAAATGCGGCATAATCTTGTCCCAGATCGGGCCTTTGGCCCCCATCAACTCCGGGGGCAGCTTCGGGCCGTAAAACAGGTGGGTCAAAGCGCCGCTGTAATACGCGCCAAACGACATGAACAGCGCAAAGACGGTGGCGATGGCCATGGCCCGCTTCACGTCGGCCTTGCTGCGGATCGAATAAAATTTCTGCACCATCTGCGGCAGCGCCCATGGGCCGAAACTGGTAATCAACACCAGCGCCAGCAGCGTCAGCCAACCCGGCGCGCTTACGGCCAGCCAGCTTCCGGCCCCGAGTTGTTTAACCGCCGCGAGACCGGGCGCGGCGGAAGGATCGGACAGCAGCTGGCTGGTCGCGTTCACAAAGCCGCCCGTCTCCGGTCGGTGGGCGAGGAGATACACCATCACCAACACGCCGGCGAATTCGATGATGCCCCGGATGAAATCGCTGATGGCCACGGCAAAGTAGCCGCCCATGACCAGATACACGGCGGTCAACGCCGTCAGGAAATACAACGCGTTTTCGTAGGGGATGTGCAGCGTCATCTCAAAGAGATAACTCAACCCCATCAACACCGAGGCGGAGTAGGGGACCAGGAAGACAAATACCACCAGCGCGGCGACGACCTGCAAAGGTTTGTTGCCATAGCGAGCGCTGAGGAATTCCGGCATGGTGATGGCGTTGAGGCGCGTGGTCATGTCCCGCGTTCGACCGGCAAGAACCAGCCAGGCCAGCAGCGTGCCAACGAAGGTGTTGCCCAGCACAATCCACATGGTGTAGATGCCAAATCCCCAGCCAAGTTTGCCAGCGTAGCCGATGAAGAGCACGGCAGAGAAATACGTGGTGCCGTAGGCGAACGCGCTCATCCACGGCCCAAGCGTGCGCCCGCCGAGGAAGAAATCGCCGACGTTCTTGGTGCGTTTCATGCACCAGTAACCGACGGCGAGCATGACGATGACATAGAGAACAATCAGCCCGGCGTAGAGTGACGTATTCATGAAGGGCGCATTACGCTCGATTCTTGAACGGCGAATCAAGATGAATTGGTGAAGACAATTTGCCGAACATCAGGCAGGCAGGATTTGCGGATGAGAAAGGCTAACGGTAAACAAAAAAAGGCTGAAGGCTAAATGCTAAAGGCTGAAATTATTTGGGCGCAGTCAGAACATCGGTAACACTCATAGCAGTGGACGTGAGTCCGCTCCATCTTATCCAAAGCAATGTCAGAGCCGACTCACGTCGGCTGCTACGATTCAAGGGTTCAATGCGTAAAAATGGTTTTTGGAATTCTCTCCCCGGCCCTGCCCAAGAATCCTGTAGCGCAGACATTCCTGTCTGCGGGTTCAGACGACTTTCCAGTCGCCAGTCCGTGCAGTTCAGCAGGAAACGCGGGACAAGAATGTCCCGCGAACTCGCGGACAGGAATGTCCACGCTACGTGGCACAGGCCTTTCCGCCTTCGCGGCGCTTGACGGGGGGCGGCGCTTCGGTATGGTTTCGTGGCCTTTGGAGAATTGACACATCATGAACGCAGACAACAAAAGTCCTTACAATGCCACCGTCATCGGACGGGAGGAAATCAACCCGCTGCTGCTGGTTCTCCGCGTCCAGCCCGACACAGCGATGTTCGATTTCAAGCCCGGCCAGTTCGGCGTGCTGGGTTTGCTCGGCCGTGAACCGTGCGTGCCGGAAGCCGCATCGGAGGAAATCGTTCCCGAGCCGGACAAGATGATCCGCCGCGCGTACAGCATCGCGTCGTCCAGCGTGGAGCGCCGTTATGTGGAGTTTTATCTCACGCTCATCACCAGCGGCCAGCTCACGCCGCGCCTTTTTGCGTTGAAACATGGCAGCCCGCTGTTCCTCGGACCGAAGGCCAGCGGCGTGTTCACGCTGGACCGCGTTCCCCCGGGCAAAGCGGTCGTTCTCATTGCCACCGGGACGGGTCTGGCGCCTTACCTTTCGATGCTGCGAACGATGCTGGTGAATGACACCCAACGCCGGTTCGTGGTCCTGCACGGCGCGCGCTTTGGCTGGGACCTGGGTTATCGCGGCGAACTCGAAAGCCTGGCCCGTCTGCGGACGAACTTCACCTACATCCCCAGCATCACGCGACCCGATGAGGACCCGCATTTCCACGGGCGCACCGGTCGCGTGCAGGCGCTGGTGGAAGAGGGGGTGGTGGAAAAAGAGTCCGGCGTCGCGCTGGATCCTTCGCAGGCGGATGTCTTTCTCTGCGGCAATCCGGACATGGTGAATGCCGTCAAGGCGATGCTCGAGGTCAGGGGATTCAAGACCGACCAGCCCGGGAAACCGGGAACGATCCACGTCGAGGAATACTGGTGAGCGACCGGTCGGAAGCGCGCACGGAGCGCGGCTGTGTGCAAAAAGCACCAGCCGCAGCACGATAAAAAGCTCTGCGGGCATCAGGCGTATTCGAGCAGGCGGTTTTGCGAAGCTGCTGCGGCTGGTCCCGCTTTGCGTGACACAGCCGCGCTCCGGAGCAGTGCCCGATTGCGCCTACAGGATGTCTGTCCCACTTTGCGATGGAACCGGTGCCGCTGCTTCGCTATGGTTGTGCCGCATTCGGTAGAGAGCCATGAACAAACTCAAAGATGTGCTTCAGTTGCGCGTTCGTTACAGTGAAACGGACCAGATGGGAACGTTCTACAATTCGCGCGCGCTGGAATGGTTTGAATGCGGGCGGACGGAATTGATGCGGAACCGGTTGCGGATGTCTTACGCGACGCTGGAGGAGAAGGGCGTTTTCCTGCCGCTGGTGGAGGCGCATCTCGAATTCCAGGGCGGCGCGCGATACGACGACCTGCTGCGCATCACTTCAACCGTGGAAGTGCAAGGGCGGGCGCGGTTGCGTTTCGACGTGGAAATCACCCGGAACGAGACCGGCAGCCCGGTGGTTCGCGGCTACACGATCCACGCCTTCACCGATACCCGGGGCAAACCGATCCGGCCACCGGCATGGTTTGTGACGTTGATGGGGAAGTCCGCGTAAAAAGGCTTCGCCTCACGCGGCAGGCCGCGTAAAGCTTCCACCGTCGTCCCGCAAAGCGGGACTATGGTGGACAGGTCCAACTCGAGGCTTCGATGGACAGGTCGCCACGCGGTTTAACATCGCCTGCCCTCCATAGCGCGTAGCGCGACGGAGGGAACATCCACCAGTCTTCGCTTCGCTTCGCCTCGGCAAGACGTCCAACATCCAATGAAGGGGAATATGGTCGCGGAGCGACCGCTGACGGTAGGGCCGTGCTGCTGAGACTGTCTCAAAACTCTGTAACCCGCATGAGCTGGCTGGCGTCGAACAAGCGATGGCACAACCAATCGCTCCCGACTACGGCCAACAATTTCTCTTTCCCCCCGCGCTCGAAGACTGGGTGCCTGCCGATCACCCGGCGCG
>Ga0208079_1000392_pt1 | contig 24233 bp, 25 predicted proteins | sample NGESurdeep092012_5_FD_184474 | JGI IMG/M metagenome (GOLD analysis project Ga0208079, IMG submission 184474) | Arctic peat soil microbial communities from Barrow, Alaska - NGEE Surface sample 210-2 deep-092012 (SPAdes) | ecosystem: Environmental > Terrestrial > Soil > Wetlands > Peat ... | reverse complement strand
CCGTCGCCGCCGCGACCGCTCACCGCGCAGGTGATTCTTCCTTGATGTCGCCGCCGTTCATTGCTTGTAGCCGAATCGTCGCAGCATCGCTCGCCTCTCGGCCTGATCGTCGGCGCTCTCGACACCCTTGGGCGAACTGCCGTCGATTACCCCGACCACGCCCCGTCCGCCTGCGTCCTCCGCCACGATCACGCGCACCGCGTTCGCCGTCGCGCAAAAGACCGTACATACTTCGCTTACCGACTTGATCTGATTGAGCACGTTGACCGGGAATGCGTTGCCAAGAATCACCACGAACACGTGTCCTGCCCCGATTGCCGCAGCCGCTTCGACCGCCGAATGTTCCAGCGCGGGGTCGGTGCCGGTGCGCCGAATCAGGCACGGGCCCGATGCCTCGCAGAACGCCAGCCCGAACTTGATTCCCGGCACCGCCTGCACCAGAGCCTCGTAAACGTCCTCGACGGTCTTGATGAAGTGCGCCTGGCCGACGATCACGCTGGCCTCCGCCGGTTTCGGGATTTCGACGATACTCAGTTGCATAGTGCTTGCCCCTTGTGACTATTGCGGTGATGATAATCGCGTGGATGTGGCGCCGGAAGTGAGTATCCGGCAATGGAGGCGTGGTGGCTACCGGTCTGACCCTTCGCACGAATTCCGAGACGCGGCTGCCGGCGTTCTTTTACCGGCTCTCCTCGCGCGCGCAGCGCACCTGGCTGAAGAGCGACACGATCGAGCGCTACGATTATGTGTCCAACGATGCCGCCCGCAACTCGCTCGACGCCCTGATGCGCGTGCTCGAGACCGGCAACCTCGCGGGATGCACCACATCCGCGCGCGCGTTGACCGCGGAAATTTGCCGCGGGCTGGCGACTGCGCCCGTCAGCGTCGAGGTCCGCGGCGTGCGCCCTCGCAATCAGCGCGGCGAGCTGCACGGACTGTTCTATCCATACGATCCGCGGATGCGAAGGCCTCCGTACATCGTGCTCTGGATGCGCACGGCGCAGCGCCACGACGTCGTCAAGCCGAAGACGTTCGTGCGAACGCTGATGCATGAAGTTGGGCACTATCTTGACTACGCACTGCTGCGGCTCGAGGATTCATACCACACGCAGGGATTCTTCAAGCGCGAATCGTCGCTGGTGCGCGCTTTGTTCAATCCTTGAGCGCCCGCGCTGCGCGGCTTCCCTTGACAGAGGCCGCTTCGACGCCGATAGCTTTGTCGTGATGCGCCGCCGCGCGGAGCGCATCGACATGACCACAACACGCATCGGATGGAAGAAATGGAAGAGATGGCTACTGGTATGGGATTCTTTCAGAGATTGTTTTCGCCGGTTTCGGCGCGGGCGGAGTTGCTCGAAGGATTGGCCGTGCTCGCCGGCCGCAATCAGGGGCTGGTCGATCGCCTGAAGCGGCACGCCGCGCTTACCCCCTCATCGAATATCAAGACCGGAGTCGAGGCGCTTGCCGAAAAGGAAGAATTGCACGTCAAGGTGATTCACTCGATTCTCGCCGATCGCAACGTCTGGGCGAAACTGCCGGAGGCCGCGCTGCATGACGGCTCGAACAACTGGGCGCGCCTCAGCGGCGATCTCGAGGTAATCGGCGCGCTTGCGGCCGAGCTGCGTATCGATGCAATGAAGTGGGAGTCAGTCGATGAAGCCGTCGCGGAAAAGCTGCTTCAACTGGCTATCGAGGATGACGATCGCGAAAGCGAACTGCGCAAGCTCGCGCTCAAGTGCGACGCGCTGGCGCTGGACTGACTACAGGTAGCGATGCAGGCCGCGGCGCTCGAGCTCCTCGGTGACGCGGCGGACATGCGGCGACATCTCGCGGTGCGCAACCAGGATCGCATCTCCCGTATCGACGACGATCAGATCGCGCACGCCAAACAACACCATCAGGCGCGAATCCGGGTACGCCAGCACGCGCTCGGAATCGAGTGCGATCGCGTTGCCGCGAAGCACGTTGCCGCCATTCCCGCCGACCGCACCCCACAGCCCGTCCCACGATCCCACGTCATGCCATGAAAATCGCGCGCGCACGCCGAGCACGTTGGAGCTTTTCTCCATTATCACGCGGTCGAACGAATCGAACCGCAGCCTCCCGTAGGCGCGCGCGAGTTTCGTCCGCGGAGTCAGCGCGAGCCGTTGTGCCGCCTTGCCGAGCGCCGGGCAATGCGCGGCGAATTCCCGCGCCAGCGTCCGCGTCGACGCCACGAACATCGAGGCATTCCACAAGTAACGCCCGCTCCGCACCATCCGGCGCGCAATTGCAAGCGCGGGTTTCTCGACGAACTTTTCGATCTTGAATCCGGCGCCGACCTTTGGACCGATCTTCTGATAGCCGTAGCCGGTTTCGGGCCGGGTCGGAGTAATCCCTACAGCGACGATCGATTCGTTGGCCGCGGCGAGACCGATCGCGTCGGCAAGCGTGCGGCGATATTGAGCGGCTGTCGCGATGTAGTGATCCGCCGCGACCGCGGCGATGATTCCCTCGCCCAGCCGGCGCTTGATAATCGCGGCGCCGTAGGCGATTGCCACTGCGGTGCCGCGCGCATCGGGTTCAACGATCAAATTCTGCGCCGGAATCAGCCCGCGGATCGCACGCCGAAACGGCGCCTGGTGCGCCGCTGCGGCCAGGACGAAAATTCGCTCGCGCGGGATGAGCGGCACATGACGCGCGATCGTATCCGCGAGCAGGCTGGTCTTGCCGTCGATCGAAAAAAGCGGCTTGGGCCTTGCCGCGCGGCTCGCAGGCCAAAAGCGCGTGCCGCGGCCGCCCGCGATAATCAGCACCGAGGCGCGCTGCGGCATGGAAGTTCGAGCCATCGGGTCAGATAGCGCCGAGTTCGCGGAGTTTGCCGTCGAACAGCGCGCGAATTTCGGCCAATCGTTTTTCGCTGGTAGCTTCGAAGCGCATCACCAGCGCGGGCTGGGTATTCGACGCGCGCACCAGGCCCCATCCGTCGGCAAAATTCACGCGCACGCCGTCAATATCGATGACTTCATAGTGCTTGCGGAAAAAATCGGCCGCCTGCCGCACCACTTCGAATTTGCGATCATCGGGGCAGTCAACGCGAATCTCCGGCGTGACATGACTGGCGGGAAGATCGGCGAGAATCGCGCCGAGGCCGCGCCCCTCGCGGCTGATGATTTCAAGAATGCGGAACGAGGCGTAGATCGCGTCATCGAAGCCGAAGTAGCGGTCGGCGAAAAACATGTGCCCGCTCATCTCGCCCGCCAGCGCCGCGTGCTCCTCTTTCAGCTTGCTCTTGATGAGCGAATGGCCCGTCTTCCACATGATCGGCCTGCCGCCGTGGCGCGCGATATCGTCGTACATCCGCTTCGAGCATTTCACGTCGCCGATAATCGTCGCGCCGGGACGCTCGCGCAGAACCGCGCGCGAGAACGCGACCATCAGCTCGTCGCCCCAAACGATCTTTCCGTTCTCGTCCACCGCACCGACGCGGTCGGCGTCGCCGTCATACGCGATGCCGATCGCAGCCTTATTTTTTTTCACCGCCGCAATCAGATCTCGCATGTTGTCCTCGACCGTAGGATCGGGATGATGGTTGGGGAAGCGCCCGTCCATCTCGGTGTAGAGCTCGATCGTCTCGAGTCCAAGCCGCTTCATCAGCGGAGCCGCGACCACGCCGCCGCATCCGTTGCCCCCGTCCACGACGACCTTGAGTCCCGGCGTGAGTTTGAACTGCGACAGGATGAAATCGTTGTAGTCGGGAATCACCGGGCGCTCGGAGAGCGAGCCCTTGGCGCCGGTCGTGACAAAATCGTGCCGCTCGATTATTTCGCGCAGCCGCTGAATCTCCGCGCCATAAATCGTCGTCGAACCCACGCCCAGCTTGAAGCCGTTATACTCGGCCGGGTTGTGACTGCCGGTAATCATCGCACCGCCGTCCATCTTCCAGCTCAGCACCGAAAAATAAAGCAGCGGCGTCGGCACCACGCCGACGTCAACCACGTTGATGCAGCCGGAAAGGAGACCCTCGACCAGCCGATCGCGCAAGCGGTCCGACGACAGCCGGCAATCGCGGCCGAGCGTGATCGTTTTCTTCCCCGCACGATGCAACAAGGTGGCGTAGCCGCGCCCGAGATCGACCACGAAGTCGTCGTCGAAATCGTTTGCGACGATGCCGCGGATGTCGTACTCGCGGAATACTTGCGAATTCATTATTGTCAGTCTGTGCGACCGACTACGTCAGTGCAAGATAGCTGCCCGCAGGATGGTTACCGATGACCGCCGCCGGGAAATCGCCGGCGGGTAACGAAGCCCGCGTCGCGATTGTTACCGGCGCCGGCCGCGGCATCGGACGCGCGGTTGCGCTCGAACTCGCGCGCGCCGGCTACTCGCTATGCCTCGCCGCTCGCTCGCGCGATGAACTCGAAGAAACCCGCTCGCAGACCGGGCTGCCGCCGGGGCGCGCGTTGATTGTTCTGGTTGATCTGGCTATCGATGAAGCGCCCGACAATTTGATTAGCGCCGCGCTCGATTGCTACGGGCATATCGACGTGCTGGTCAACAACGCCGGATGGGCCCCGCCGCGAACGCCGCTGCTCAAGATGCGTCCGGTCGATCTCGATCGCATGATCGCCGTTAATCTGCGGGCCCCGATCGCGCTTACGCGGACGGCCGCTGCTGCAATGGCCGCGCGAGGCGGCGGCGCGATCGTCAACGTCGCATCCTCGGCCGCCATCAAGGTTCCCACCGGCGAGGCCGTCTATGCCGCGACCAAGGCCGCGCTGATCGCGTTCACGCGCGCGGCGTTCGGCGAGTTGCGCCAAAGCGGGCTCAAGCTCGCGGTGATCGTTCCGGGACTTGTCGATACCGCGCTGATTCCGAATAACAAGCGGCTCGATCGCGCGGCGATGCTTTCGACGGCCGATGTCGCCCAGGCCGTGATGCAGATCGTGAACTCTCCCGCGGGCGCATGCCCGGTCGAAGTGACGCTCGAACCGCAAATGGATCCGGAGCGTCCACGATGAGTTCCGACGTTCACGCGCGCGCGGCGATGTCATTCACGGCGCGATTCGCGCTCGTGCTGGCGGCGGGATTGGTCGCGGCGATCGTTGTGGCACCGCTGGCGGCCGCCGCGGTATCGGCTGCGGGATGGCGCTTCCCGTTTCCTCGAATTTTCGATCGGACCGTGATGGCGACGCTGTTGATCGCGATGATTTGGGCCGCGCGCGACTTGAATCTCGCCTCGCTGCTGAGCCGCGGCTTCCGGCATCCCGCAACGCCGAGCATCGTCCGCGCGATTCGCGGTCTGGTCGTGGCGATCTGCGCGATTGCGATTCTATTCGCGCTGGCGCTCGCGGCCCGCGGCAGCGGAATCGGCGATCGCGGAGCGGCCGTGGCGCGGATCCCGAAATATTTTCTCTCGGCGATCGCGATCGCGATCATCGAGGAAGGATTCTTCCGCGCGTTTCTACTCGGCGGCATGAAAGGCGACTTCGGCAACCGGGTCGCGCTAATTGCAAGCGCCGCAATCTACGCCGTCGCGCATCTCGTGCGCTCTCCGGCGCGCTTCTATATCACTGGCTACGAGCCCGCGGCCGGATTGATCACGCTCGCGCACAGCATCGACCAATTCACCCATCCCGCGATCGCGATTCCCGCGCTGATAGGGCTATTCCTTCTCGGGATCGTACTCGGCAAAGCGTATATCCTCACGGGCAGTGTGTATTTCTCGATCGGACTGCACAGCGGCTTCGTGCTGGGCGCGAAGATGTGGCCGAAAATAATTCTCGGCCGTGGCGCTCTTCCGTGGTGGGTCGCAGGAGGCGGAGCGATTCCGCTAATCGGCGGCGCCGCCGCATGGGCAATCGCGATTGCTATCCTCGCGATGCTCCGTCCGATCTCCGGCGCGCGACGAACTGCCGCCTGACTAGGCGTCGTACAGCGAGGGGGAGCCGCTTACTGGGCGGGTGCGGTAGCGGCGATGCGTCCACAACCATTGCTCGGGATACTTTCTGACCATCTCTTCGATCGCCTTTTGATAGCGCGCGGTGTTCACCAGCGCGTCGGCTTTCCGGTCTCCCGTCCGCTGCTGTTCGATCTCCTCGAAAATTTCAATCACGTGACTGCGGCCGTCGGGCTGGCGCACGATAAACACGGGCAACACGGGCGCACCCGCCATCATTGCGAGGCGATCGAATCCACCCGGAGTGGCGGCCATCTCGCCGAAAAACGGCACCCAGATGGCCTCGGAGCGCTTGGCGTTCTGATCGAGCGGGATGCCGATGATCTCGCCGCGCTTGAGCGAGCGCAGCATCTCGCGCGCCGCGGTGTGCTTGCGAATGGTCCGCACTCCCACCCGCTCGCGGATGAATGTCACCAGTGCGTCGCCGGCCAGAAAGCGCTGGGTGTGATGAACCACGGTGATCTGGAACCCGTGCAGCGCATGTCCCGCGGGCAGCAGCTCGAAATCTCCAAAGTGCGCAGTCAGGATGAGCGCGCCCTTGCCGGGGTACCTCGGCGTGAGATTGTTCCAGATGTCGAGCCGATTGTAGGTGACGCGGCGCGCCAGACGGCGGTAGAAGAATCCGCCCAGCCGAACGTACTCGGCGCCGGTCCGGCCAAGGTTTATGTACGACGCGCGCAGGATGCGCCTTCGCTCCGCGTCGCTGAGTTCGGGAAACGCGATCTCGAGATTGCGGATTCCGATTCGCGTGTGACGGCGGTCGAAACGATGGAAGATCAAACCGCCTGCCTCTCCCAATTTGTAGAGAATGAAGTCGGGGAGGAGGCTGAGCGCGTGTAGAATGCCAACCAGCAGCCAGAAGATCAGCCGATCCTTGAGGCCCATCCGGATGCGCATGCTCCGCGGGATTCCATGAGCGAGCGGAAAGTCCTGCTTCGTCGCGCCGTTAGCCGAGTCGGCCGGAGCGGCGCCGCGCTTCAACACCTCGCCGACCGAATCGAGCGATTCGCGGTGATCGAGCTGGGGAGTTGCTGGTGAAGACGCTAATGCCATCGTGTGCGGCGCTCTCTACAATACCGATCGTTCGCGTTTGGGGCCTTTGGGAATCACGACCAAGCCTGAATCGGTGACGAAGAATCGCTGCCGATCGCGCTCGAGGTCATATCCTATCTCTTCGCCCTCGGGAACATAGACGTTCTTGTCGATGATCGCGCGGCGAATTTTCACGTGCCGCCCGATTTCCGCGTAGTCCATGATGACCGAGTCCTCGACCAGGCTGTACGAATGGACGAATACCGAGCGCCCGAGCACGGAATTGCGAATGGCGCCGCCCGACACGATACATCCCTCCGAGATCACCGAATGAAGCGCCAGCCCGCGCCGCCCGTTCTCGTCGAAGACGAATTTCGCCGGCGGCTGATCGAAGTACGCGGTGCGCAGCGGCCAGAGCGGATTGTACAGGTTCAGATGCGGGCGCGCGTCGCGCAAATCCATGTTGGCCTCGAAGTACGCGTCGAGGGTTCCCACGTCCCGCCAGTAGCTGAGATTGAGCTCGGAGTCGCCGCGGATGCGATTGGTCATGAAATTGTACGCGTAAACCGGCACTCGATTGATCAACGCCGGGAGGAGGTCGCGGCCGAAATCGTGATTACTGTTTTCCTTGATCGAATCCTCGATCAGCGCCTCGCGCAGCACTTGGGGATTGAACAGGTAGTTGCCCATCGAGGCCAGCGAGCGTCCCGGCGCACCGGGCATCTGGGGCGGATTGTCGGGCTTTTCCACGAAGCTTGAAACGCGCAGGCCCGAATCGACCTGGACGATCCCAAACTGATTCGCCTCGTCCACGGCCACCGGCAGAGTCGCGACCGTGACAGCCGCCTTGCGATCCATGTGAAACTCGATCATCTGCTGGATGTCCATCCGGTAGATGTGGTCCGCGCCAAAGACCGCGACCAGGTCCGGCTTGGTGTCGTCGATAAGATTGAGATTTTGAAAAATCGCATCTGCCGTCCCCTGGTACCACGTCTCGCCCATCCGCATCTGGGCCGGAACCGGGATGACAAAGTGATTGGGCAGCATCCCGCCGAATTGCCATCCGTCCTTGAGATGCTCGATCAGCGATTGGGAGCGCCATTGCACCAGCACATAGATCGCGTAGATGCCTGAATTGATGAAATTGGAGAGCACGAAGTCGATAATGCGGTATTTGCCGCCGAACGGGACCGCAGGTTTGGCGCGATCCCGGGTCAGCGGATGGAGCCGGGTACCCTGCCCTCCTGCCATCACTAGCGCCAGCGTTCTCATTTGAGCAAAAGAACTCGAATCGTCATTGCGCGGCTCGCCTCGGCAAAATAAGCGCGCCAAGTGCAGGTTGCTCGCGGCACCATCGGAAACCTATCCGTCCGGCGCTGAGGTGCAGCTTTTTTCATCCGTGAAATCTCTGAATTGTGGCAAATACCGGAGGGATTTTTGGATAGTGGCATGAATCAGTCATAAAAAAGAAGCTTCGGCGCGGCGGATTTAGCTTGATTTTACTCGATTTTGCATCCTGCCGCCAATTGTGCCGCAAGGCACGTCATTTGCTTGAAACTTCCATAGGGCTCTTACGTCTAAATTGCTACATCGATTATGGTAATCGGATGCACGAGCCCTCTCGCGGTGGAACGCGATGAGAGGAGGATACAGAAAATGCAAACAGCGATTAGCAGAAATGAATCGAAAACAACCGGTAGCCCGGGAGTAGTTTACCGCACGATCTGTCAGAATCCCGGCTGCGGTTTTAAATTCGATCTCAAAATAACGCCTCAAAACGCCAGCCTTCTCAGCGGTACGATGGCATGTGCGCACTGCAAGCGGCACGGCGGCCAACTGAAATCCCAGGGGCGCATCAGCGAAAAGCTCTTCGCGGCCAAGCTACTGTTCCGCCCCACCGGGGGCGGGCCGACGCGTGGCGACGAGGACGAAATGGGAGCGGACTCCCGCTATTAACCTGGACGCGCGGATCATCTAATCTAGATGGGCTGTCACTAGATCCGTTGCCTTATCGTTACGGCGCGCGCCGTCCGGGAACCCGGACGGCGCGCGCGTTTCTCAGAGGCTTGGTTGGCCAGGATGGCGATCAGCCGCCCGCGACCGGCACTGCCGCGACGCCCTGCAGATTGCGGATACTCGGCCGCTCCATCATGCGCTTGATCCACGCATCGATGTTGCCGCGGTTGCTGCCGAGCACGTCGATTCCGATTTCGTTCAGCACCAGCATCCGCGGCGCAAATCCGATGTCGGCGACCGAGAACTCACCGGCGAGAAAACTGTTGCCTTGCAGTTCATGGTTGAGGTAGTCGAGCACGCGCTCGACCGACTGATGGAGCCGCTGAACGCGATTCTGATCGCGTTCGCCCTCGGGCTTGGAGACTTCGGCGATTAGCTGGCCGACCGGCGGCGTGAACGAAGTGTCGGCGAAATCCTCGAACAGCCGCGCCCGCGAGCGCATCGCGCTGGAACCGATTGGCGGCAGCAGCGGGGGCTCGGGATACTCGTCCTCGAGATACTCGTTGATGATCGTCGAATCGTAAATCGTCGTATCGTCATCGACGAGCACGGGCACGTGTCCGAACGGGTTAAGCCGCAGAAAGTCGGGCTTGCGATTTTCATGCTGGGCCAGATCCACCGCGACCAGTTCGTAGGTCAGGGCCTTCTCGGCTAGGACGATGCGGACTTTTTGACCGTAGGGGCAGGAAAGGAAGTCGTAGAGTTTGATCATATCGGGCAAGTCCTCATTCGGCTTGCGCCGCGACGGTAATTTTCAAGCTGGCTTCAACCTCGGAATCGAGCTTGACCGGCACCGTGAATTCTCCGAGCTGCTTGATCGGCTCGGGCAGGTGAATTTTGCGCCGCTCGATATCGAGACCATTCTCGCGGAGCGCGCGCTCGAGATCGATGTTGGTAACCGAGCCGAAAAGCTTGCCCTCCTCGCCGGCGCGCGCGGTAAGCGTGAGCGCGAGCGCTTCGATCCTGGCCTTGACCGCGAGCGCGTCGGTGCGCTTGATCTCGCGCCGGCGCCCGGCGGTCCGCTTCTGATGCTCGAAGGCGCGGAGATTTTTTTGATCCGCCTCGACCGCGAGCTTGCGCGGCAACAGATAGTTGCGCGCGTAGCCGGCGCGGACCTTGACCACGTCGCCGGTCCTTCCCAGGTTGGGAAGATCCTCGTTGAGTATGACTTGCACGTTCATCGTCTTAACCGCCTCGTTTCCATCCCCGCTCTTAGAGGAAATCGCCCAGGTTGTTCGCTTCCGGGCTGGGGGGCTTGAGCCGCCGGAAGTCGATCCACATATCGAAGACGCCCGCGATGCACACGAGCGCTGCCACAAACGGCTGCGCGAACACGACAAAATAAATTATGCCGCGTACGATCGACGGAACTGAGAGCGACTGAAAATAAAACCCGACAATCGCCAGTCCCTGGCAAAAATACACCGCCGCGATACAGATGAAGCCGTTGAGCGCGATATCGCTTACCGCCGGGACCGGAATGAACAGCCCGAACCCGCTCGCGAGCAACAGCCACATCAGCCATTCCTTCGACGACCATCGCGAAAGATCGCCGAACAAGCTGTACGTCAGCCGTTGCGGCCCGGCCCATCGCCAAAACACGCGCAGGTTGAGCAGGATCGAGCTTGCAGCGACCAGCAGCGCGAACGCCGGCGACAGACGCATCGTAAACGAAATGACGCTGGCTTTCGTATCGGCCGGAAGTGTCGATTGAGTCCCGAGAAGCTTGTAGAACTCCTGCCCGCGCGCCATCCCTTGTGCAAGTTCGTCGTGAACGGTCTTGATGAGCGCGTCGGGGCCGCCCATGACCACGAGCGCTGCCACCACGGAAGCGGCAACCATCGCGCCTGCGCCAACCGCAGCGATCATCTCGAAGGAGGAGCGCCGCTCGAGCATGTAGCATACGATCCCGGTGCCGAGCCCGAACGACACCAGGTAGCCGAGACCGGCAAACGGTCCCGCCAGGATCGCTACGAATGCGGTCGCAAGCAGGACCGCGATAGTCGCGCGGAGGTTGGGACTGGGACGCCCGACCGCGTAGAGGATGATTGGTGCAGGCGCGAGCATCATCAGAATCCCGCCGATCATCGGTATCGCGCCGCCGGCGAGGAAGAACGCCCCCGCCAACGCGGCTGCGCGAACCATCCCTATAACAGCCTTGCGCGTCACTGGATTAAGCCGAGCTAGACTCCGAGCGTCGAGAATGGCAGCAGCGCGAGCACGCGAGCACGCTTGATCGCCACCGCAAGTTGGCGCTGATGCTTGGCGCAGTTGCCCGAGGTTCGGGCAGGGACTATCTTGCCGCCCTCGGTGATGAAACTGCCGAGCGTGCGCACGTCCTTGTAATCGACCTTGAGCGTCTTGTCGGCACAAAAGCGGCACACCTTACGCCGTCCACCGGGGCGCCCCCGACGCATCCCGCCCCCGCGGCTCTCACCGCCACGTTCGCCCTCTGGGCGTGGGCCGCCGTAGCGTCCGCCGCCGCCCTCGATCCGCGGCCGGTCGCCGCCTCTTTCAGATCTTTCCTCGTCAGCCATTTAGATTCCCTGGTAACATTTCCTTGACGAAAGTTTTAGTATCTATTCACTTCGCTCGATCGACGCAGCTACGACTTCAAACCCGGTGTCTGTCTTCAAGCTGCCCTTCAATGTTCTCATTCTTCCGATCACCTTAACCTCGCGGCCTGGCCCCAGGAGCTGTTTTGCCGCCAGCGCCGATTCACCGGTCATCACGATCCCGAGTCTCAGTTCCTCGCCCGGCGCGCCGCAATCGACGGTGAAGCGGAGTACGGGCGTGCCTGCCGGGGTGATGCGAACTTCGGGCTGACCGAGCACCCGGCCTTCGATCTCAATCCGGTTCCCTGTCACCTTCGGGCCCGGCGATTTCCTCGACCGCCGCTTCCATTATTTCTTCGGGAGCGTCGGGTGCTTCCTCAGCCCTCTCCTCGCGCGAGGCCATCAGGGCGGCTGCGCGCGCTTCCTGGGCAGCCTTGGCCTCGGCGATACGGCGGTTGCGCGCATCGAGTTCCTCGCGCGCCTTGGCCACATCGGCGTCGTCGTCCACCAGCACCGACAGGTAGCGCAGGACGATATCGGAGATCCGCAAGTTGCGCTCGACCTCGTTCATCACGGGGCCGGGCGAGACATAGTCCAGACGAACGTAGAAACCGCGGCGCTCGCCCTTGATTTTGTAGGCGAGTTCGCGCGATCCCCACTCCTCGGTTTCGATCATCTCGCCGGCGCCGGCGGCGATGATACCCTCGTAGCGTTTGATGGTTTCCTTGATTTGGGGGTCGCCCGAATCAGGGCGGAGAATAAAAATAGTTTCGTAGCGCCTCATGCGCTGCACGTCCTCCTTACGGATTTGAGCCCCAAGTTGGAGCAAGGAGCAATCCCGTACAGTACCATCGCGCGTATTCGCTCTCAAGGCTATACGGCAGTTATTTAATAGTCGCGCAGCGCGGCCACAACGGGAGGGAAGTCTGCTCTTGCCATTGGCGGGCGGTCTGTTAAGACGAAGATGCGGTCGCGCTCAAGCAATTCAGGAGGATCCGTCCAGTGGCCAAGTCCAAAAAGAAGATGAAGAAAGCGCCGCGGCAAGCCCGCAAAGTCGCTCCCAAAACGGCCAAAGGAAAGAAGGCCGCATCCAAAGGCGCCAAGCGCGCGCTTGCGGTGAAGGCTGCGAAACAGCCGACTCCGAAAAAATCCGCCAAGCCCATAGGGCGTCACGCTGCCGAGATCGTGAAAGCTGTGGCGCATTCGCCGAAGATCCCCAGCTACGATGAACTGCCGGTACGGGCAGGCGCGCCGGCGGGCGCGGCATGGGGCGTGTTCGGCGACGACGACGAAGTCGGAACGATCAACCTGCTGACGCCCGAGCGCGTGATTGCGGCCGCCGCGTCGATTCGCTCGGGCAAAGTCTTCGCGATGAATCTGCCGATCAACATCCCCGACCCGCCGCTGTTCACGCGCGGCAAACATACCCACACGGTCAAGATTTTCCCGACCGCGGATTTCGTGCTCGACGACTACCTCGACAACTTCTATCCGCAATCGTCGTCGCAATGGGACGCGCTCGCTCACGTGAAGCATCCGATCTACGGGGCATACAACGGAATTCCCGACAATCAAATGACCGGGCGCGGCGGGATGCGCCTGGGGATCGACAATCTGGCGCGGCGCGGAATCGCCGGGCGCGGAGTGCTCGCCGACGTGGCGCGGTATTACGATCGCATCGGCAAGTCGATCGATTTCACCAAGAACAAGTCGATTCCGCTCGACGACGTGCAGGCCACGCTCGAAGAAGAAGGCGTCGCGATCCGTGCCGGCGACATCCTGCTGATTCGGATCGGATGGACAAAGTTCTACCTGTCGGCGAGCGAGGAGATTAAGGCGCAGCTGGGGAAGGAGACGGTAGTGCCGGGAATCGAGGCCAGTGAACGCACGGCGCGATGGCTGTGGGACAATCATCTGGCCGCGGTCGCATCGGATTCGCCGGCGCTCGAGGCGTTGCCGAAACCCGCGGGCGAGGAAACGGAGTTTCTTCATTTCCGCATGCTGGCGTTCTTCGGGATGCCGATAGGCGAGATGTGGAATCTCGAGGCGCTGGCGGAAGATTGCGCCGCTGACGGGCGCTACGATTTCTTCCTCACGTCGGCGCCGCTCAACGTGCCCGGCGGTATCGGCTCGCCGCCCAACGCGCTGGCGATCAAGTAGCAGCGGGGCTGGCGGCAGTGTCCTGATTTGTCACCCAAGCGGAGCGGGCCTCTACTGCGGGCGCTCGATGACGACGCTGGCGCGCAGGGAGAAGTGTTTGCGGAACTACGGCGAGTTGGAATCGGAGAACCAAAACGGAAATTCCAGATTAGAAATAATATTCAGCTAGTTGGTCGCCTTGAGAATCGTATTTACGTTTGGGAGGGAACTTGCGATTGCAGACCGCCTGGTGTTCGCATGATGCTAAACAAGATTCAAAACGGAACATCCCGGTTACAATCGTATTGTGGCCAGGAAGCCAAAACGGAGATCCTGGCTAATCAGATGGAGAGCTGACCATGAATTATCATCAGAAGTACCTGTCGTCGTGTTTCGTCCTTGCGATCGTCGCACTTCTTTCCGCGGGCTCGTTCGACGCAGCACGGGCTGCAACCGCGCCATCAATGGGTTCGGCGGCGAGCTTCGCCGTTCTGGGTTCTACGACGGTCACTTGCACCGGTGCGTCCACCATCACCGGAAACCTTGGCGTCGGCCCCGCTGGCTCCGCAGTTACGGGTTTCCCTGCACCGTGCACCATCGCCGGAGGAGGAACAATACAGGCGGGTACCGCTAATCCGGTCGCGCTCAAGGCTCATAACGATGCCCAGAGTGCGTAAAATGCGCTCGTAGCCGAGCCCTGCACCACTACCTACTCGGTCCCTACTGATCTGGGTGGGTTGTCGCTAAGCACAGGCGTCTATTGTTTCAGTTCCTCCGCTGCGATAACTGGAACACTCAATCTCACGGGCGGAGGCCCCTGGATCTTCCGGATAGGGAGCACGCTCACGACCGCGAGCGGCCCCGGCGCTTCTTCTGTTCTCGTCAATGGAAGCAGTACAGGTTGCAATCCGGGACTTTTTTGGGCCGTCGGCAGTTCCGCGACCTTGGGTACGTATTCTCAGTTCCAGGGAGTCATTATCGCGGTTGCCAGTGACACCCTGGATACGGGCGCAAACGATTCCGGGGGAGTTTTTGCGCTAAACGGCGCAGTGACGCTGGACGACAACAACGTCTCCACCTGCAACACCGGTGGCAACTCTGGCGGCCCCCCCATGGCATGTACTCTCCTGCAGTCGTCGTCAATTGCTTCGAACTTCAATGGAACCGCTATTCCCGCAGGAAACGACTTTATCTGGTTCAGCGCCAACGCCTCGATCGGTGGTATACCTACGACCGGCGGGACGGTATCGGTCACGAATCAGGTGCTCACCGTTCCCGGGGTGGGGTCTTTCAGCCTGCCGGACAGCCAAATAACATTTTTCTCCGCTGACACCTGTGCGTCCGTCCTCTTTTCAGGAACAACCTGGGACGTTGGCGTTCCTTTGTCGGGAAGCGATGAGGTCTTCATCGGTGGATTCGCTCTCCCGGTTCCCGCCGGTCTTCCCGGCGGCATTAAGGGCGTGACTTGGTCGGGAACGTTCGCGAGCAGCGCGGCCGGCGCCTCCATAAAATGGAAGTGGGGGGCCGCTGTGTACGACACAACCTTCACCGGCTACAACTTGCTCGGAGTCAAGCCGACACACACCAACGCTTGCTTATTTAAAAACTCGGACCATGCCGGAACACCGGAAGACTTGAAGGGGTTTGCTATCGGCGGCGCCACTGGCGGGGGCGCTGGGAACGTTACTGGTTCGTGGAGTGGCACTGCAACCGCGTGTCGCCCATGAGGATCGCCCTCTATATCAGGCACTGAGTTGGAAGACAGCGCGGCGGGTAGTGATCTAATTGTCAAATTAGATCACTACCGCGCCGGCGCCCGGCTCAAATCGCCCTCGCCGACGACGGCATCACACATCGAGTGCAGATTGTACGTGGCTGATTGTGCGCTTAGCGGTCGCGGGGTTTTATTGCCTTTCGTCCTGAATGCCTCCCATCAATCCGACCAACCCATGTATCGGTAGCTTGCCGCGGCGCGCGTCCTTGGCCAGCGAGGGATCTCGCGCGCGGACGTGCCGGCGGGCTTTTCAGTGGCCGGCTTTGGTTAGCGCTTCGGTCGTGAAGAACTCCTTGTCCGCCGCGCCCATGTTGATGTACCAGCATTCGCGCTCAGGCGTGTCCGGTCCGGGCAGGTAGCAAGTCGTCGAGACGCCGGATTGCACGTCAACGCTCGAGGCCGCGATATTGAATTCACGCTTGAACGGATAGACCGCAATCCTGGCGTCGGGCACCGGGCGATCTCGGTAGGTGAAAAGATAAATCTGCGTCTTCCACAACTCGCCCTTCCGATCGTAGCTGTCCATGTACGGATTGAACCATCCCTCGCCGTCAACGTACACGATCGTCTTCGACTGCAGGATGCCCGTGATTTTTTCCGGACGCGGCGTGACTTCGACTACGTAGAGATGACGCATCTCCCAATCGTCGGGGCATGAGGTAGCGCCGCCGTCCGTGGAACATGGATGCGCGGGCGAGTTCCTTGCGTGCGCGCACGCGAGCATGCTGCGCTCGCCCAGGAATTTGAAGTTGTACTCCTGCGGCTTGGCTCCAAATCCGCCGGCGTGATCGGCGTCCCAGGTCGAAAGTCCCGCCGAGGAACTCAGAATCACTTCGTTCACACGGCGCACGCGCCGCGTTCCTGCCAGGAATGCCCACGCGTCGTCGGCCTTGTTCGCGTCCCAGTAGCGATAGCGGATGCCGCCGCTGCCGCGATCTTCGGCGGGCGCGAGGGTGGGATAGGCGCCCACGCGCACCCAGATGCCGCTAGTCTTGAAATCCGGGTCGGCCGGCATCGGCTCGACTTCGGTGCGTCCGATATCGGAATAGCCTGCCAGATGCCCGGTCTCGGTCAGCTGGATCAGCTGTTGTTGCGCGCCGGGATTTTGCCTCGCCACCTGGCATTCGAAATAGCGCAAATCGAAGTCGTCGGTCGCGATCGGCTTGAAGTACTGGTTCCACATGATCTTGGTCGCGACGTCGGGATCGTTCGGATCGAGGAGGGGGAACGGCTGCCCGGCGACGTAGCCGAGCAGGTCGCGATGGTCCGGAGCCAGGCGCACCTGACCCGAGTACTTTTCGGTCGCATCCTGGTAAGGCGGCGGCCAATCGACGCGGCTCGGCGCCACGATGTTCATCTGCATGCCCTTGGAGACCGCGACGAAAGTGCCCGGACTCACCAGCGAGCGGACCTGCTCCGCATTCTTTGGCGTGATAACGTCGCCGGGCTTGACTTGGGCGTGAGCTGGAGCGAGTGCGAAAGTCACGGCGAAAAAGGCTGCGATAACGGCCAGCAGGTTCGGGACACATGGTCGGCTCGGCTTTTTCATATTCTAAAGCATCACTTTAACTCGGTCGCGATCTGGCGGCAGCGTTGTGTTCCGGGGTTGACCAACGAGTAAACGCCCGCTGCCGGAAGCTTGTCAAGGAACATTCCGGGGTCGCAGCCAAAGCCCCGCGGCCTCGCAACCCTACAAATCGCGGCGATAGGTCACGAAGTTGCCGGTGACGTGGGCGCCCAGGCTGAGCGCCGTGCGGCGCGAGGCCCAATTGTCGTCGAGCACCAGAGTGTAGCCGGCAAAGCGCATCTTGCGCTGCGCCATCGCCAGGAACGATCGCGCCGCCATCGCAAGCGCCACGCCGCGTCCGCGCGCGCGCGCGACGACTCCGATATTTATCAGCGCGCCTCGTGTACCGCCGCCGCGCTCGGGTTCAAGCCGGGCGGCTCGGCGCACACGGGCAAGCGCGATGCTGAAATCGGGCACCGAGAAGACGGCGCCGACGCACTCGCCGTCGAGCGCCGCGAGCATCGAGAGATCGGCGACGGGAGTTTCCCACAGCGACGTGAGCATCGGACGCATTTCCGCTCGCGTCACGGGATTCCATCCCCAATGGCGATCGAACGCCGAGTTGGTCACGTCGGTCCACGCGTCGATCGCGGCCAAAAACCCGAACTCGCGCCAACTTTGAATCGTAATGCCGTTGCCGGCCATTGCGGCCGCGTCGGCTATCCGGCGATAGCGCGCCAGGATTTCGGGCGTGAGCGGCGCGGTGTAATCGACCTGCCCTTTTTCGGTAACGAAGCCGGCTTCCTTGAAGTAGCGATGGTATGCGGGAGGATTTCCGCGCAGCAGAAACGACGGCAACAAGTCGTAGTTGTCGATCGCGTAGGGATAATCGAGAAACGGCGCGAAGCCGCTGCGAACGGCGCGCATGCCGCGTTGGCGGATCGATTGCACGGCCTGGTCGAGCATCGCGGCGACAGCGATGTCCTCGCCTTCGAGCGCCTCGAAGTGAATCAACTGGCCGAGCTGCTCGTTCCAATGTTCGATGTAGCGGCGATTGATAACCGCGCTGACGCGCGCGACGACCCGGCCCGCCCGACGCGCGCAAAAGGGCGTGACCTCGAGGTACGATGAGAGCAGGCTGCGGCGTGACAGCAGATCGATCTCGCTGTGCATGTCGGGCGGCCACCAGGCGTCGCGCGCGCCGTAAACTTGAAATGGAAGGCGCGCGAACTCATCGAACTGTTCGCGGCTGGTTGGCCGTTCGACGCTGATGGTGTCGCCGGTTAGTCTGGGATTTGCCGCCATGATTCAAACCGGATCGCGCACTCAAGAGTCTTATAGCCGCAGGGCGGCCGAAGATCATCTGCGCGGAAGATCGCGCGGGGCCTAGCGGCGGTCGGCCTTCAGCCCATCTTCATTTGCGAGAAATAGACGCAACTGCGCGGGTGCAGTGTCGCGCGGAATCTCGACCGGATAATTGCCGGTAAAGCACGCGTCGCAAAATCCCTCGCGGCTGTCGCCGTTGAACGAGTACAGACCGTCCCAGCTCAGGTAGGCGAGCGAGTCGGCGGTGATGTAGCGGCGGACCTCCTCGACCGAATGCGCAGACGCCAGCAGTTCCTCGCGCGTGGGCGTGTCGATTCCGTAAAAGCACGAGTTGGTGGTGGGCGGCGCCGCGATGCGCATGTGAACTTCGCGCGCGCCCGCCTGGCGCAGCATCGGGATCACTTTCCTGAGCGTGGTGCCGCGCACCAGCGAGTCTTCGATCAGCACGATTCGCTTGCCGCGCAGCAATTCGGCCACCGGGTTGAATTTGATCTTCACGCCGAAATGGCGAATCGACGCGCGCGGCTCGATGAACGTGCGGCCGACGTAGTGGCTGCGCACCAGCCCCATCTCGAACGGTATTCCCGATTCTTCCGCGTAACCAAGCGCGGCGGGCGTGCCCGAATCGGGCACCGGCACAACGATGTCTGCCACCGCCGGAGCTTCGCGCGCGAGCGCGCGCCCCTGCTGCTTGCGGACCTGGTACACGTTGCGGCCGTAAACCTGGCTGTCGGGCCGCGAGAAATACACGTACTCGAAAATGCATCGCTTGGCCGGCGCATGCGCCAACGGACTCAGCGAGCGCAGCCCGCTTTCATCGATGACGATCATCTCGCCGGGCTCGATCTCGCGAATGTATTCGGCGCGCACCAGGTCCAGCGCGCATGTTTCCGAGGCCACGATCGTCGCGCCGTTGAGACTGCCCAGCACCAGCGGACGGAAGCCCTGCGGATCGCGCACCGCGATCATCGAGTTTTCCGTCAGCACGACCAGCGAGTACGCGCCGCGCACTTGCGCCAGAGCCTCCGTGACCCGCTCCGGCAGCGTGGGCGCGTGCGAAGCGGCGATCAGATGAATCATCACCTCGCTGTCGGACGACGACTGGAAGATCGATCCCGTTGACTCCAGCCGTTCGCGCAGCTCAGTGAAGTTGACGAGGTTGCCGTTGTGCGCCAGCGCCAGTCCGCCGCGCGCATACTGGACCACCAGCGGCTGACAGTTGTTGATGGTCGTCGAGCCGGTCGTCGAGTACCGGTTATGCCCTATCGCGCTGGTGCCTTCGAGTTTCGCGATGATCGTGCTGTTGAAGACGTCGGCGACCAGTCCCATCCCGCGATGCGAGATCAGCGACTTGCCGTTGGACGACACGATTCCCGCCGACTCCTGCCCGCGATGCTGCTGCGCGTAGAGACCGAGGTACGCGAGGTTGGCAGCCTCGGGGTGTCGATACACGCCGAATACTCCGCATTCCTCGTGGAAGACGTCGAGGTTCGATTCTTCGACTGCTATGACCGAGTGCGTTTCAGTCACTGCCTCTGAGCCTCCTTGGAATCGCGTCTTCGTAAATTCGCTGCAGTTCGGCAATGCCTTCGTCGAGCGTTCCGCTGATCTTGAGCCTGGGATCGGCGATTACGCGTCCGATGACCGCAAATTCCAATCCTCGCCCCGCAAACAAACTCTCGACGCGGGCTGCGTCGCGCTCAGCGATCGACAGCACCACCGTCGATGCGCCCTCACCAAAAAAGTCAACCGCGGCGGCGTTCCCAGCGCGCCCAAGTTCAACTTCGGCTCCCAGAATCGCCCGCGGATTGAAACAGGCTTCGGCCAATGCCACCGCAAGGCCGCCCTCGGCGACATCGTGCGCCGATCTTATCAGCCCCTGCTCGGCGCCTTCAACCAGCCCCTCGATCAGCGCTGCCTCGCGCGCCAGGTCGATCGCGCCAAGCCGCCCGCCGTCGATTCCGAAAATTGCCGCGTACTCGCTCGCCGCCAGAGACGGCGTGGCCGTGCGCACGATCGCAATCGCGTCACCGGCATTCTTGAAGAACTGGGTAACGTGCTTCGAGACGTCGATCATCACGCCCAGCACCGCAATCGTCGGCGTCGGAGGAATCGGGTGGCCTTCGGTCTCGTTGTAAAAGCTCACGTTGCCGCTGACCACCGGCGCGCCGAACGCGATCGACGCGTCGCGCAGCCCCTCGACGCCGCGGACGAACTGCCACATCACCTCGGGCCTCTCCGGATTTCCGTAGTTCAGGCAATTCGTGATTCCGACCGGGCGCGCCCCCGCGCATGCGACATTGCGCGCCGCTTCGCAGACCGTCCCGACTGCGCCGAGATACGGATCGAGAGCGCACGCGCGCGGATTCGAATCGACTTTGAGCGCGATTGCGCGCCGCGAATTCTTGATTCGCAGCACGGCGGCGTCGCTGCCCGGCCCCAGCACCGTATTGCTCTGCACGATCGAGTCGTATTGCCGATACACCCACTTCTTCGACGCGATGTTGGGACTGTCGAGCAACGCGCGAAGCGCTTTCGCCGTCCCGGGTTTTTCAGTGATAGAAATTTTGGTTTGTGGCTGAGCCTCAGGCTCGGCCGCGGGACGATCGTACAGCGGCGCGTCGTCGGCCAGCGCGCCGATCGGAATATCGGCCACGATCTGCCCGCGCCATCGCATGCGCCATCGCTTGTCTTCCGTCACGTGACCGATCACAACCGCGTGCAGGTCCCATTTGTCAAAAACCGTCTTCAATTCCGCCTCGCGCCCGCGCTCCGCGACGATCAGCATTCGCTCCTGCGATTCGGAGAGCAGAATTTCGTACGGCGTGAGCCTCGCTTCGCGCAGCGGGACCTTGTCGAGGTCGATTTCGATCCCGAGTCCGCCATGCGACGCCATCTCGCTCGACGACGACGTGAGTCCCGCCGCGCCCATGTCCTGGATCGCGACGATCGCGCCGGTCTTGCCCGCTTCCAGGCACGCCTCGATCAATAATTTCTCGGTGAACGGATCTCCGACTTGCACCGCCGGGCGCTTGGCCTCGCTTTGCTTGTCGAACTCCGCCGACGCCATCGACGCTCCGTGAATTCCGTCGCGTCCGGTTGCAGAGCCGACGTAAAGCACCGGATTGCCCGGACCGCGCGCCTTCGCGCTCATCATCTCGCCCTTGCGGACCAGCCCGAGGCAGAACGCGTTGACCAGGATGTTGGCGTTGTACGCCGCGTCGAACATCACTTCGCCCGCGACCGTCGGCACGCCCACGCAGTTGCCGTAGCCGCCGATTCCGCCGACCACGCCGCCGAGCAGGTAGCGGGTGCGGGGATGCTCGAAGGAGCCGAACTTGAGAGAGTTCATGCTCGCCACCGGCCGCGCGCCCATCGTGAAAATATCGCGCAGGATTCCGCCGACACCGGTAGCCGCGCCCTGGTACGGCTCGACGAACGAAGGATGGTTGTGGCTTTCGATTTTGAAGACCGCCGCCCATCCGTCGCCGACGTCGATCGCGCCGGCGTTCTCGCCCGGCCCCTGCACCACGAGTTCGCTCTTCGATGGCAGCTTCCTGAGATGACGGCGCGACGATTTGTACGAGCAATGCTCCGACCACATCACGGAGAAGACGCCGAGCTCGGTGTAAGTCGGGGTGCGGCCGATGATCTGTTCGATCTTGCGATACTCATCGGGCGCGAGTCCGTGCGCGCGGGCCTGCTCGAGATCGACCTTCGGCTCGCCCGGTAAAGAAACGGGACGCTCGCTCATCGCGCGCTTCCTGCTATCGACTGAAATATCTTTAGTCCGTCCACACCGCCGAGCATCGGTTCCACCGCATGCTCCGGATGCGGCATCAGGCCGAAGACGTTGAAGCGCTGATTGGCGACGCCCGCGATCGCGCGCATCGAGCCGTTGGGATTGGCCGCGTCGCTCTCGCGCCCGTCCGCATCGACGTAGCGCAGAATCACCTGCCCGCGTTCTTCCATCTGGCGGAGTTCATCTTCGGGCGCGACGTACAGTCCTTCGCCGTGCTTGATCGGCAGTCGCAGCAGATCGCCCCGCTTCGTCGCGCGCGTGAACGGCGTGCTTGCGTTCTCGACGCGGATCCACATGCGCTCGCATATAAAGGAGAGCGAGCGGTTGCGCGTGAGGGCACCGGGGATCAGATGCGCCTCGCACAGAATCTGAAAGCCGTTGCAGATGCCGATCACCAGGCCGCCGTCGGCGGCGAACTTCGCCACGCTCTTCATGATCGGCGAGAATCGCGCGATGGCGCCGGTGCGCAGATAGTCGCCGTAGCTGAATCCGCCCGGCAGCAGGATGCACTCGACGCCGCCGAGCGATTCGTCCTTGTGCCACAGGATTCGCGCGTCCTGGCCCATCACCTCTGCAATCGCATACAGAGCGTCGCCGTCGTCCAGCGAGCCGGGGAATCGCACGACGCCCCATTTCATTCGCCGTCCACCTCGAAGCGGTAATCCTCGATCACGGGGTTGGCGAGGAGCGCTTCGCACATCTTCTTTGCTTCGTCGCGCGCCTCCGACGCGGTGCGCGCCTCGACTTCGAGCAGGATATATTTGCCGACTTTGACGCCCGAAACGTTTTTGAAGCCGAGGCTTTGCAGCGAGCTTTCAACCGCGCGGCCCTGCGGGTCGAGAATTCCCATCCGGGGCGTCACAAACACTTTTACTTGCAACTCATTCCCTCGCGCTCGCCACATCAGCCATCAGGATTCCACCCGGCGCAGCATCTCGTGATAGGCTTCCTCCACGCCGCCCAGGTCTTGGCGGAAGCGATCCTTGTCGAGTTTCTGCCGCGTGGCTTTGTCCCAGAAACGGCAGGTGTCGGGGCAGATTTCGTCGCCGAGCAGAATCTCGCCGTGATGGCGTCCGAATTCGAGCTTGAAATCGATCAGTATCACGCCGCGCTCGTCCAGGAATTTGGTGAGTATGCCATCGACCTTTAGCGCCATCGCATCGATTTGCTTGAGCTCTGCCGCGGTGGCCCATCCAAACGCGATCGCATGCTCGCCGAGGATCATCGGATCGTGGAGCGCGTCTGATTTGTAGTAGTACTCGACGATCGGATGCGGGAGCGGTTCGCCTTCTTCGCGGCCGAGCCGTTTTGCCATCGAGCCCGCGACGAGATTGCGCACGACGGTTTCGACCGGGATGATGTGCAAGCGCTTGCAGAGCATCTCGCGATCGTTCAGACGGCGGACGAAGTGGGTTCTCACGCCGTGCTCTTCGAGCATTGTGAAGAACAACTCGGACATCCGGTTGTTCACCACGCCCTTGTCCGCGATGGTGTCGCGCTTGGTGCCGTCGAACGCGGTCGCGTCGTCCTTGAAATACGCAATGACGAGGTCGGGATCGGACGTGGAGTAGAGTTTCTTCGCCTTGCCCTCGTAAAACATTTCGAGTTTTTGCGGAGTTTCCGTTGTTTCCACGATGCGTTCTCCCTGTCGGCGTGTCGAACTATCTTAACCTGATCATCTTACCGACCGGTCGCCTCATCACAACGAAGCCCGGCGCCGATTGTCCACAAAGCTCCGCGCTTATGCACATCGTAAAGCGCGCGAGCGTGTGGATAGCCGAACTCACGGCTTCGGCGCGCGCGCTTTTTTCAGCGAATCCAAGTCCTTGAGATTGATCCTTCGCTTGCCGGGTGCCGGCGCCAGAGGCGGCGCATAGCCCTTCTTCGCCGCAGCACCGTCCGATACTTTCGCGGGCGGCGCGAATCGCTCGACGAGTTTCGCCGCCAGGCCTACGTAGCTGCGCGGATTCAACTCGCGGAGCGCACGCCGCGCGCCGTCGTCCAACGGCAGGGTCGCGATGAATTCTTCGATCGCGCGCCGATCGATCCGCCGGCCGCGGGTCAGTTCCTTGAGCGTCTCGTATGGTTTCAGCAGCCCGTGGCGCCGCATGAGAGTCTGAATCGCCTCGGCGACGACCTCCCAC
>Ga0208079_1000390_pt1 | contig 24261 bp, 25 predicted proteins | sample NGESurdeep092012_5_FD_184474 | JGI IMG/M metagenome (GOLD analysis project Ga0208079, IMG submission 184474) | Arctic peat soil microbial communities from Barrow, Alaska - NGEE Surface sample 210-2 deep-092012 (SPAdes) | ecosystem: Environmental > Terrestrial > Soil > Wetlands > Peat ... | reverse complement strand
GCGTTGGGGGGGCACCGCCTAGCGCCCTCGCCCGAGCTACGTCGACACTGGCGGCTCGTAAGGGGGCTGCTGGTCACTCTGACTGCCGGTGTCGCCGTCGGGTCCTGGTGGCTCATGGCGGCGGCAACTCCGGCCAAACCGCCTGCGAAGTCGGTGGCATCGCACTCGGCGCGGGGCGCTGCTGCAACGGCACCGCCCCCGACCAATGCAGCAACCACATTCAGTGGGGCGATCGCGCTCACCGCCTCCGGTCCGGGTTGGCTCGCCCCCGGTTCGGGCCCCTCGGTGTTGCCAGGACCGATCCTGATCTCGGACGGAGGCGGAGACCGGGTGCTGATCATTGACCCCAAAGGTCGGAGTATGTGGCAGTTCCCCCGCGCTGGGGACCTGGCTGCGGGGCAGACCTTCAAGGCTCCCGAGGCCGCGTGGTTCACGCCGGACGGCAAGCAGGTCGTCGCTGCTAGCGAGGACAGCGCCATCATCTATGTCATAGACATAGCCACGCACAAGCTCGTCGTCTACACCTATGGCACAACTGACGCCCCCCCGGGTCGGGCCCCAACCAGGTGAACGCCCCTGACGGCGTGCTGATGCTGCCCTCCCATGATCTGCTGGTTCCCGACGCAGCGAACTGCAGGATCATCAAGATCCCTGCAGGAGGCCACGCAATCAGTCAACAGCTGGGCCAGACCGGAACATGCGTGCACAACCCGCCGCAGACCTTCGCGAACCCAAGCGGCCTGTTCCCGATGTCCAACGGCGACTACGTGCTCACCGAGGGCATCGGCAACTGGGTCAGTGAGATCAACCTGTCGGGAAAGGTGTCATGGAGCGTGCAGGTGCCCGGCGTCTCCGCCATCTACGAAGCTCAGAGATCGGCCCTGATCGTTTCGCGACGGTCGACCACACGCTCCCGGGCCAGGTGCTGACCTTCAATCACACCGGAAAGGTCTACTGGCGCTATGCCCCAACCGGCGATCAAACCCTGAACAAGCCATCTATGGTGACCGCACTGCCCAACGGCGACTTCCTGGTGAGCGACAAACTCAACAATCGGCTGATCGTCGTGGACCCCCGCACCAACGCCGTCGTGTGGCAGTACGGTCACAGCCAGGTCCCTGGCAGCACGCCCGGATTCCTGAACAACCCCACTGGCATGGACCTGTACCCTCCAAATTCGAGGGCAGACAAGACCAAATGACGATCAGGAACGCGCGACAGCACGATCCACGCTAAAGACGACCTCCTACAGGTCACCGTTTGCCGAACGACGTTGTGCGCGGTTTGATGCTGGCCAAATCGATGGTCGAAATCGTATCGACGGACAAGCCTGCCGATGCCTGCTCAGCGGCATCGTTCGCGATGATGTCGGCCGCCGTGTTCAACGGGAACTTGTTGCCGGGGTCGTGGCCAGGGACCTTGACGAACTCGACTGTGCCGGCACGACTGTCCAATGCGGCCCAGATCGCCTTGACGATATCGGCGTTCGCCACAGGCTGACGTTTGGAGTTGCGCATACCGTTGCGCTGCCAGCCAGCACGCCACGTGGTGGAGCAGTCCCTGGCGTATGTCGAGTCGATCTGGATGACCAGATGAGCAACATCGGTGTGGTCAAGGAGAACATCGAGCACAGCCCGCAACTCTGCAATGTTGTTGGTGCCGTTGGCTTGCCCGGACGCGTGGTAGTTCCCGTTCTCGTCCACCCACGCCCAGCCGGACGGCCCGGGGTTGCCTAGGCACGCACCGTCGGTACCAACCGTCAACGATCCCTTGAGCATCTCAGTCCCTCTGTTTGGCTTCGAGGTCGGCCTTGTGAACTCGAAGCCGTCGTGCCTTCGGCAGATCCACACCCCTGCTCAGGCCACGAGATGAAACTCAGTCCAAGCAGTCGCCCACCAGGAACGCCTATTCGCTGTGCGGCCCCTATGCGCTGTGCTAACAAACGCGACAAGGATGGGGGCCAAGAGCCCCGTCGTCTGAAATATCCTGGATTGACACCGGGCGTCCTGACGGACTTCCGGCTGCGGGCCCGACTCTCAGGGCAACCCGTTGCCAACATGTACTTGTCTCCCTTGCTTTGGCTCGGGTCGCCGGTTTACGCCGGTGGTCCACGCGCGTAATCATAGGCTGCCAGAACCCGCCCCTCGCCCATCTCCGGCCCTCCACCGCAGCACGATCTGCTGTCGCTCTGATGCGGTGAAAGAGCGGGGCCTCCACCGGCTCCCAGCGGGATGCTTGGGGAGTTATCGAAAGTGTCGCGTGAGAGGGCGAGGAGGGCCCTCATGGAAGCGTATCGGGCAAGCAGCTTGGTGGGAATCGATCTACGCCGCCGTCGGACGGTCATCGTCAGGACCACCGCGGGTGGTGAGGTGCTGGAGACGGTGCGGATCATCAACGACGTCGCGCGGTTGGTGTCGGTGATGGCCAAGGGCTGGTGAGGGCCCGGAGGTGGTGCTGCAGGCCACCCACGGCTGGTAATGGGCAGCCGAGGTGTTACAGGCTGGTGGGGCCAGCGTGCACCTGTCTCACCCGTTGGGAGTCAAGGCCTTCGGGTACCGCCTGGTCAAGGACGACGGGTCGATTTGGCTGCCCCGTTGCTGGATGGGTCGCGTGCCCGAGTCGTGGATCGCACCCTTGGCGACGAGGGAGCTGTGTCAATGGTCCGCACCGGGCGAAGCTGGTCAGGTTGCGGGCGCACTGCAAGGGCTCCCGCCCGAGTCTGACCCGACGCCCACTTAACGTGTACGCCGCAGTCGAAGATGGCCCAAAGCCACAGGTCACCAAGGTCATGACCGGCCCCGCTTCTTCAGCGTTGACCTCAGGCGTGACCCTGTGGGCATTTCATGGTTGAGACCTGGACCCTCGACCTCAGACTTCAGCAGTCCCTCCATGCTTTTCGATGTATCGAATCCTGATTGTTACCAATGATTTCGACGTGCTCGAAGGCTCGAGTCCGGCGACGTAATCTCAGGCGTTGCTACCGAGCCAACGGATCCAATGGTGAAGCGACATACCCCTTGCCTGTAGGGCGGGTCGGGCCAGGGGCTAGACAAGTACAACGACGCCAGCAGGCGTTGGGGAAAGCCGACCGAGGACTGAACCGAGTTCGCCTAGCAAGGAGAACCAGTCGTGAGCACGATTCTGCATGACAAGCCAACTGTCGAGATGAGCGTCACCGACCACGTCCATGAGGCCTGGCGGCCGCCGCCAGCCAGGGAAGACGCGCCCGTCACCCTCCCGCTGGCAGATTGCTGCTCCTGGTCCGTGGTCGAGGCGGAGGCTTCCGCATCATGGCGCGCCTCAGTGGGGTCACTGGCCACTGAGCCCACTGAGGCGCCGCTATGAGCGACAACGATGTCAGGGTCTTCCATCGGCATCTTGCCGAAACCATGACCGCCGAGGTCCAGTCTTGGGAAGGGTCCGAGGACGTTGATGGGCTCGAACGGCTGGCATCAACAGCCTCGGAGCCGGTGATGCTCGCCTGTTTCCTCGCGGCCATAGCGGCACGGGCACGGGATCAGGTGATAACGGGGGCGATGGGATGAGCACCGACGCCGAGACCCTGGCCATTTCTGAGCAGCTGGACCCAGCCCGCCTGCAAGAGCTCCTCGACAACCAGGAGCAGCTGTTGCAAGAGCAACGCACCGCAGACTGACCATCCCTGAACACAACAGCTTTCGTCCCAGTGCCGTCTTGTCAACTGGCAGGTCGAAGCGGTGCCCGGAGGGTTCTCGGACCCCGCTTCTGGTGGCCGTCCCAGGTTGAGGAGTTGGCGTGCGTGCCGATACGCGACAGCGCGGTCAGACTGAGGTCAACGACGCCCTGATCGGTGCGCGCTGGTTGTCTGACGGCGCTGGCACCATCACGTCTTGCCCGGCACTTATCTCACAGCGGCGTTGACACCAGACCCGGACGACGCGCTGGGGTCCGGGCAACTGGCATAGGCCGCCAGCAGCTCTCTCAACGCCGCCCTGGCGAAGGACCGATATGTGACCCATTGAGGGACAGCCGGGGAAGACGGTGAGCCGCCCATCTGGTCAAGCTGAGGGCGCACCTTGGGCAAGACCAGCGTGTCAGGTCACCGCTGCCGACTATAGAACATATGTTCTGCTGACCGTGACAGGAAGATCGCCTGTGTTCCAATCTCGTCACATCTCTGGCAATTGCCCGCAGATCTAGCTAAACAGACAGGGTGACCCCGGCTGAAGGATGCGGCCTGATCACGACCTAGGCCAATTCTCGAGCTGATCAATGGCGGACGTGGGCTGACCTCCCCAGCAGGAACCGAGTCAGGAGCAGTGATGGACGAAGCAGAGGCGCTCAGGATCGGCGCGGAGGTGAGGCAGGCCCGCCAAGACAAAGACTGGACTCATGAGCAACTGGCCGAATGCGCACAGGTATCGCCCGACACTGTCGCCGCAATCGAGGCCGGCCGCAGTACGCCCAGCGGGACCTTGGGGGCAGTCTTTGATGGGCTAGGCATCGATCCACCCGCTGAGGGCGTTTCGTACAGCAGAGACATCGCGTTGCTACAGGAAATGATCGGTCAGTGGCTGCTCGTGCTGCCCGAAGCAGAGCGCGAAGATGCGCAGGACCAGCTGAGACGGTTCATCCTCGCCCATATGTGACAAGGAGGCTGATGCACTGGCCCACCCAAAGCCCGGAAGTCGTCGCTGCCAACGTCAAGGCGACCTCCTTGCGGCTTTCGATGCTTGTGAGAATGACAGCAAGGCGCACTCGCCTCAAGGGGGTGAACTGCGAAGAATACGCAGGCGCCCCTCGAAACGGCCGTCGTGACCAAGCTCAACACAAGACAGGCCAGCAGACGACCTACTCATCGTCCTTGTTCGACCTCACCGCACTAGCCCGCTCGCCGCGAACCGGGCCAGCGCTGGAGCCGGTTCGTCCAGGTGGACCCGAGCCACGATCTTCCCGTCCTCATTGTCCAGCTCCAACCGCTGAACGCGCCGCTTTTCGTCCGAGGTCACAACCAATGCGCAGACGCCCGTCACAGTAGAGATCACCTCGCGGACCGGACCGGGCAGAGCGTCAGCAGGCTCGGGCCAATGCTGATCTGTCACGGGCACCACCACGGTCGAGTCATCTTCTCGACTAAGAACAAGCCGCTGGCCCGGAGCCACGGTATTGTGCTCCAGCCTCAGACCCGCTGCACGCAGCCGCCGGTCGAGAGTGTGAAGTCGCCTGCGACGAACGAGCCGTTTGGCACCTGGAGCCGCGGCATACTCAGCGGAGAGAGCGGCGACAACGGCGGCGAGCTCGAGCCGGCCCTCGTCGGCCGCATGCAGTGCTCGGATCTGCTCACTCATGATGGCGACGGTAGCCACGGCAGGTGAACGCCAGCCACCGACAAGGTCGACGGAGACTTAAGACAGGCCACCTCATTGTTCACTCAGGGCCGGAGCATCTGTTCGCGGCCCACTGAATGACAGTTGTTCCTCCGTTGCCACCGCGAGAGTTGCCGCTTGGACACCTTGATCGGTGAGTTCGACCCTGATCACCCCCGCGCCTCGGGCCGCCCGACGCCCGAGGTCAGCCGCCTTGGCCCATGTAAATGAGCACAGTGGGCGGCAAGGATCCGATGGACACCGCCATCACTGCGACGCGGCTGTCCGCCTTCGGCGTCGACGTGGCCACCCGTAGGGCGCGAGATGCCGCGAAGCCCGCCAACGGTGAGAGCGACCGAGCAGCTCTCCGGGCGCGGAGCTAGTCGTGAAGCTGAAAGCTCGATCGTCGCACCACCCGAGGACCCAGCAGGAAACGGTGGGTGAGGCTGACACCAGGTCGCGATGGCGGGCAACGTGAATCGCACCGAGCGATGATCTGCGCAAACGTCGTCCGGCCCAACGGGACCTCAGGCCTGATCTGTTTCGACAGGAACTCAGTCCAAGTAGTCCCGCAGGACCTGTGAACGCGACGGGTGACGCAGCTTGCTCATCGTCTTGGACTCGATCTGACGGATCCGCTCGCGGGTCACGCCATAGACCTTGCCTATCTCGTCCAGGGTCTTGGGCTGGCCGTCGGCCAGGCCAAAACGCATCGAGACCACGCCGGCCTCACGCTCAGAGAGGGTATCCAGCACGGAGTGCAGCTGCTCCTGAAGAAGGGTGAACGACACGGCGTCGGCGGGCACGACGGCCTCGGAGTCCTCGATGAGGTCACCGAACTCGCTGTCACCGTCCTCACCGAGCGGCGTGTGCAAGGAGATCGGCTCACGCCCGTACTTCTGGACCTCGACGACCTTCTCCGGGGTCATATCGAGCTCCTTGGCGAGCTCCTCAGGTGTCGGCTCGCGACCGAGGTCCTGCAGCATCTGGCGCTGAACCCGGGCCAGCTTGTTGATGACCTCAACCATGTGCACCGGGATACGGATCGTGCGTGCCTGGTCCGCCATGGCGCGGGTGATGGCCTGCCGGATCCACCAGGTGGCATACGTGGAGAACTTGAAACCCTTGGTGTAGTCGAACTTCTCAACCGCACGGATCAAGCCGAGATTACCCTCCTGGATCAGGTCCAGGAAGAGCATGCCGCGACCCGTGTACCGCTTGGCCAGCGAGACCACCAGCCGCAGGTTGGCCTCAAGCAGGTGGTTCTTGGCGTTCTTGCCGTCTTGGGAAATCCACCACAGCTCACGCTTGAGCTTCATGTCCATCTTGCCGCCGGCGTTGAGCTTCTCCTCGGCGAACAGACCGGCCTCGATGCGTTTGGCGAGCTCGACCTCCTGCTCGGCGTTGAGCAGGGCCACCTTGCCAATCTGCTTGAGGTAGTCCTTGACGGGGTCAGCCGTCGCGCCTGCGGTGACAACCTGCTGGGCGGGGGCGTCATCCTCGTCGTCGTCACGAATGACAAAACCAGCAGCCTCGCTCTCTTCCTCGCCAGCTTTGTTCTTGCCCCCCTCGCCATCAGTCTTGGCTGCGGTTCCGTCGACCAGGAGGCTGTCTGAGTCGATCTCGCCGTCCTTCTTGGTGGCCGCCTTCTTCGCCGCGGCCTTCCTCGTGCGGGCCTTGGGTGCCTCTAGCTGGGGCTCAGCATCGGTTGCCGCTTTGGCCGTGCGAGAAACAGCGACCTTGGCGGTTTTGGCTGTGCGTGGTTTGGCCTTAGCTGGTTCCGCTGCAGGCTTGGCGGAGGTCTTCTTGGCGGAGGTCTTCTTGGCCGCGTCGGTCTTGGTTGTCTTCGCGACGGGTTTGGCTGCAGTTTTCGCTTTATCCGCTGCTGTCCGCTTCGTGGCGGTGGCGGTCGCCGTGGAACGAGTTGTCGTAGCGGCGACAGCCCTGTGTGCCGTCGCCGCATCCAGGGTCACGTGGACCCCCTGATGGTCCAGCGAACGAAGAACGATCTTCATCCGTTTGGGGCTGATCTCGGCCTCCACCAACGCAACCCGCAGCTGCTCGCTGTCGACCGAACCGTTGATCTTCCCGATCCGCACCAGTTCTTGAAGGGCGGGGTGAGCAAATTCGGCTGGCACCTTGGTGGGTGGAACTATCGCAGACAGGGAAGAAACGCTAGACACAGTCGACACCGACTACCTTTCGTCGCGAGGCCGTTGCAACGCGTGGCTCAGTCGCCGGCGCAGAAGCGCGAACGGTGACCAGTGATTGGGGCGGGAGGATCGCAGCGACCGAGTCCGGCAGGAGGGGTTCCGGTCGTGCTGATGACCATTGTAAAACGTCTAGTGACATGCTATCGCCCCGGTGCCCCTAGAAGGTGCTCCCGCACCTCGCCGTTTTCCTCTTGCGGGTCTGCAGAACGGTTGTCGCCTGAGCCCCGGCCTGAGCCCGGGCGTGCATCTCTCGCCTCGGCATCCGCTCGTCGGAGCACGAGCAGAGGAGGTGGCATCTGATGTGATTGCATGTCCGTCAGGACAACGCCCAGCGTGCGAGAACACTTCCCTGGACCGGCAAGTTCATGGGCGACCCGGACCCAGGCAAGCGCCTGCTCTTGCCACATCTGCTCCGAAAACACAGCGCCGGCGATTCCCAGGCCGGGCGCCAACCTGCCTGTCGATGAGAGGATGCTCAGTCAGTCGTGAGAGCGGCTTTGACGGCAAGCACCGGACACGAAGCATCCAGCAGAATGCGTTGGGCATTGGACCCCAAGATCAGCTTGCCGACCGGAGTGCGCCGGCGCAGACCGATCACGATGAAGTCGGCGTTAACCTCATTGGCCACCTCGATCAGGTCCTGTGAGGGTTCGTTGCCGCGAACGAGCTGGCGGACCTCATGCTCCACACCTGCCTCGTCGAGGTGGTTCTGAACGGTGAGGAGCTCAGCCTCGAATCGGCGGGCTTCATCCGCGTCGAAGTCCTTACCACCACGGCTGGAGTTAATCACGATCAGCTTGGTGCGCCGCAACAGGGATTCCTCAGAAGCGCGGCGCAATGCGGCGCGGCCTTCCTTGGTCGGCACATAACCCACAACAACGGACACCTAGAACCTCCTCGATTACCACATCGCAGCGACACTGCCACGCAGGGCAACGCTACCGGATGATCTACCTGAGGTCCTCACCCCCCAAGACTGCGAGACAACGATTCGCGCACGATCTCGCCGACCTGTGCTATCTCGATGAGGAACCCGTCGTGACCGTGATCTGAGGTGATGACGTGAGCCGGACCTGAGCAGGCGCTAGCCAAGGCGATCTCGTGGGACAACCGTGGCGGGTAGAGCCTGTCGGAGTCGACGGCCACGACAACCAAGTCGGCCGTCACACGTTCCAGCGCTGCCTGCACGCCGCCACGTCCACGGCCAATATCGTGCGAGTTCATCGACTCGGTGAGCACCACATAAGAGTTGGCGTCGAACCGGGCCGTGAGCGTGTCCGCATGATGGTCTAGATAACTCTCGACCGCAAAGCGACCGCCCCCACCGAGGGGCTGCTCCTGACCCTGAGCCGCACGACCGAAGCGACTGTCAAGCTCAGGCTCGCTGCGGTAGGTCACATGCGCAATCCGGCGGGCCAGACCCAGGCCGAGGTCGGGACCGCGCGCACTGCCGTAGTAGTCGCCGCCGGCGAAATCGGGGTCCTGGCGGATAGCGAGCAGCTGAGGCTGGCACCAGGCGATCTGCTCAGCCGACGCATACGCCGAGCAGGCGACCACGATGCACCGGCGAACACGCTCGGGGTAAGTCACAGCCCACTCGAGCGCCCGCATACCGCCCATCGAGCCTCCCAGGACTGCCGCCCAGGTGGAGATCCCCAGCCGGTCCGCCAAGGCGGCCTCAGCGGCCACCTGGTCACGAACAGTCACGAACGGGAACCTGCTCCCCCACGGACGCCCATCTGGTGCTTGGGATGACGGGCCGGTGGTGCCTTGGCAACCACCGATGACATTGCTAGCCACCACGAACCAGTGATCAGTATCCAACGGGCAACCTGGGCCGATCAGGCCGTCCCACCACCCCGGCGTCGGATGTCCCACACCTGCAGGACCCGCGACATGGCTGTCACCGGTCAGGGCATGCTCGACCATGATCGCGTTGTCACGCGCCGAGCTAAGGGTCCCCCACGTCTCGTAGGCGACACGCACCTGTGGGAGAGCTCCGCCGGCCTCGAACCGAAGGCTGCCGATATCCATGCTCTGTCGGTCCCCTTCCGGAGACCCCTCACGCCATGCTCCAGTCGACCAGGAAACTGGCTCGCCATCGCGCTTGGTCTGGTTCTGGGTCGAAGGATTCACTCGCACTCGATGACGTTCTGAGGTAACGGTCACGATGAGCTCCAGGAGGGTCTGGGCCCGCCGAGATGGTCAGGGCCCGCGCTTGCCCGCTCTGGCTCGAGCGGGCCGGGTCATCACCCGGGGCACCCCACCGCGGAGGAGGGTTGCCGCCCAGCAAGCCGGGGCTTGTCGCTGGAACTCATGACCTGCGTTCACTATACGGAATCTGCACCCGGATCGGGAGCTTTTGTCCATCCCGTGAACACCCCCGCCAAGAGCGAGCTGGCGGTCAGGCCCTGGCACCCCCGGGCCGGATGGCCAGCTCCACCATCTTGTCGAGCAGCTGCGCCAGCCGGTAGTGAGGGCCAACCCTGAGCGCACGACCAAGCGCGATTCGAGTCAGCGCGCCATCTCCGCGCCACCACGTGAGCGACGCGAGCACGGTCAGCGTCGATACCGCCCACACGTCCGGCAGTGAAGCGCCGAGCTCGCACAGTCTGCGCTCGATCCGCTGCCAGCCCAAGACTTGCGCCATGTCTTCAACCTCACTAGCCAGCCACGGCGGCTCGGGCAGCAACCGGTTCATCTGGACGAACAGAATCGGGTCGATCAGGTCCTGCGGAAGGGTGCCGGGGCACAGCCACGCGATCAGCCCGTCACGCAGTTCCACGTCGGTCAGCGACACAGCCAGCATCGCCAGATCCTGCGCCGACAGCGTCCGGATAGGCTCAGCCTCGTCCTTGGTACTGAGCACCCGGGACCAGACAGCAAGCTCGCTCTCCCGAAATCCGTGCAGCTTCGTCAGCCGTGCGCCGAACTCCGTCTCGCGAGGGCTGAGTTCGGCCTCTACCACACCCGTGGTCTCCAGTCGCAGCTTCAAGAACTCCTCCGCCAGGTCTGAGACCGCCTGGCTCACCGACGGCCTTATCGGCTCCAGCAGATCAGCCAGCGCAGAGCGGTCGGGCAGAGGGCAGATTTCACGACCGACGAACTCCGCGACTGCAGGAACCGCGCCCGGTGCAGGTAGCGGGAGCCCCTCTGGTGGGCAACAGCTCTGGTGGCAGTCCAGGTCGAACCAGCGACTGCCCCGCACGACCATGCGATCCGCGATCTCGACGCCGTGGGCGAGACACGCATCACCCATCTGGTCGAGCATCGCGCGGCTCTCACCCTGGCGTTCTTCGAAGCCGATGAGCAGCACAGCGTTGGGGTTGTCCTGCCGAAGGGGCGTGATCATCGCAGCGACAGCGTCACCAACATGATCCGGTGGTGGTAGGTCAATGCGCTGGACCAGCCCCATGCGGGTGCCATGCAGGCTCACAACCACCAGGCATCGGTGGGGATGGAATCCGAGCTGGTAGGGCAACACGGTGAGCACGTCGGCGGGTCCCGAAAGATGAATTGTTGTCGTCATGGGTCGACTCTGGAACGGGCCGGGCCGTGGCGACATACCGGCCATAGGTCCTGTGGACGGTGGGGCCAAGGTCATGACCCATGTGCAGCAATTCCCGCGCTCTGGCCATCCGTGCGCGCTCGGCGGGGTCGATGAGCTCAGTGGATGATGTATCCGCGCACGACATGATCACGATCGCTTTCCCAACGCAGGAATGACTCGGTCTCATTGATCAGCGACGCGACGATCCAGCTGATGATCAGGGCATCGCCGCCTAATCCGATCAGGGGCAGGAACACCACCGGAACCAAATCGATGGGCGAGATGAGGTACAAAAGGGCGCCAACGATGAAGACCAGGCGCAGACGGGACGTCCCCAGATACTCGCCCCTGATGGTTGCCCTGAACAGTCTGGGCAGCGAGGTAAGGCGGGCTCCGATGCCCGGGGTGCCCGCTCGACTTGCACTGCGGACAGCCTTGGCCAGTGAGAGAAGAACTCCCCAGCGCATTGACCTGACGGCAGCCATTGCTTACTCCCTACGAAATTGTCTGCGTCTGTCAGGAAACCGGTCCCGGCTTCCAGGGGAACTCCAGACGTGCGTGGTCGGCGATCCGTTTGAGCAGGTAGGTGTCCATGCCAGCGCCCACCAGCGCTCCTGTCACAGGCGCGGCCTTGCCGAAACGTGAACGTGACTTGTTGCCGATCCTGCAGAGCAGTCGGAACATGACACCCTTGCGGACGGCCATCAGCACAGGGCCCGGCAACCGCTGGGCGGCCAGGTTGACCAGCTGCCCACCGCCGGCTTCACCTGCTTTCAGGAGCAGGTCGTCGGCGTCGGCCCCGACCAGGGCCAGCAGAACCGCTGAGCGCACTTCGTGGCGGTCGATGTCATGGCCGCGGCTAGAGGCGATCCCAGCGACCATCCGCGTCGCTACCAGGTAAAACCCCAGGACGTTGGCCGGCAGCGCGATCGGAAGAACGACGAAGCCGCCCAGGCTTGTCACGAATCCACTGAGGGCCACCAGCCTCAGGTGTGAGCGAACCATCGCGTCGATCGCCGGCTCAACTTCGCGGTGTTCAGCAAGAGCGAAGGCCGAAACGCTGTGGGCCGACCTGAACGGGCCCCTGCCGTCGATTCCGACGTCCATCAGACGCTCGATCATCGGCGTCACTGCGCCGGCCATCGAGCTACGGTCAGCCCTGGCCCACTGGGCGGTGCCACCCGCGGGCCTATCGTCCTTGCCAAGAAACTCCATGAGCGTCCTCCCGCTGGCTGTCGGACTTGCCTGCCAACATTGGATCATGCTTCTGGCCGATGTAGCGCGGACCTCGAACCAGTTGTCCGGGACGAGCTCGCGTCTATCCAAAGTGTCACTTATCGCCGGCCTGCTGCGACAGTGTGCTCAACAGGTGGTCGACGGAACGGCTCCCGCCGACGAGGTCGGGTTGGCCACACGCTATCTCTCCGGTTCGCTGCGCCAACGTCGCACCGGCATCGAGTTGTCATCGTTGTCCGTCCTCCCGACGCCCGCTGATGTTGGGGTCGTGACGTTGTCGGAGGTCGATGACCTGTTGCAACGGACCAGCGTGCTGGCCGGGGCCGGCTCTTCGCGCCTGCGAGCCGATCTGTTCCTCGGCCTGGTCAGCACACTGACAGCGCAGGAGCGAGTCCTCGTCCTGGGCCTGCTGCGCGGTGGACTGCGCCAGGGGGCCCTGGAGGCCGTGGTGATGGCGGCCGTTGCCGACGCCGGGGGTGTTGCTCTTGAGGATGTACGTCGTGCCGTGGCCGCACAGGGGGATCTCCCGGGTGTCGCCCAGACCCTTCTGCTGGACGGTCCCGCTGCGCTCGACCTCTTCCGCCTGACGGTTGGCAGGGGGGTCAGCCCGATGCTGGCGAGCTCGGCCAAGAGCGTCACAGAGGCCCTCGCCAAGTCCGGGCCGGCCAGCGTGGAGTGGAAGCTGGACGGCATCCGTGCCCAGATCCACAAGCAGGGCAACGACATCCGCGTCCTGACCCGGTCCCTGGACGACATCACCGACCGTGTCCCTGAGGTGGTCGAACTGGTCTCGTCACTGCCGGCCCAGAGTGCGATCTTCGATGGCGAGCTCATCGCGTTGAACGACGACGGGCGGCCAAAACCGTTTCAGGAGACCGGTTCTCGTACCGCCAGCCGTGTCGACCCCGTGGTGGCCCGCGCGCGAACTCCACTGACGGCATTCCTGTTTGACGTCCTGCACCTGAACGGATCCGATCTCATCGACGAGCCAGCCAGCCTCCGTAGAGACGTCCTCGAGAAGGCTGTGCCCCTGCCCCATCTGGTGCCCCGACTCCAGGTCGAGGATGCCGGCGAGCCCACCCAGGTCGAGGCGGCCACGGCCTTTGCCGTCGACGCTGTGACACGAGGACATGAAGGCGTGGTGGTCAAGGCAAACAACGCCACGTACCAGATGGGGCGCCGCGGGGCGGGCTGGATCAAGGTCAAGCCCGTTCATACCCTCGACCTGGTCATCCTGGCAGTCGAACGCGGCAACGGTCGTCGCAGGGGATGGTTGAGCAACCTCCATCTGGGGGCACGGGACCCGGCAGGACGATTCGGCCCCAGCGGTGGATTCGTCATGCTCGGCAAGACGTTCAAGGGACTCACCGACGAGATGCTGCGTTGGCAGAGCGCCGAGCTGCCCCGGTACACGATTGGACCCACCGATGGTTACGTCCTTCACCTCCGCCCGGAGGTGGTGGTGGAGATTGCCTTCGACGGTGTGCAGACCTCGCCTCGCTATCCAGCCGGCATGGCGCTGCGCTTTGCCCGGGTCGTCCGGCACCGGCCGGACAAGACGGCCACGGAAGCCGACACGATCGAGATGGTGGAAGACCTTCGTCAGTGGTGACAGCTCCCTCTGCGAGCTGGCGCCCACCGGTGGTGGGCGGTATGGGCAAGGGCCTGCATCCCGACCAACCTCAGCGCCTCGCGCAGACCCCCTGTCAAGGGTCAGGTCTGCAGATCGGACGGGTGCAAGACGATAGGGACAGTCGACAGCGGCGTGGGGCTTCTTGGTCACTGGGCAAAGGCTGGCCCTGCGTGAGCACGAGAGTCCGAGCGCGAGCCGGCGGCAGCTGAGGCCAGGGCGGGTTCTCCGGCAGACCGCGATTGGGACCGCCACGTTCAAGGTGGGCTCGGGATCCGCTGCCGTCTGGAGCATGAATGGCGAAGCCAGCCCGGACGAGAAGCTTGACCATGATGTGGTGAACATGTCGCGCCGACACCGCGTCAGCCCTTGGGGCGGCACGGGCTGAGCGTCAGTCCCATCAACCCGCAAGTCCATCGCCGCGGACCCCGCACCCTCTGCGAAGGGTCAGTCTTCCGGTAGCACGTTGGTGCCGCGCAGATGCCGGAAGACCAGGCTCGTCTCCGCATGCTGGATGGCGGGGCTCGCTGCGAAGTACTCGAGGATGAAGTCGTGCAGCGCAGTCGTATCGGTGGCCGCGACGTGCAAGAGGTAGTCCGTGCCTCCGGCGACGTGAAAGACCTCGACCACTCCCGGCAGGTGAGGGGCCACGGTCACGAAAGCTTGGATCTGTTCGCGGTGGTGTGCCTGCATGCGGACGGCAATGATGGCTTGGATGGGCAGGCCCACACGGGTCAGATCTATGTCCGCGTGATAGCCCCGGATGACGCCGCTTTCGCGCAGGGCACGAACCCGCCCGAGGCACGTTGACGGAGCGATCCCCACCGCGGAGGCAAGGGCGAGGTTGGGTAACCGGCCATCGGCCGCGAGCAGTCTCAGGATCGCGTGGTCAATCTGATCGAGTACGGGATGTCGAACGTTGTTCATCGGTGTCGCCTCCAGACCTGCATGTGCCGAATAGATGACAGTAGATGGTGCCATGAGTGAATCTAATGCGAGTTGCTTGCGGCTTGTCTCTTGAAGTCTCGAAACTGATAGAACACAGTGAACTTTCAGGAGGCTTCATGAACGCCCTCGAGACTCGTGCGGTGCATGCCGGCCGACGTGACCTCGCCGGCCTCGGGGTCCATGTGCCCTCGATCGACTTGTCCACCACCAACCCACTGGCCGACGTCGGGTCCGGTGGTGACGCCTACGAGGCTCTGGCGACCGGCAGGCGACCGATCCCCGGCGGAAGCCATGTCTACGGCCGTCTGTGGAACCCGACCGTCGCCCGCTTCGAGGACGCGCTCGCCGAGCTGGAGGGCAGCGAAGAGTCGGTCGCCTTCGCCTCGGGGATGGCGGCCTTGACCGCCTGCCTGCTCGCCGTGAGCGCTTCAGGCAAACGGCACGTCGTGGCGGTGCGCCCGGTCTACGGAGGCACCGACCACCTGCTGGACAACGGCCTGCTCGGCGTTGAGGTCACCTGGGTTGGTCCAAAGGAGATCCAACATGCCTTGCGGCCCGACACCGGTCTGGTGGTGGTCGAGACCCCGGCAAATCCGACTCTTGCGCTGTTGGACCTGGACGATGTTTGTGCGCAGGCCGGTGATGTCCCTGTACTGGTCGACAACACCTTTGCCACCCCTGTCCTGCAGCAACCGATGCGTCACGGTGCGACCCTCGTTCTGCACAGTGCCACCAAGTTCATCGGCGGCCACGGAGATGTGCTGGCCGGCGTCGTCGCAGCAGGTCCGGAATGGGCGTCGAGACTGCGACAGGTGCGAGCCGTCACGGGCGGCATTCTCCATCCGCTCGCTGGCTACCTGCTGCATCGCGGGCTGCAGACACTGCCTGTGCGAGTTCGTGCTCAGCAAGCCAGTGCCCAGTTGGTCGCCGAGTGGCTAGCGACCCACCCGTCGGTGGACGCGGTGCACTTCCCTGGACTGCCCGGCTGCGACCCCGACGGGATCGTGGGTCGCCAAATGGCAGGCCCAGGATCGGTGATGGCATTCGAAGTAGTCGGGGGTTACCCGGCTGCGGCTGCCATGGCCAATGCCTGCGAACTCGTCACCCATGCGGTTTCGCTGGGTGGCACCGAAACCCTGATCGAGCATCCAGCTTCGCTGACCCACCGGCCCGTTGCAGCGCAGGCCCGTCCCAATCCGGGCCTGCTGCGGATCTCGATCGGACTCGAGGCCGTCGAAGATCTCTGCGATGACCTCGAGAACGCACTCAAACAAGCCTTCATGCTGGGTCGTTGACGCCAACCTCCAGGGGCCCTGCGGGCCAGGAGTGCTGCGAGGTCAACGCCAGGAGTGGTGTGGGTTGTAACCGAGCACGCGGCGAGCCTTCTCGATCGACAGCAGCGTGTCGTGTTCACCGAGTTCGCGGGTTACCGGGACGCCGGGGAAGACCTCAGCCACCAGATCTCCATTGGGTTGTGACATGACGGTGTCTGCGGCGGCGATGATGAACCGGTCGAAGCCCGTGATGTCGAGCTCGAGAGCCTTGAGTACGGCCTGCGCACCGTCGCGCCCGTCGATGTAGCCCCAAAGATTCCATTTGCGCAGCGTCGCATCCGCGTCGAACAAGGGAAACTCCGCGTAATCTTCCGGGTCCATCACATTGGAGAAGCGCAGCGCGATGATCTTGAGGGTCGGATCCCAGCGCACGAGCTCGATGGCCATCTGTTCCTCGAGGTGCTTCACGAGTGAGTAGATGCTTTCCGGGCGAGCGGAATACTCCTCGTCCAGCGGGATATATGGCGGCGGCACGTCGAAGGGCAACCCCAGGACCGTCTCACTCGATGCGTACACAATGTTCCGGATCCCTGCCCGGCGAGCAGCTTGGAACACGTTGAACGTGCTCAGGATGTTGTTGTGGAACGTGGCGACATCGCTCAGGATGCCAGGAGCAGGAATCGCGGCCAGGTGCACGAGCGCGTCGAACGCCGGTTTTGAGGCCTGCTCCGGACCGGCCGAGGGGTCGTTCTCGCCAAAGAACGCGTCGACCGTCTCGCCGTAGTTCGTCAGGTCGACTCGCACGAGGCCGGGACCGCGTGGACCATTCGCGTCAAGGGTGACAACCTCATGTCCAGCCTGGCTCAGGACAGCAACAACCGTGGTCCCGAGTTTGCCCGACCCGCCTGTGACGGCGATTCTCATGATTGGCTCCTTCCCCGTCGGTACAGCAGAGTCTGCCACCCTTGGCCTGCCGAGGTGTCAGCACCACCCGCGGCTGGGCCTTAGCGCACAGCCCACACGACCTTGCCACCGTCAGCGGTGGGCAGTACCCCGAAGGCGGGATGGCCGGCTGACTTTGCCGGCAGCTCTGTCGGGACGTAGTCCGCGTACCGGGTCGGGAACACGATGACGTGGTGGTCGAAATTGGTGGCAGGGTCCTGCGGAGTGTTTGGCTGCTGAACGATGGCGAAACTCGATTCGGATGGTCCCGGAATGTGAGGTCACGGGCCACCGAGGTTCAGGAGCAGCACGGGTAAGCCGACGCCACCGAGGTCTGGGGGAACGCAGAACTCAGCAGGGTACACCCCAGAGACTGCGGAACCGGGAGCTGGGACCGGTCAGATGCCTGGCCTGAGGACTGCGCCCTCCTGGGTGCGCACCACCACAAGAAGAGCCCGAAAAAGACCACCACCGCACTGAAGTTCGTCCGTCTTCATCCAAGCACGGAGGTCATGTTCGGCCGTCCGCAACACGCTCGACGAGATGGACGAAGACCCCGCCCGGATGCGGCGCGAGACCGTGCTTGTCGTTGATGGCCTCTGACAAGGGGTACCGGACGCTGTGTGACACCTGGACAGCCATCCCCGAGCCGAAGTGTCGCAACTCGTGTCCGAAACCCCAGTCCGAAGAGTGAAAACCATGATGAGAGTTGAGCCGGCTCAGTTCGACCTCACCGAAGTGAGCCGACACAGTCAGTCGCGGCTCCTTGCGTGTTTCTCGCCAGCCGAATCTTGACGCCAGAGCCGACCTGGCTGGGGTGGCGCTGAATTCGCTGCCGGTACGAACCTCGGTGATGCTTTCACTTGGGCGTCCCAGAGTTCTCGAAACCCAGCGAGCTAGCTGGTCGCTGCTGCGACCTCGCCTGCCTTGCCTAGACTCTGCCGACAGCGGTTCGTTATTGGCGTCCCTCGAGAAAGGCTTACTCATGACCATCATCAAGATCAATGCGATAACAGTGCCCGCTGGTGGCGGCGACGAACTGGCTCACCGGTTCGCCGCACGTGCAGGCGCGGTCGACGACCAGGCGGGCTTCGAAGGCTTTGAGCTACTCAAGCCGATCGACGACCGCGACACCTGGCTGGTCATTACCCGCTGGGCCGACGACGAGTCATTCCAGGCGTGGGTGAATTCGCCTGCCTTTGGACATGGGCACCGCAGTGACGCCAGGCCCGCGGACAAGCCCGCGGCCCCGAAGGTTGGCATGAGCAGCGAGTTGTGGTCCTACGAGATCGCAGGCGGCTCGTCCCGTTGACCAAGGGCGGGCTCCAGCCCGGGAGAGGGCGCCGTGGCGTGAACGGAGTCCGTGACGGCACAGAGCGCGCAGGATCGGGCACCGGCTCGAGAAGCACTCAACAAGGACGCCCGCCTCGTGCCAGAGACGCCTTGACGCCGCGCTGCCATCTGCAGGGTTGATGCAGCGGAGCAGGGGCCTTCGCTGGTCCGCTTCGTCCTGGGCAGCGTGACTGCTGCCCTGGCCCCCACAGGGCTGCCACCGGTCGCGGGGTCCTGCCAGCCGACATGAGCGGTCTGCACAGATCCGTTCTGCTGTTGGATGGTCACATGGCCCCGCAACAATCGCCCCGCGACCTTGTCGCAGTCTGTTTTGTGGGCGAAATCGCCGCGATATGGTGCGACGGCGTGCGCCTGGCCGGGAACCATGAGCAGATCGCGGACGAAGTGATGCGGATGGAGGCCGACCGACACCCCCGCTGGGTCTTCTGGTCTGCGCAATCTGGCGCAAACCCGTTGGTACTCAAAGGTATTCACCTGAACCGGTGCTGGGATATCGCCGAGGCGCATCGGCTCCTGGTCGGCGGTCGCGACACCGACCCCGGGCTTGCGTGGGCCACCGTACGCAGGCTGGCCACCTCGAACCTGCCCAGGGCGGCTGGTGATGACCTGTTCGACTTCGCCTGCGAGCATGACACCAGCGACGGCGGTGACCCCGAGAGTCCCGTTCGCTCCGACGGGTACCTACGTCCTGAGGCTGTCGCCGGTACATGGCAGAGCTCAGCGACGCGGGCCCTGGCGTGGGCCTCCACTGCCGTGGACACTGCAGTGCGCCAGATCGCCACACTCGCGGAGATCTCACCGCGGGCGGTCAGCACTGGCCACTCCGAGTCGGCCGCAGCTCTGTTGTGCGTCGAGCTAGCCGCTACCGGGCTCCCGGTGGACCGCCCGATCATCGAACAGCTGATCCAGGACTCGGCTGGGCCGCGACCCGCCGACCAGGCTGCGGCGCGGCAGACGCGGGGGAACCGTGATGCCGCGGTGCTATCGTGCGCGCCCGGCCATCAGTCCACTGATCTGCGGAACCCTTTGCAGGTTCGAGAGCTTCTTGCGTCCGTCGGTGTCGTCGTCGCGGACACGCGGGCCTGGCGGCTGGAACCTTTCCGCGACACCCATCCGCTGGTGGAGGCGTTGCTGACCTGGCGCAAGGCCGAGCGGATCGCCACGACCTACGGCTGGCACTGGCTGGACACCAACATCGGGCCCGACAACCGCCTGCGTGGCGCATGGACCGCGTGTGACGGCGCCGCTGGCCGGATGACCGCTCAGAACGGCCTGCACAATCTGCCAACGCCGTTGCGGCCTGCTATCGCGGCTCACCCGGGGTACGTGTTCGTGCGCTCAGACCTGGGACAGATCGAGCCCAGGGTCCTGGCCGCCGTCTCCGGGGACATGGATTTCGCGCGAGCCACCCAGGCTGACGACCTGTACGCACCGGTCGGCGCCGCCCTCAAGGTTGAGCGTCCGGTGGCCAAGATCGCTGTGCTCGCCGCGATGTACGGACAGACCAGCGGTCCCGCCGGCGAGGCCCTCAGAGCGCTCGAGCGGGCCTACCCCACGGCCATGGCCTATTTGAGCCGTGCCTATGACTCGGGTGTGGCCTCACGAGCGATCCGGACCTACGGTGGACGGCGGATTCCAATGTGGCAGAACCCGGTTGACGCCCCCGCCTGGTCCTTACCTTCGATGATCGCGGGCCGGGGGCGATTCGCCCGCAACGCTGTGATCCAGGGTGCGGCTGCAGAGCTCTTCAAGGCTTGGGCGGCCACCGTGCGGCTCACCACCCGACACCTTGGTGCCCGGATTGTCCTGTGCCTGCACGACGAGCTGTTGATCCATGTCCCCGCTGATGCCGCCGACGACGCGGCAGCCGCAGTTGATGCCGCGCTGACAGCCAGCGCCCGGCGCTGGACCGGATCGAGCACCGTGAGGTTCGTCTCCGACACCAGCGTGATCAGGCGCTGGTCCCAGGCCAAGGGTTAGGCAGCGCCGCGGCCGCTACCCCTCGTCGGTCTGTGTGCGCAGGAACTCCTCGAACTCGGCGCCGATCTCGTCAGCCGTCGGCAGGTCCCGGACGTCCGTGGCCAGCAGGCCTGGCTTCTCGCGACCCTGGATGTAGGCGTCGTACTGTCGCTCCAGTGCCTCGACAACCTGGGAGACCTCCTCGGAACCGGCGATCTCCTGGACGATCTCGGCCCGGTTGAGACCCGCGGTGGCAACCAGATCCTCAGCAGGGATATTGAGCCCCGTCGCGCCCGCAAATGACTCGAGACCGAGCACAGCAGCATCACCGAACTGCGCCTGGGCCAGGTAGTGGGGCACGTGGATCGCGAATCCGAGCGAGTCATGGCCGGACTCGCCGAGACGCAACTCCAGGAGCGCGGTGATACTGCCCGGCACCTGCACGGTCCCGAAGAGGGACTCGTGCTCACTGATCAGCTTAGGAGAGGTCGCGTGGGCCGTGCAGCCCATGGGCCGGGTGTGCGGCACGGCCATCGGTATGCCGTGGATGCTCACGGTCAGCGTTACCCCGAGCATCCGCTCGAGCTTCTGGATCGCCTGGACGACACGCTCCCACTGGTAGTCCGGCTCGGGACCGTACAGGACCAGGAAAGGCTCGCCGTCGGCATCGGTGACGCGATACAGCAGCAGGGTCGGGTCGGCGTAGCTGGACCAGCGGTCGCGATCGAAGGTCATCGCCGGACGCCGTCCGCGGTAGTCCATCAACTGGTCGACGTCGAACGAGGCCACGACTGTGTGTGGAAGAGTGGCAAGAACGTGGTCGGTCAACAGGCGCTGTGTCTGACCGGCATCCACGAACCCGCCCAGCGAGACCAGCAACACCGATGCGCGCAGGTCGCCCAGCGGGGTGTCCGTCTCGAACGAGTAGAGCTCGGATGGATCCTGCACTGCTATTCGCCTCTTTCAGTGAGATGGTCCTTTACGTCAAGCATCCCTCATGTCGTCCATCAGCGAGCCCAACCGGCAATAAACAATCGAGCCCGACCGCCTATAAACGATCTCAACGCCGAAAAGACCTCAAGGATTCCACTGCGCCGTGTCTGGCTCCCAATCCTGGCCGTCCGGCCAGCACTACTGCGCAGTCAGCATGGCGGCTGGGCACCTGTCTGCGAGACGCACCGCGCCGCGGCTGCCATCGCCATCTGCGGGCCGCCCACAAAGTATCCCGCCGCCAACGCGTCACCGGCACCGGTGACGTCAACCACCGAGCCGGGGACCGCCGCAAGTGACCTCTGCACGCCATCAACCACGAAGGTAGACCCCTGTGGCCCACGCTTGACGACGGCACCGATAGAACCCTCGCTGGGCAGGCCCCCGACGACTTCCCACTCGCCCTCGTTGCCAAAGACGACCGTCGGGTCGAGCTCGTCTACGAGGGCCCGGAATGCCTGCGCGCCATAGGTTTCGATCATGGCGGCAGAAGCCATGTCGACGGCCACCTGAACGCCCAACTTTCGCGCAGCCCGTGCGGCGCGGATCACGACCGACGGATCCGGGGCGCGCAGAAGCAGATAGCCCGAAAAGTGCAGCCAATCGGCTCCGGCCAGCCAGGAGGTGTCGCCCAGTCGTTCATCAACCCATGAGAGGTCGCCCGGATCGGAGGCAAGGGTGCGCCTGCCAGAGGTGACCAACGAGACGCCCGCGCCGCAGTGCGTGTCGCGAGGTTCGGCGTGCAGGTGGATTCCACGGGCCTTCAGCTGTCCGTCAATCACCTGCCCGGCCGGGTCAGCGGTGCGCGGCCCGTACAGTCCGGCCCGCCCGCCCAGGGCGCACACCCAGGCGGCGACATTGGCAGCCTGTCCGCGCGCGCTGAACGTGATGGCGGCAGGCGTGTCGTCGTCAGGACTCAAAGGTTCCTTGGTCACCACGAGGACATCGAGCATCACGTCACCGACCGCACAGACCATCACCGACATCTGCACCACCTCCTGGGGCATCCGTAGAGTGCTCATCGTGATCATTGCCGAAGAGATCAGTACCGCCTTGCGCGAGGGCCGTGGGGTTGTCGCGCTCGAGTCCACCATCATCAGCCATGGGCTGCCGCACGACTCCAGCGCCAGGGTGGCTCGGCAGATCGAGGCTGCGGTGCGCGACTCCGGCGCCATACCGGCAACGATCGCCATCGTCGAGGGCCACGTCCGCATCGGCCTGGACGACGACGCCATTGACCGGATCGCGACCGATGGAAACGTGATCAAGTCGAGCATTCGCGACCTCGGCAGTGTGTTGGCCAGTGGGGCACTGGGTGCCACGACCGTGGCATCCACGGCATACCTCGCTCATCGCGGCGGCATCCGAGTGTTCGCCACCGGCGGCCTCGGGGGGGTCCATCGTGGAGCGGACAAGAGCTTCGACGAGTCAGCCGACCTGCCTGCCCTCGCCCGGACACCGGTGGCTCTGGTCTGTGCCGGCGTGAAGTCCATCCTGGACGTCCATGCCACGCTCGAGCGGCTCGAGACACTCTCGGTGAGTCTCGTGGGCTACCGCAGCGAAAAGTTCCCCGGCTTCTACATCCAGGACAGCGGGTATCTCGTTCCGTGGGTTGCCCAGTCCGCGGCCGAGATCGCAGACACGCTGGCGGCACGCGACGCGTTAGGGCTCGAGCAGGCGCTGGTGGTGGCTAACCCGATCCCGGACGGCAAGGAGATGGCGCGCGAACTGCACGACGCGACCCTTGCTGCGGCACTGAGGGCCTTGCATGACAACAAGATCACCGGCAAAGGCGTCACACCATTCCTTCTCGGGTACTTCCACGAACACACTCATGGCGCGAGCCTGCAAGCCAACATCGACCTCGTCCTCAACAACGCAGCGCTCGGCGCCCAGATCGCTGTGGCACGGACTGTCAGGACACCAGGTTCCACCACGTGAAGGTCATGGTAAAGAAGCCTGGGTTCTTGGCGGCAGGCACCCCGAATGCCACCCCTGACGAGCCGCTCGCTCATATCGACACCTACTGCGACAGCCCCCGGCCCCGGACGGCCCAGTCCAAGCCGCACGCTCGCCGGTGCTATCGGTGGCAGGTCAGGGCCGGCCTCCCGTGCCCGCCCCAGGCTGGTCCGCACCACCGAGGAGACGACCGATGAGATCGGGTCGTTCTGGCTCGACAGCTCGAGCTGCCGGTACTGGAGGGGATTCGTCGCAGGACACCGTCACTGGCCCCAGCGCTACCGCTTCGGGCACGGCCGTCCGCGCGTGCGCTGCTGGTACAACAGTCCAAATCCAGCCGCGCGCCGCCAATGGCAGTGCGGCTGAGGAACACCGACCCCTGCGGGCTGGGGAACGTGTTGGCGGCCACCACGGTGGCCTTCACGGCATCGACCAGACGGCAAACTCAACAGGCCAAGACAGTCGCAGGCACCTACGATGCACTCCGTAGGAGTCCGGCCGGACAGGATGCTCAGGCTGAGGACTCGATGGCGCCTGGGGAGACCGCGATGGAGCTCAACCGTCGGGACGTGCTCAAGGGAGCAGCTGTCGCCACGGCCGGATCACTGACGGTACTCACGGGTCACAGGTGCTCGCCCTGCAGGCAACGCTCACCTCGCTGGGCTATTGGCTCGGTGAGGTGGACGGACAGTTTGGTGACCTGACCCGGCAGGCGGTGGTTGCCATTCAGAAGGTCACGGGTCTGTCCCGCGACGGCACCTGTGGGCCTCTGACCCAGATCCGCGAGTAGTGCGGGTTGGTGGGTGTGTCGTGGAACGAGCAGATGCCCCTGACCTGGGAAAATGAGTCTTGTTGAAGGTCT
>Ga0208079_1000389_pt1 | contig 24276 bp, 21 predicted proteins | sample NGESurdeep092012_5_FD_184474 | JGI IMG/M metagenome (GOLD analysis project Ga0208079, IMG submission 184474) | Arctic peat soil microbial communities from Barrow, Alaska - NGEE Surface sample 210-2 deep-092012 (SPAdes) | ecosystem: Environmental > Terrestrial > Soil > Wetlands > Peat ... | reverse complement strand
GCATACTTTGTAATAGAATCAGGGATTGCAATTTTAAAATGAGATCCGGCAAGCTTTACCATCTCTTCCCTTAGTTTAAGGGTTATATCGATTGCATCACTATATGCATCATCATAGGATTTACCCGCCTCAATAAATTTTCTTTCTTTTAATTCGGTAGCGATAGAATATTCAGTTTCGTCGCATGAAACCTGAGCGTCTATCCATATCTCTTTTGGTGGTATAAAGTGATAGGAGAGGTCATTCCCGCTAAAACCGAAATCGGGATAGATATTTTTCCTAACCATGTAGCCGTCTACAATCCAGACTGCAATTCCTTTCCGTTCACCCATCGGCACACGATAAATATTACTGATCTTAATACTATCAGGAATGCCTTTGATTTCCTTTATATTACTATAGTCGGTTGCAGATACTTTTTTCAGTTTGGCTTCATGTGCGAGACATATCTCTTCATTTGAATGTCTGATTGTCTGTTCGAGAGAAAGGGATGAATCGTGGGCAGTAATATATTTCCAACCAAACTTAGCCATGAGGTGACGTTCATTTAATTCATGAGCAAGAGTAAGATAATATTCCTCGCAGGTTATTGCATTATCAATCCATATTTCTCCTTTTGGATTGAAGGGATATCTTTGCTCATTTCCACCATAAAGGAATGAACTGAATATTTTCAATCTGACCTGGTACCCATCGACGATCCAGATATTATAGTTCTGTACCTTTCCCATATTATAGCGATAAACGCCATCAACTTTTTTATGATTGTTGCATCCAAATATGACCAGGGAGATTGTCAGAATGATTAATATCTTTTTCATAAGCCGATTATTAACGAGTACTAAAATTAGACAAATCTCATGAAACTGCAATTTGTTGCATCATTTAAGCAACACTTTATCATTGTTATTGAGCACTAATTTATATAATTTAGCGATCGTTTATTAAAGAATAAAATAAATGACTTTTAAAGAAATAGCATTAAAATACAAGTATTCAATAGTTTTAATTCTTTTATTCGTACTTGTTGAAAATGTTTCGTTTATAATAGAACCCACATTTTTCGGCAAATTACTAGACTCACTTATCGACCACTTTTATGACCATGAAAAAGCAGATTATATTTTCCCTCTGGTCATATGGATAATTGTTTATTTAATAAATGTTGTGGGGGGAACGCTGCACCGCTATTTTAATGGAAGTATCTATTCCAGGATGTATGCAAATGTTGCGACTGAGGTAGTATTAGAATCAGAATGCCGGAAAGATAAGTTTTCTAAAATGCTTGTCAGAGCAGAACTTGTTAAAGAATATATTGCTTTTTTCAAGGAGCGCCTGCCTGAAATAATGTGGCAATTATCTGCTACGGCCGGAGCAATAATCGCAATTTTCTTTTATGATTACAGAATTGCCCTGGTCTGTGCTACAGTAATACTCCCTATCGCTTTTATAAATAATCTTAATCGTAAAAAAGTCACTCACCTCCAAAAAGATATACACGATAATCAGGAAGAATTGTTTCACCTGATTGAGAGCAGGGACTCTTCAAAAATCACCTCGTTTTATCAGAATACCATATCACCAAAAACCAGGATTGCACGATGGAACGCATTTAGTTACGGAACAGTGAAAGTATTGCTGATTATCATCTTCATTGGGGTATTGTTTATTTGTGTTGATGTCGATAAATTTACAACCGGGAGAATTTATGCTATAGTAGCATACTTGTGGACTTTTATTGCATCTACCGATTATTTGCCCGAACTGATGGAAAGTCTGGCTTCCGTAAGGGACCTTAATGTAAGGTTCAGCACTGAAGAAAAAATCTGATATCCATTGATAAATCTTTTATAATCACAACACTGGCTTAACTTAAATTCCTTTTAATCAAAAGCTCATCAATTATGAAAAAACTTCTGACAACATTATTATTAACTGTATCTGCTCTCAGTTTATTTGGACAGACAGGTAAAGTTATGGATGATCTCACGGTTCCCAGTAAAATATTAAAAATGGACCGGAAATATGCGGTTTATCTTCCGCCGGATTATGAAACGTCCCAGCGAAGCTATCCGGTCCTTTACCTACTGCATGGCGCCGGTGATGATCAGACGGGATGGGTACAGTTTGGAGAAGTTCTGAGAATTGCCGATGAAGCTATAAAATCGGGAATTGCAACACCCATGGTCATTATTATGCCCGATGCAAATACAGGTAAACGTGGTTATGTAAATGACATAAAAGGGGAATGGCGGTTCGAGGATTTTTTCTTCCAGGAATTCATGCCATTCGTTGAAAACAAATACCATATCAAAGCTGATAAAAGATACAGGGCAATTGCTGGTCTATCAATGGGTGGAGAAGGTACGTTCATCTATGCTCTTCATCATCCTGAATTGTTTTCAGCAGCCTGCCCTCTCAGTGCGGCTACCGGACCAAAAAATGTTGAAGAGTTAAAAAATTACAGGCTCTGGCAGGGTGTCGAGGGAATTAGCGATGCTGACAAGGATGCATATTTTAGTCGTTACAGCGTTTTGAACCTGGTTCAGAATATGCCTGATGATCAGAAAAATGCGATAAGGTGGTATATTGATTGCGGCGATGATGATTTTCTCTATGAAGGAAACTGCCTTGTTCATATTGCCATGCGTCAGAAAGAAATACCTCACGAATTCAGGATACGTGATGGCTCTCATAACTGGACATACTGGAGGGAATCATTGCCAAAGGTACTCGAGTTTGTATCGATGGGGTTTCATCAATTCTGATCAGGGATACCTCGGTTTCGATTTTTTGGGGGCATGCGCAAACATCAGTCGCATCAAGATTCTTATCATTTGGTATGAGAACCAGTCGGTAAGTTGGAAAACCCATGTCTTGCGCCGGATATACTCCTCAAAGGTCACTTTACGGCAATCTTTTTCAATGATCTCCTGAAGAAGCCCTTCAAATTTTTCTGCAAACCCGGTATCCAGTATATCCGCATTCATTTCAATGCTCCCATAATCACTGAGGTGGTTCATATTATAACTGCCTATAGTGCACCAGTTGCCATCGACAGTGGCTACTTTGGCATGCAGGTTAGAAGGGAGATATTCATAAATGGCAATGTTGTTCCGGAGTATAAAATCATAAAGGAAATTTGTTGCTCTTTTGAATACAGGTGCATCTGATTCCGCTGAAAGAACAATTTTTATATCCACACCCCTGCGACTCGCATTTCTCAGGAGTCTTCTTTCATTTCTGCCTGGCAAAAAATAACTCCCAAAAATAATCATATGATCCTGTGCATGTTTGAGGGCAGAACGGTAACTTTTCAATATCTCAATTTTGTTTCTCGACCAGTTATTCTGAACTACTTTTAATTTAATGCTTTCATCATACTCTGAATAAGAATGTACTCTTTCCCGGGAACGCTCCTTTCGCGATATAAATGCTTTATTCCAGAGTCTTTTAAGAATAAAAAGTACATGTGCACATTCCGGGCCTTTTATCAGAATGCCGAAATCGAGCCAGGCCTTTAATTTATCATTACCATGATAACGGTCAGCAATATTCATTCCTCCTATAATTGCAATTTCTCCGTCTGCAAGTAATACTTTATGATGAAGTCTGAGACTCAACTGAAATCCCTTTGTTATTAATTGAGGAGAAAACATCCGGAAAAGTATCCCGGCTTTTTCAACTTTGGCTATAAGGCTTTTCGAAAAACTACTGCCTCCATATGCATCAATAAGAAAATAAACTCGCACTCCCCTGTCTGCTGCTCTGATAAGTGCATCAGTAATGCGCCTGCCTGTTTTGTCATCATCAACAATATAGGTCTGAAAATGGATATATTGTTCCGCTTCATCTATCACTTTTTCACAGGCAGCAAAGAAGTTTTCTCCGCTTCTAAGAAGTTCAATGGAATGTCCGCCTCTGTAATCGTGTCGTGATGGGATCTGCATAGGATGAGCCGACATTGGTATCTCTGTTACAAATATAGAACATTTAGATCAAGATCACTAAGGAAAACACAAAGTACACAAAGGATAACCAGTTTACTTAAAAACTTTTTGAACAGTTCAAAGTTTAGGGGGGCAAAGTCAAAATGGAGTATATACAAAAAATATTTACTAATTTTAAACTGAATTTTCCAAAGATTATAAACCATGAACAGAAGAAAAATGATAGGAAGTATTGCAGGGGCAGCAGTTGTGACTGCAGCGAGCCCGTTAAACGGTGTATTTGCAAGCAGTGGAAATGAAGGGACACAACTGAAAGGTAATATCCATCATTCAGTAAGCCAGTGGTGTTATAGTGATATCCCTCTTGAGGATTTTGCCAAAGCATGCAAAGAAATGGGTATCGAATCTATTGAATTACTGGGAGAAAAAGATTGGGCAATAGTAAAAAATGCCGGACTCAAATGTGCAGTGGGCTATGCTACAGACTGGGGGATTCCTAAAGGATTCAACCGCATAGAAAATCATGAAAAGCTGATAGCTGATTTTGAAACAATGATTCCTAAAGCAGCCGCAGCGGGTGTCCCAAACCTCATTTGCTTTTCAGGTAACAGCGAAGGACAGAATGATAATGAAGGCATGATAAATTGCGCAAAAGGATTGCGTAAGCTAATGCCAACGGCTGAAAAACATGGAGTAACAATTATTATGGAACTTCTTAACAGTTATGGTCACAAAGACTACCAGTGTGATAAAACAACATGGGGATCAGCGCTTTGTGAAATGGTAGGATCGCAGAGATTTAAACTGTTATACGATATTTATCATATGCAGATTATGGAAGGCAATATCATCGATACAATTACAAAATACAGTCCGTACATTGGCCATATCCATACTGGTGGCGTACCAGGAAGAAATGAACTTGATGAGACACAGGAACTCTATTATCCTGCAATAATTAGAGCCTTGTTAAAAACAGGGTATAAAGGATTTGTCGGACAGGAATTTGTTCCGTCTCAGAAAGATAAGCTTGAGTCCTTACGAAAATGCATCCAGATTTGTGACGTTTAGGATGAGAGTACATTTCATTTTAATGAGCTCGGACGATTTTGACGGATTTGACCTTAGCAGGCTTGTGGAATAATCGTGCTATTTAAATGTCATTTTTAGTCCAAAATATTTTGCAGATCAAAAAAAACATCCTTTCTTTGCATCCGCATTTTAAAGTTCTTTGCACGGTCCATTCGTCTAGTGGCTAGGACGTCAGGTTTTCATCCTGGTAACAGGGGTTCGATTCCCCTATGGACTACAATTTTTTAAGTAAGAAGATAATTTTTATATACATGGCAAATCACAAATCGTCAGAAAAAAGGATCAGGCAGATCGAAGTTAGAAAAGAGAGTAATAAATATTATGCAAAGACAACGCGTAATGCTCTCAAGACAATTCGAGCAACAAGCAACAAGGAAGAGGCTGCGGTTCTTCTTCCAAAGTTAACCTCTATGCTCGATAAGCTTGCAAAGAAAAATATTATTCACAAGAAAAAAGCTTCGAACCTTAAATCCTCTATCGTTAAGCACGTAAGCAGTTTATAATATTATTCAATAATATCCCACGAGGCTGTACCGAGATGGTATGGCCTTTTTTATTCGACGCACGACGCACGACTCACGAATCACGGCTAAAAATAATTCTTCCGTGCGTCCTGAGTCGTGTGCCCTACGTCATTTTTTTTGAAATGTGGCTGAGTTTATTTATATTGCATACGCATTTCAAAATGTTGCTAGATGTCTATCAAAATTACAGATTGGGCGGTTGAAGACCGACCCAGGGAAAAATTCATTCAAAATGGTACTGCGAGTCTGAGTGATGCCGAATTGCTTGCGATCCTGATCAGTTCAGGAACGAAGGATAAATCGGCTGTTGACCTTGGTCGCGAACTATTGGGAATGGCAAACAACAACCTGAATAATCTTGGGAAACTGACAATTGCTGATCTCAGGAAAGTTCATGGTATTGGCCCTGCAAGGGCTGTAACAATTGCTGCTGCCCTCGAACTGGGCCGAAGACGTAAACTTTCTGAGGTTCAATATGTTCCTCAGATCAGAAGCTCAAAAGATGTTTCAGATATCTTTCAGCCCTTACTGTCTGACCTTCTTCACGAAGAGTTCTGGATCTTGTTTCTTAACCGGTCAAATAAAGTGATCAACAGGATGAAACTCAGCCAGGGCGGAATAAGTGGCACGGTTACCGATGTGCGTCTGGTAATGAAAAAAGCAATCGAATGTCTTGCTTCAGGAATTATTGTCTGTCATAATCATCCTTCAGGAAATCTTAATCCAAGCGAATCAGATAACAAAATAACCCAGAAAATAAAAGAGGCAGGTAACCTGATGGATATCCAGCTTCTCGATCATCTGATAATCTCAGATAAGGATTATTATAGTTTTGCAGATAATGGGGTTCTCTGAAATTAGCCCCCCTTTAGGGGGGTTGGGGGGCAAAATACTTTTGCACCTCACTCCTGTCTCCACACATTTCAAGTAATTCCGCAACAGACTTTTTCAAAACCGGATGAATCACATCAGATGCAATTTCGCAAAGCGGAACCAGGACAAACTTACGTTCATGTAACAAAGCATGGGGGATCTTCAGACTTTCCTCCTCAACAATCAAATCCTCATAAAGGAGGATGTCAATATCAATCAGCCGCGATGAGTAACGCTTCTCCCCTCTTACTCTTCCCAATAAAGACTCAATCATCATGAGCCTACCTAACAGTCCCGAGGGGATTAATTTTGTTTCAACCTGCACAACCATGTTGAGAAATTCATCGTTTGACTGGAATCCCCATGGTGCAGTTTCGTATACTGAAGAGGATTTTAAAACAGGACCTATGTATTCTTCAATTCTTGTAACTGCCTGTTTAAGATTTTCTTCCCTGTTTCCAAGATTTGTTCCGATACCAAGATATACTATCTTCATGATCAAATCAATCTGATATCAAAAGTATTAAATACATGGTTACCTTTACAAATTCATTTTGTTATTTTTATATATTTAAAATTCATACCATTAAAGCGTTTCAAAGATGAAAAACTTTCTGAAATACACTCTCGCAACAATAACAGGAATAATAATTGTATCCGTTCTTTTCTTTATAGTCATGCTTGCTAGCTTTAGCGCTATTGTTTCTTCGGGGAATAAACCCGTTGCAATAAGCAATAATTCCATCCTGGTGCTGAAAGCAGGCGTACCAATACCTGACAGGGGAGATCAGAATCCCCTTGCTGGTTTAGACCTGTTTAATATGACATTAACTCCGGCGCCGGGACTAAATGAAATACTGCATAACATTGAAAAAGCCTCAACTGATAGTAAAATAAAAGGTATTCTCATCGAAAATGGACTTCTCCCTTCAGGTTGGGCAACTACTGAGGAAATTAGAGAAGCTCTGAAAAAATTCAGGGAGAGCGGGAAATTTGTTATCTCCTATACCGATTATATCCTCACCCAGGAGTGCTATTATCTGGCCACTGCAGCTGACAAAATCTATATAAATCCCGGATCAATGATCGATTTCAAGGGTCTGAGCAGCGAAGTAATGTTCTACAAAAAAGCTCTTGAAAAGATTGGCGTAGAGGTTCAGGTGACAAGGCACGGCAAGTTTAAAGGTGCTGTGGAGCCTTTCATTCTTGACAAATTAAGTGATGAGAACAGGACCCAGATTAAGGATTATGCCGGATCGTTATGGAATCAGGTTATAACTGATATATCAAATTCGAGAGATATACCTGCCGATAGGCTTAACAAACTTGCTGATAATCTCGATGGTAATCTTGCCTCAAAAGCTTTAGATGCTAAGTTAGTCGACAAACTGATGTATCGCGATGAATTGATAGATACTCTTAAAAACTTGTCGGGAATAAGTTCCGAAAAAGATCTTAACCTGGTATCTATGACCAAGTACCTCAAAGTTCCAGAAATTAAATCCAATTACTCTGTAAAGAACAAAATAGCTGTAGTGTTTGCATCCGGTAGCATTGTTACAGGCAGGGGAAGTGATGACAACATCGGAGGAAATTATTATGCCGATGTAATCAGGAAAGCAAGGCTCGATACTACGGTTAAAGCAATTGTTCTAAGGGTCAACTCACCTGGAGGAAGTGCAATAGCTGCAGATATTATGTGGAGGGAACTTGATCTTGCTGCAGGCAAAAAGCCATTGGTGATATCTATGGGGAATTACGCAGCATCAGGGGGATATTATATCTCTGCTCCGGGTACAAAAATCTATGCAGATCCCATGACCATCTCAGGTTCAATCGGTGTTTTTGGTATGATACCAAATGCCGGCAAACTGCTTGAGGATAAACTTGGACTGAAAACTGAAGTAGTGAATACTAATAAAAATTCCGACTTCCCTTCAATAATCCGGCCAATGAATCCTTATGAGAAAGAAATGATGCAAATGAGCGTAGAAAAAATTTATGACGATTTTGTAAGCAGGGTAGCATCAGGAAGAAAGATGAGTTCAGCATCGGTCGACAGCATCGGACAGGGAAGGGTATGGAGCGGTACAAGCGCCATGAAGATTGGTCTTGTTGACGAAATGGGCGGACTCAGGGACGCTATACATGGTGCTGCAAAACTCGCCGGTATTGAATCCTATTCTATACGTGAATTGCCTGTTCTGGAAGATCCTTATACCAGAATTCTTTCACAGCTTGGAGGAGAAGTAAGGATGAGTATTCTGAAAAACGAACTCGGAGAATCAGTAAAGTATTATAATTTACTTCAGGAAGTTAAAGATATGTCGGGAGTACAGGCAAGATTACCATATTTTATCGACATACATTAATAAGTTTGGAGTGACTAAAGTTTGAAGTGCCCAGAGTTAAGGAGATAGACCAACTTTATGCACTCTGGGCACTTTAGGCACTCTAGGCACTTTTAACTAGTAATGATACACATAAAAAATATATTACTTTATCCCCTTTCCTTTCTATATGGGCTGATAACCACTATCAGAAATTTTTTATACGATACAGGTATTCTGAAAACTGTGGAATTCTCTTTCCCGGTAATCTGTGTCGGTAATATTACTGTTGGAGGTACCGGTAAAACCCCGCATACAGAATATATTGCCGGATTGCTTAAACAGAATTTCAAAGTCGCAACATTGAGCAGGGGTTACAAAAGAGAAACTAATGACTTCAGAATTGCAACTCCATCAACTCAGGTTTGGGAGCTGGGTGATGAGCCTTTACAGATAGCGCGCAATTTTCCCGATATCCTTGTTACAGTTGACAAAAACCGTGTACACGGTGTAAACCAGATTTTGCAGGAATTTCCCGAGACAGAAGTGATTATTCTTGACGACGGTTTCCAGCACAGGAGAATTACACCCGGATTTTCAATTCTTCTTTCTGATTTTGACAGGCTTTTTGTAAGAGATCATATGCTACCGTTTGGCAATCTCAGAGAAAGTAAGGGAAATATGAGAAGGGCCGATATGATCCTGATTACCAAATCACCCGAAAACATCTCTCCTATCCAGAGAAGGCTGATTGTAAAAGAAATAGATAAATCCCCATATCAGAATCTCTATTTCACTACCTTTATTTACAAACCTCCGATGCCGGTTTTTGAAAACTACATCGAAGTAAGCGCTGCTGACATTTCTAAATGCGACGACTGTGGAATTGTCCTTATAACAGGCATAGCCAACCCACAAACACTCAAAGAATATCTGCAAAAGAGCTATAATGAAATAATCCATCTTTCTTTTCCTGATCACCATAATTTTACAGAAAAAGATCTGATGAAACTTTCATCAGCATACAACAATCTGAAATCAGCAACCAGATATCTGTTCACTACTGAAAAAGATGCTGTCAGATTAAGGGAATTTACTAATATTGCAGAACCATTAAGATCGGCGTTTTTCTACATTCCAATTGGAATACGCTTTTTGAACGACGATAAAGATGAGTTTGATAATCTGATAATTGACTATGTTAGAAAAAATCATCGAAACAACAGAGTTTCTGAAGTCAAAAGGGATAACTGACCCTGAGGCTGGTATAATACTTGGAACCGGACTGGGGGAGCTTACATCTAAAATCGACAAAAGGATTGAAATAGACTATAAGGATATTCCCAATTTCCCTGTTTCAACAGTTGAAGGTCATGCCGGTAAACTCATCTATGGAGTTTTCGGAGGAAAGAAGATTGTTGCCATGAAGGGAAGGTTTCACTATTATGAAGGATATGGCGCTGAACAAGTGGCATTGCCTGTCAGAGTACTTAAATATCTTGGTATTAAATGCCTTTTCCTTTCCAATGCTGCAGGTGGAGTTAATCCCTCTTTCCAGATTGGTGATATTATGATAATCACTGACCATATTAATCTTTTGCCGAATCCGCTGATCGGACCTAATGATGACCGGATAGGTGTACGGTTTCCGGATATGGGAGAAGCTTATGATAAAAACCTCATTAATAAAGCATTGCTCTTTGCAAAGGAGAATAATATAAGAATTTATACCGGTATATATTTATCTACAAGTGGCCCTACCTTTGAAACTCCGGCTGAATATAAATATTTCAGAATAATCGGGGCGGATGCTGTCGGTATGTCAACAACTCAGGAGGTTATTATTGCACGTCATATGAATCTTCCCTGTTTCGCTGTTAGTGTAATTACCGATTTGGGCGTTGAAGGTAAAATTGAGTATACAACTCATAAATCAGTTCAGGAAGAGGCTGCCAAAACCGAAGTACGGATGACAACTATTATGACGGAGATGATTTCCTCACTATGATCTTTTTTTACTCGCATTTAAAGTAAAACTAGTTCCTTATAACAGTACAAACTTTTTTCCATCGTTCGGTTTTCCCGGTATCGTTGTACAGGTTTATTAGTATGATATATATGCCTGTATCGACAAGCATCCCATCAGCTGTTCCATCCCAGATCAATGATGTACCCTGACCGATCAACAGATTTGAAGCTATTTTTCTGACATAATTGCCTGCTTCATCAAAAACTATAAGAGAGACAACGTTTCCATTTCCTGAAAGGTTGAACTTAATTGTAAGAAAATCTTCATTACCATCATTGTCAGGAGATATCTTAGATGACGAAAGGACAACTTTATCGGCAGTTGAAGGCAATTCGGCAAACACCGAGTTAGGTGCTCCTGGAGTTCCCCAGCCTGAACTCTCAGTTGCAGAATGCCAGTTTGCCGGCTCTTCCGATTTATTACGCGGATCAGTTTTCTCCAGTGCCACACCCTCATGATTTGAAAGAAGAGAAAAGTGCATATCATCGTCATAGCTTAACTCATCAATCTTATCGAGTTCCCTGTTGTACAGGATAAGATGACCTTTATCGTCGGGCATTGATGGAAGAGATCCGGTTTCAAAGAGATGCTCCGTGTCTGCAGAGAAATATCTTTCAGAAATCCTTTTCCTATCGGTAGTTATTGCAAAATACTCTCCGGGCATTAAGCATTTTTCTTCATCAGACAACCTTACAATCCCTGATCTATCTCCAGTGGCATCGTCCACAGAAACAAACTGCAACCGTGAAACATCGATTATTTTATCTGAGCAGTTATACACTTCCAGATAATCAGGATCGCCAGGCAAAGGATTAAATAATACCTCATTAAACAGCACATTTCCGAATTCTGCCGGTGCACAAAGCCCAAAATCATATTCACACTTTTGCATCTTGTTTCCAGCGAAATCTGAAATACCATCTGCAATCTGAAGTTTATATTGTTCTGATGCCCGGAGAGGTACTTCCGGTTTAATTTTAAATTCACGAAAAAGCGGATCCGCCTGCGTAAAGTCCTTTATCCGTGTATCACCAATTCTAATGCTTCTAAATATCCCCGGAAAGTAAAACACCGGTTCAGAAAACCTGATGCTAATGTTTGCACTGTCATCAGCAAAAACATTCTGAATCCCGTAAAATGACATATCCGGGTTGCTATATGTGACCGAATTGACCGACCCGGGGGTACCTCCTTTCTTTGATTCGGATGCTTTCCAGTTGTCCTCATAGTAAAATGGAAAATTTGTATCTATCATTTCCAGCGACCATCCTCCCTGTGATTTTAAATCATCCTTATACCATGATGAAGAATACTCTATTCCATGTATGAATTCACCTGTGCTGTCGGAAACATATAAGAGTCTACCTTCATCGGTCAGAGAAGGAAATTGTTTCAATCCTGCCACTTTCCCAAAATTTTTGAAAAGCAAAGTATCCTGTATTGCACAGAGGATCAGAAAGCCGGAAGGATTTATTATGGTTTCCGGAAAGAGAGAGTACCCCCCATCCGTCGATAGTTTCCAGTTTTTAAGATTGAAAGGAAAACCTGTTCTGTTTGTTATTTCTATGTACTCCCTGCCGGGTAGAGAGACCTGAGGCAGAGGTTCGGCCATTATTTCGGATATTATTACATCTCCGGTCCCTGCCCAGACCGGTGTAAATCCCAATTTTACATCCTGATTACAATTGCCTGAAACGTCACATATCTTATTTATAATAAGGTTATTTAAGGATTTATTATTTAATCTTTCAGCAAACCCTATTCTATAGGTCAGATTCCTTTCCTTTGTAACAGAAACTGATCTGTTCTCTTCACTATTCAATGAGAAATTTTCCGGAACAATCACCTCATCAGCCGGCTCTTCATTGAGGGTGATTTCTACCGAGTTCTTTCCTGATGCCTGACACTTTGTAATAACAGGAGCTGCATTATCTTCATAGAATGTGCCATCAATCTTTAGATCATCCACCCATAGGAGCCGGTCACGTGTTGATGAGTATCTGTAGTAGATTCCAAACCACTCGGGTCGAAAGAGTTCTTTGTCTGTACCAGATGAAGTACCCGCAAGATCGCCGTTTGATCTGAAGACCGAAACGGTCCATCTTCCCTCCTGTGATCTTTCTACTGCAATTTTTGCTGCGTTTGTAATTCCTACATCTGTCTGCCAGTTTATCCGGCAAGTTATAAGAGTTGTAATCTGATTGGCCTTTACTTTTGAGAGACGAAGCGTATCATCATATCCTGTAATGTTCACTCCAAGAGTAAAGCCATTGGTGCCTCCCTCGGGTGACATATCTGCGGGAGCTGCATCGGACATAAGGAATACCGACCAGTTGTTTGATGATGAAGGATCATACCCATGTCTGATCAGAAATGACCATTTTGTAATACCCTTATCAGGATGCAGGCTCTTTATCCTGATTCCTATCCGGTCAACTCCTGCATCGGGATTATCAAAAATATGGTGCAACGAAAATCTCCCAGAAAGGCTTGCAGTTGTATCGGCTTTCCAGCGCCCTTCAATACTCTGAACCCAGTTGACTGTAGTTCCAGATTCGAAGGTTTCTACGATTTGGCCAAATGCCGGCAATGGCATTAATAAAGCCAACAAAATAACTTTTTTCATGCAGCGGGACGAATTGAAAAAAAAGCTAATTTTGACAGTTTTAATGTCACATTAAATTTAAACAATAATTAAATTTATTCCAAAAAAAAGTATGAAAATTGCTGTAGTTGGAGCCACCGGAATGGTAGGCAGAACAATGATGAAAGTACTGGAGGAAAGAAATTTCCCTGTTTCGCTATTACTGCCTGCAGCTTCGGAAAAATCGGTTGGTAAAGAGGTTGTATTTAAAGGGAAGCCTGTTAAAGTAGTAAGTGTCATGAAAGCTGTGGAAGCAAAACCTGAATTTGCAATATTCTCTGCCGGGGCATCCATATCAAGGGAATGGGCTCCTCTTTTTGCAAAAAACGGAACAATCGTTATTGACAATTCATCTTACTGGCGAATGGATAAAAACATTCCTCTTATAGTTCCTGAGATAAATAGTCATGTTATAAAGAAAGGCGACAGGATAATTGCCAATCCAAACTGCTCAACAATACAGATGGTGATGGCACTGGCTCCTCTCCACAGAAAATACGTTATCAGGCGGTTGGTGGTTGCAACATATCAATCGGTGACGGGCACCGGAGTAAAAGCTGTTACACAGATGGAGAATGAAAGAGCAGGGATTAAAGGAGATATGGCCTATCATTACCAGATTGATAAGAACTGCTTTCCACATGGTGGAACATTTCAGCCCGACGGTTATACGACAGAGGAGCAGAAACTGCTCGATGAAACCCGCAAAATACTTGAAGATCAGACTATTCAGGTAACTGCGACTGTTGTAAGGATCCCGGTTGTGGGTGGTCATTCAGAAGCCGTCAATATTGAGTTTGAAAAGGATTTCAAAATTGAAGATGTAATACAATTGTTAAATGATTTCCCTGGTGTTGTTGTTTATGATAATCCTGCTGAGAACAAATATCCTATGCCAATCCTTGCGCACAACAGGGATGAAGTGTTTGTAGGAAGGATCAGGAGGGATTTGTCGAAAGAAAATTGTCTTAATCTCTGGATTGTATCGGATAACATCAGAAAGGGCGCTGCAACAAATGCCGTTCAGATTGCAGAATATATGGCGGCTAATAAGCTTTATTAATATTTCAGTTTCCCGAATGTATTATTATTGTAGAGACAGGTCTGAGACCTGTCTCTACTTGTAATTGAATGATCAGGTGCTGGGTTATATATCAAACAGAAAATCGTTATAGGGATATCTTTTTACATGTAGTTTCTTTACCTCTTCATAAAGAAGCTTCCTGAGCTCTTCCACATTTTCTTTTGTTTTTGCTGACATGAAGACCGTCTTATGATGTTTATCCGAGGACATCCATGTTTTTTTCAGTTCAGACAGCGAATAGTTATCTTTTAATATGGGAGTAAGGTCATCTGCATCCTTTATGGTATAAGAGAAAGCATCAATTTTATTAAAAACAAGGATCATTGGTTTTTCAGATACTTTAAGATCTTTCAGTGTGGAATTGACAACCTTTATCTGTTCTTCAAAAGCCGGATGAGAAATATCGACGATGTGCACCAGCAGATCAGATTCCCTTACTTCATCGAGTGTTGATTTGAAAGATTCAATCAGGTCGGTAGGCAATTTGCGGATAAATCCCACGGTATCAGAAAGGAGAAATGGCAGATTTCCGATCACTACTTTCCTGACTGTAGTATCGAGAGTGGCAAAAAGTTTATCTTCTGCAAATACATCCGATTTGCTTAAAAGATTCATTATTGTCGACTTACCCACATTTGTATAGCCTACCAGGGAAACTCTTATCATCTTTCCACGGTTTTTTCTCTGGGTTGACATCTGGGTATCTATCTTTTTCAGCTGTTCTTTCAGCAGTGAAATTCTATCTCTGATGACCCGCCTGTCAGTCTCAATTTCAGTTTCTCCGGGTCCTCTTAAACCGATGCCTCCTCTTTGTCGCTCGAGGTGAGTCCACATCCCGGTGAGGCGGGGAAGAAGATATTGATACTGGGCAAGCTCAACCTGGGTACGTGCATGAGAGGTTCGTGCGCGGTGTGCAAAAATATCGAGGATCAGATTTGTTCTGTCCAGAATGCGACAGGCCAGAGCATCTTCTATATTTCTTAGCTGGCTCGGTGTGAGTTCATCATCAAAAATCGCGATATCGATTTTGTTCTCACTAACAAACAGTGCGAGTTCCTTTATTTTTCCGGATCCGACAAATGTACGGGGGTTTGGAACATCCAGTTTCTGAATAAAACGTTTAACTGGCTCCGCTCCTGCAGTTTCGGTGAGGAATGATAATTCTTCAAGAAAGTCTTCAACTTCACTTTCCTCCTGACCGTGATACAAAACTCCAATTAGAATTGCCCTCTCAAGTGGTTTATCGGTCTCTATCATCAATTGTATTTGAAATTATTTTTATAAATGTAGAATAAATGTAGAGACAGGTCTGAGACCTGTCTCTACATTTATTCTACAAACAATTATATCTTTTGTTCAGTTTCCTAATAAATAAACCTCCTGTCATTCTGAATCATTCCCCTGATAGCCAATTTCAGAGACTCCGAACATCGCATAATCATTTCTATATCAGTAGGAAATGGAACTATTGATGTTTTAGTCCTTTCAAGTTGTTTAGCATTAAGAGCCTGAAGATCACCGAGAGCTCTTGAAGAGATGTTCTCAAAATTTGACTGGGCGCCGATAGGATCCTTTTTCACTACTTTATTCGGGTTCACCTGGATCACCTCAACGTCACCATCTATTCGACAGGCTTTTGTCTGGATAGTCTCGACAAGAGCACACTGAACGGTCTTATACTTTTTTTGCTTAATATCATTCCCAAGTGAGTCTCTCATCACATTGCCCTTTTTATCCAGAACATATGAATAACCATCTTCGATGTCTCTCTTAAGGACTGAATCGAGGTGTTGAGACTGATCGGGACTTACTACGACATTTCTTACATTAACATTTACAAAATAGTCATACTGAGTATTATCATTCAGATTCTGTGTATGATACTCCACCCATTCGGAGTTTAATCTTGGTAAATCCAGGGCGAGTAGATCATCTTCAAATTCTTTTGGAAATTTCAGGATAGAACTATTTTGGATTGAAATAAATACCCTGCTCATCCCCTGAATTTTTACCTCCTGAATTTTACTATCAATTCCCTCATAATCGCCAACATATTCTTTTGCTCTTACGAATTCGGCAAATGCTTGTCTGTAAGATTCCTTTATACCGCTTTTCATCAGTTCATTTCCATGGGCATAGTAGAAATCAGCTGCCTTTTGCTTTGCATTTATCATTTCCGGCATAAAGTCGACATAAGGAAAATCAACTGATCTTCCCTTCATATTTAAAGGGGTAACTGTTCTGACAAGCGATTGTCTGTCGTTCAATGCCTTATAGACAAGATATATTTGATCCCAGTTATTTGCTTTTGCCTCCATCTTCAGCATCCGCACCCTTTCAATATCCTGTTCATTGGCAACTTTAAATGCCTGCTCCAGAATATCAATCTGTTTGGCATCTGTTTTATCTTTTCGTAACTGCTTAACTGCCTTTTGAATGGCAGCATCATAATTACCTTTCTCAAGTTGTTTCTTCGATGAGCCGCAACCGGAAAGGAGAATAAACAAGACAAAAATAAAGGGTACAATTCTTTTCATATAACATTAATTTAAGGTAGATGCTGATAAAGATAAGAAAAACCTTGAAAATGCACACAGGTTTAATTCTCTCTATAGTTGATAATTAAATATTAGAAATTAAAATTCAGAGGAATTGAGTATCTTACTCTTACAGGTACTCCTCTCTGGAGTCCGGGTGTCCATTTAGGTGATTCAGAGATAGCTTTCAACGCTTCCTGATCCAGCAGGGGATCAACACCCTTGACAACTGTCACATTACTTACCATACCATCTTTTTCAACAATGAATGTCAGGTATACTTTCCCTTTTATCTTTTTATCAATAGCCTCCTTTGGATAAGTGGTCCGATTTTGAACCCATCCCCTGAATTTCTCAATCCCTCCCCCTTTAAATGATGGCATGACCTCAACCAGGAAAAATGGTTCATCTGTTTCGGTCCCATCCTGTCCTTCAGTAAGGTTATCTCCCATCCCAGTTCCTTTAACATCAAGCTTGTCATTTGTTGTCTGATTCATATATTCATCTGTTGAAAGCAGAGATTTTTGCAAAGGGATGACGCTATCAACGACAACAGGAGGAACATATTTTGCAATCTCCTCAACATGTACAGCCTGGGGTGGGGGTGGTGCAGGAGGAACATAGATTTCTTCTTTAGGTGGTTCTAGATTTTCCAGCTGAAGCTGGACATAACCTCTGTTTCCTAGGAGAACATTATCAGAATGACGAGTAAATATAAATGGAAGTATTACTGCCAGAGTGACTAATAAAGTTGCCAGAATAATACATACAGTAACAACTGAGTTATACTTTTTTCTAAGTTGATAGGCGCCATAATCTCTGTTCCGCGACTTAAAGAGCAGATCATCAATATCGAGCCATCGTCTGAGATTATCGTACATATTTGTGCACAGTATAATTTATTGACAAGTCCACTTCCCTGATAATTAGATTATAGCTGGAATAATTCAGTTCGAAGCGGGAAGCCGGAAATCAGAAGTTTAAAGAAATTCTTCCGACTTCTGTCTTCTGACTTCAGTCATCCTTTTTTTAAATGTCCGGCAAAATTACAAAATAGTGTCTTTCCGGCAAAACTATAATGTTAAGGTTTTCATAATAATTGAGGTTGAGGTTGAGAGGCTCTTAACCTTAGCCTTAGCCTATTTGCATCTTTCCATTTTATTATTACATTTACCAGCTCTTTGGGGGTTTAGCTCAGTTGGCTAGAGCGTGTGACTGGCAGTCACAAGGTCGGGAGTTCGATTCTCCCAATCTCCACTCATATAATCAGACAGTTATAAACGAAAGGTGTAACTGTCTTTTTTATTTGAATACACCAGTGAATACACAGGGACTACTGTAGGAAAGCGATTAACTCAAAGGACATTCCGATTAAGTTTTTTTACAGCTTATTGTGGAATTAATATTTCAAGAAAAAATAACTGAATTAATTTTGACCATGTAAATATGCTCTAACTAATTCGAGTAATCTTTTGGATTCTAAAGGTTTATTAATGTAATCCACGCAGCCTGCAGCAATTGCTTTCTCCCTATCCCCTAACATTGCATAAGCTGTCTGAGCAATAATTGGTATCTTTGAGTTTATTTGCCTGATAGTCTTAGTTGCTTCATATCCGTCCATAAAAGGTAATTTAATATCCATTAATATTAAACTGACTTCAGGATTCATTTTTACAAAGTTGACTGCCTCTCTACCATCTGTAACATGATGAATTTTAATATTTAATGGTCTGAGAAACTCTTTTATAAGCATAAAGCTGACTTTATCATCTTCAACAACAAGAATAGGTTTTTTGGACTCAATCGTTAAAGAAGAACTTGTCTTTTGTGATTGCTTGTTCGAAATCGAAAAACTTGAGGGAGCAATATAGGGTAATGAAAAGAAGAAATTGGTGCCTTCACCAACTTTACTATTAAACCAGATCTTCCCGCCAAGTAAACTAATAAATTTATCAGCTATTGACAACCCTATACCAGAACCCTCTGTATTCATCCCCTGGTAATTGAATTTAGTAGAACGATCAAATATTTTCTTCTGATCTTCTTCAGGAATTCCCGTACCGCTATCTGATACTGAAAAAATTATTTCCCTATTTATCTTTTCGCATCCAAATGTAATTGTGCCTCGGGTGGTGAACTTTACGGCATTAATAATTAAGTTTGATAATACTTGTTTTAGACGAAGAAGGTCAGATTTAATTATAAGATCTCCATTCAGGGTGTAGCTAATTAAAATATCGGACTTTTCTCTTTTTATCAGATCAAGTGAAAATGAGTCTTTAAGTTCAATAAATAGTTCACGTATATTGATATCTGAATATTTTATTTCTAAATCGCCAGCTTCTATCTTTGACAAATCTATAATATCGTTGATCAGTCGAAGAAGATTATAGCTACTGTTTTGGATAATACTAATATATTTTTGTTTATTATCAGAATCAGACCCATTGCCAAGAAGCTCACTGAATCCTACAATTGCATTCATAGGTGTTCTGATCTCATGGGACATATTTGCAAGAAAGGCCGATTTTAGCTTATCAGATTTTATTGCATTCTCCTTTTGTCTTATAAATTCTTTTTTAATGAATAATAATAAGATAATAAGTAAGGATGAATAAAGGAAAAAACTTAAATAAATATCAAGACTTCTTTTTGAAGGTTCTGGATATTTGAATAGATATTCGGGGCATTAGAATCAATTATACCCAGAACTGGATTCAGGAAATAAAAGGTCAGTAAGATAGCTAAACATTTACCTTGCCATACCCATATAACAAGTGCTGCAAATATTAATATGAAGAAAAGAACAGGTCCGTTAGATAAAAATTTAGAATACCATGTGAAGTCAAGCATAAGTAATCCTAAATCTGTCAAGATAACTTTTGGGATATAAAGGCAGTTACGGAATCTGACAAAATAGTATAGTCCTATCATGACCAGAGAACTGCTTCCTGCAAGAATAACCGGGGCTATTTTAAGGCCCATTAAGATGTGGACAAAACAAAGTCCCAACAAGAAAATGGCAGCCACAATGGTGGTTAATGTAACGAAATGTCTCTCAGAACTAATCTGATCAATATCACCGACAATTGAATCTGCCTGCCGAATGTCAGGCTGTCTTCCTTCAGGATGGAGGAGTTGACCGGCAGCCCTTTTGACTTTTCCTCGACAGCAGGATTAGTCTGCATGCCCTTAGAAATGCTAAGTTGGGATGATCTTACTCTATAGACTTTCAGGCCGACTGAGAAGTTGTCAGGGCTGGCAACCATGTCCCGCGAAGGCGAGCTCTCCGATGGTAACTTGCCTGCAGGCAGGGAGGTTACGTAAACCTTCCGAATTTGGTGTTTGCAGTCCTTTCTTAAAACTTGAATCCTATTGTAGCCTGGTACCACACATTTTTGTAACGTGGATTTGAGGATGTTCCATCACCATTGTTATTTTGAAGGTCCCACCCTGCTCTTGCGCTAAGTACAAATTGGGCCAGATTAATATCAATACCACCTAAAAAACACAATACGCTTTTATCATTTTTAAATTCCTGCTCCTGATTGATGGTCAAATCTCCACTAGTAAATACATCCTTTTGTCTCACAAGGAAAGAATATTGAGGCCCGGCAAGTAAGGTTACAATTGGACTTGGTTTAAGTGCGAATAACAGGGGAACATCTATATAATTTGTAGTATGGGTAAATTTATAGGCCATAGTAAGGAATGTGCCAGTTGCTTTATATCCTTTTTGAGAAAATAATATTTCAGGTTGTAAGCCTATAAATTTCCCTATAGGGATAGCTAAAAAAGCGCCTGCAGCAAAACCAACTTTGAAATCAACATTGAATTCCTGATTTTTTGAGTCATAAATGTTTGAGAAGTTTGCACCCGCTTTCAAACCAAACTGAAGCTTATCACGTAAATCATTACTGTTATCCTGAGCGCTTATAATGTTAGCTATGAAAGTAATCGCTACAGTTATTAAAAATAATTTTTTCATTGTTATCAGCTTTAAGTTTTTGAGTAATTTATCTCACTAACAAAGGTATGTCTCTCTTATGATATAACGGTTATATAATTATTCAAATAAGTTACATAATTCACACAGATGTATTAAACAGTTCTGAAGCATCCGCGTAATTTATGTTTACCTTATCCTCTTTTTAAAGGATCTATGTCTCTTCACGAGAAACTATTCCTGAAGGCTTGTTTAGACCTTCCCTTCATGTAATATATTTCGTAAAGTAAGTGTTACTTCGCTGGCCGAAGGGCAAAGCCAACCGGGGACCCCGCGAAGTAGTGACCGAATTCACCGATGGTAATTAACTAAACCTTGCAATTATGAGTAGTAATTTATTTGTCAATATGTAGATAAACTCGCCAATATATTTGTGCTTTTTTGTTAAAATGAGTTTCAATTTCTCCCCAATGAATACGCATAAAATTATATGGTTTTAACCAGTCTTTATTTTGTATTTCCTCGTCTGTCGGTGAAGTGCTGGAAGGTAATTTATATTCGATTGAATAGTATTTATAAGCATAGAGAAAAGCATTGTTTTTAAAGATCTCATAATGTCCGATGGTTTTATTCCAATGATTTTGATAATATTTTTTCTGATATGAAGTAAGTACTAGTACTGAGCTGGAAACTGCGAGTAAATAAGTGGGAATGACCATTAGGGTCCACCAGCCTAGAAAGAAAAATCCAGTTACAAATATTCCCGACATTATAAAAAGACTAAATTTTTGGAAAACCAATAACGGCATATTCAAAAATTTAAAAATAAAAGTGCCCACGCGAAGATTTATGATAATTTGACCACAAAAATATAGACTTGCTGGGACTATGAACTTTATCTTTAAATCAACAGGTGTAAAAGTCAGGATTAAAAAGGATACAGTAAACAAAAAATTAGGAAATTGTATAAGACTATCTGTAAGAGATAAAAAGTCAACAGGATTGATTTTTTTTGAAAGACGGTGAAAAAGTAACCACTCTGTTTTTCCGTTGATGTCAATTAATTGTCCTTTCGTGGTAATCATTGTGGGATATTAATCAATCGACAAATATAAAGCTTGTTTCTATAACCATTATAGGTTAGTTGCACTGATATTCGAATTTACTGATCATTTAATCCCTTCCCATTGAGAATTTGCTGCATACATTTTTCAACCCTTGACTCCCGGGTTTTGGATTGTTTGGGTTCAGAAAAAAAAAGAATGTATGCTCTTTGCCGTCCCGGTGTCAATGCATCAAAAGCAGTTTTCAGGGCAGGGATTTCATCTAACTTATTTTGAAATTCTTCAGGAATGATGAATTCTGTAGCCTTTTTAAAATTCACTTTTAAACCGGCTTTTTCCACTTCAATGGCTTCAAAAATATAGGCTTTCAAGATAGTTTCCATCTCAACTATTTCCCGAACATTAGTGAACCGAATCTGGCGGCCCGCCTGCACATTCTTCGTTTGTTGGATTAGAATACCATTGGCATCATGTAACAAGGCACCTTTGATAAACAAAAGTGCACAATATTCTTTAAATACATGTATTAAAACTATATTACTTTCCTGAAACGAGTAGCAAGGAACACCCCACTTCAATTCTTCGCTCAGCTGACAGTCAAGAATGATTGTTCTTAATTTCGCTAATTCTTTCTGCCACTTTTGGGCTTTACTAAAATAAAAATCAACCTTAGGATTCATCTATTGATTTATTGATACTCTGAAATCTTTACTTAAATATATAACAACCTTAGGATTCAATCTGTTCATTTATTAAGTGTGGTCTTCATAATATTACTGCAAGGACCCTGCGGTTTTATGAGTTGACTTTGTTTCGGCAGCAGGGTCAGTCCGGGTAGAACAAGATTTAATAAGTTGATTAAATTCTTCTCTCATAGATTTTTAAATGCTGTGATAAAGTAGTCCGGGTTGCCAAAGCCAACCGAGAAGACCACGCTAGCGGACGACGAGCTCAGCGAAGCTAATTAATTAAAACGTTCGTGTTATGTGGTCGTAGCAATATTAAAATCGTCATGGTAGAGATGTTTTTAAGTTTTGGTTTTCAATGTGTCATGCTAAAGAGATGTGCCTACTTTTTGATTGCATTAATTAAAACAAACGGGATAGAAAGTTTTATACTGCCTAACATTTTTGCTTGATCGTTAAGTCGCATTTCAATTGTGTCAAATATTTGTTCTAATTTATTTTTAGGCAGAATTTTAATCCATGAATCCATAAACGCTAATCGAATGAAATAGTGGTTTAACATTGCAGTACCATTTGAAAATTTATAATTAAACTGATCATGTTCTAAATCCTTGATTATAAATCCATGGTTTTGAATCATTGAAATCATTTCGTCAAGAGGGCGACGTTTTTCGTAAATATGCCGTCGCATTAACTCAATCTCTGTACTCATACTCAAATCAGACAATACTTTCTCCAATTGTCCATAAAACTCAAACATAGATTTATCCAAGTTCATCGTTTAAACAAATTGTCCACCAGATTTTATTATTCTGGAACACTCCGAGATTACTTGATTAATATCACTTACATTATTAATACCGTTATTGCTTACTATCAAATCCACTGAATTGTCCTTAAGTGGAATAGATTCGGCAACTCCCTCAAAGATTTTAATATTTGTTATACGATAGTATGCAATTTTTTTATTTGCTCTTATAATTGCATCAGTCCATGGATCAATTCCATAAACCGTTGAACTTTCTCCAAGTCTCAATGCAATCTCAGTCAAAGGGAATCCAGTTCCAAATCCAATGTCTAAAGCAGATATATTTGGTTTATAATCTATATAATCGAGCAATTTAAGTCCAAAAGGAGCCGACCAAATGGAACATTCGTCACATACATTTACAAACTCAATAAGATCAAAGTCGTTGCTTAAATATTTTTTCATAGTTGTGATAATTTATTCTTATGCCGTCGGTTTAATGAGGTACCGTTCCGCCAGCCGGCGGATCGCGGTGGCGTAGGCCCGAAGCCCCATTGACCCTGTCCCGGGAGAAGGAACAGTCCGAGTGCCACAGGATTTAATAAGTGGGTAAAAGTTCAATCTCAAAAACCTTGCGGGCTGATTACGAAGTATTCCGGGCTGGCGAAGCCAATTAATTAAAGCACATATGATAAAAGCATAGTCTCAGGTGCGTTATCAATAATTTTTGTAAATTATTGTACGAAAACAAAATACGAGAGACTATGCA
>Ga0208079_1000384_pt1 | contig 24433 bp, 13 predicted proteins | sample NGESurdeep092012_5_FD_184474 | JGI IMG/M metagenome (GOLD analysis project Ga0208079, IMG submission 184474) | Arctic peat soil microbial communities from Barrow, Alaska - NGEE Surface sample 210-2 deep-092012 (SPAdes) | ecosystem: Environmental > Terrestrial > Soil > Wetlands > Peat ... | reverse complement strand
ACCTGCCTCGGACAAAAGCAGCCCCGAGTGCCATGAAAAGTTCGACCTACCCCGAAAAGATTGGAAAATTGTAGGAATTAACGATGAAAAAGCCTATGCAATCCTTGACGGAAACCAATCTACTTCATGGCACCAGGGGAAAGACAATAAATTACCTATTGATTTAGTCATCGATTTGGGAAAGGAACTAAGCTTATGTGGTTTCAGGTATTTGCCTGATCAAGGATTGTGGGGGTCCGGCATCATTACTAATTATGCGTTTTATGTTTCAATGGACAATAAGGAATGGAAAATGGTAGATCAAGGTGAATTCTCCAACATTAAAAACAACCCTTTGCGGCAAGTCAAAAGGTTTACATCCGAAAAAGCCCGATACATTAGGTTTAAGGCTTTGAAGAATGCGGAAGGGAATGATAATATTGGGTATGCCGAAGTTGATATAATTACAAACTAATTAACATTTTAAATGGAACAACACCACACGTACTCTCACAATCGGCAACCAACAGGGTGACTTCCCGGGATGCTGAAGGAGAGAGCTTTTCAGATCGTTCTGGTATCACCGGAAAAAAGAACCATAGGAGCAGTAACTGGAAATGCTTCTAAAATTGTGAAATACAAAGGACTGGAAAACAAAGTAGTTTTACGATAGTACTTTATACTGCAAATTATAATGATAATAAAATTGTTACTCAAAAAGTTAATTCTTAAACATTCAATTAATATTTAAATAGTGGCATTTTTTGAGATGGCGTTAACAAACATTAACATTTATGAACAGAAAAATTGTATGCTTACTATTGATTTTGGGACAAAGTTGTTTTTTGTATGCTCAAAATAATGATGTACGAATCGACAATGGCAATTTTGAACAAAATACCGTAAATCCCTGGTTGGGTTTGGGTGGAGATATAAAAATTTCGACAGCGGTATTTCACGGAGGAAAACAATCTCTGGAAATTACTTCGGGGGCCACCGCTCAGATCGAAGTGGTTTTGAAACCTGAATCAGGATACAAATTATCGGCATGGGTACGTACCGGCAGTGGCTCGGATGAAATCCAATTGAATCTGAGCGGTTTGGGAAGCAATAATGTAAGTGTAATAAGCGCTTTGGCGGATTGGGTGAAGATAGAAAAGACTTTCGTTACCGATGAGGGACAAAATAGAGCTTACATTGAAATTTTTCATCCTGCCAATTCGGCTAAATTAAATGCTTTTGCCGATGATATTCAAATCGAATACTTAAGAGAATATATTCCCGAAAAACCTTCAGGAATCAAACCATTATCTGCTCGTAAAACGCATACAGAACTTGGAATTACCCAACAACCTAACGAGAAGTTAAACTGGTTGATAGAAGCCCGTTTTGGTATGTTTATTCATTGGGGATTGTATTCAGGGGTTGGAAAAGGTGAATGGTATATGGAAAATTCGGGTACGTCTCCTGAAGAATACAGAAAGTTGGCTTATCCTCAAAGTGGCGACCAGTATTTTGACGCCAGTCAATTTAATGCTGATGATTGGGCCAAACTCGCCAAAGATGCTGGTATGAAATATATGAATATGATTACTCAACATCATGATGGATATGCACTGTTTGATTCAAAATACATGAATGTTTTTTGTAGCAAGCAGACTCACAATCGCGATTTTGTAAAAGAATATGTAGACGCTTGCCGCTCCAATGGTTTGAAAGTAGGTATTTATAAAACCCTTATTAATTGGCGCTATCCGGGCTATTATGATGTAACGGGAACCGACTGTAAACCTAATAGATTTGGTTATAAAACAGACATTGCTCACAATGAAAACGCGAGGTTGATGAAAGAAGAAATGTATTATTTAACCAAAGAACTGTTAACTGAATACGGAAGAATTGACCAAATTTATTGGGATGGAGGTTGGTTGGCACAACAAGGTTCGGATGCAGATGGAGCTTATTTCTGGGAATCGGGCAAATTCCTTGATCCCAATAATGAGTGGAAAATCAACCCTTATTTTCAGGACATCGATCCGGTCACAGGAAGACCTTTAGGATTGATGGGAATGGTACGAAAATATCAACCTGATTGTATTGTAAATCCGAGAACGGGGTGGTATGGCGACTATAAATGTGAGGAAGGTTCATCACGCATTACAGGACCAATTCGTACCGAAGAAATTTATGAAAAAAACATGACGATGGCTCCAGGTTGGGGATATACTCCAATGCACGATGACCCATCAAAAGTAATTTCGGCCGGTGGTGTCAAACGTATGCTTGTTGATTGTACTATACGAAATATGGCTTTTTTGCTCAATGTTGCCCCTGACCGACATGGTAAGATTTCCAAAACAGAAACCGAAGTATTATTGGAAACGGGTAAGTGGCTACAACATACAGGCGAAGCCATTTATGGAACATATGGCGGTCCCTGGCAGCCCAAAGACGGGCAATATGGATTTGCCTTTAAAAACAATACGATTTATTTGTTTTTATTGGAAGATTTCAAAGAAACCACCTTTGCTTTACCGTCGGTAAATAAAGGGCAAAAGATAGTCAAAGCCTATATGGTTGATACAAAAAAGCAAATCAAAGCCCAACAAAATTATAGTCGTGAAATTGAACTTTCGGGCTTTGACAAGCCTGCTGATCAAATTGCCATTATTGCTATTGAACTCAATAAAAATGTAATGGAAAATATTAAATAATAAGACTCGTTTGGCGACTTCCAAATAAAATGGGAAAGTAAATTTGTTAAAAGATAATTCAATGAAAAATTTTTATATTGGTTTTGTAGCATTTTTTGCCCTGTTTTTCAGTACGACGGTTTTTGCACAGATTAAATCAGCTCAAAATCCAATTATTTTTGCTGATGTACCTGACATGTCTATACTTCGTGTGGGTGATACTTATTACATGAGCAGCACTACTATGCATATGAGCCCCGGAGTTCCTATAATGAAATCCAAAGATCTTGTAAACTGGCAAATTGTAAACTACGCTTATGATGTCCTTGATACAGTAGATGCACTTGCATTAAAAAACGGCAATAATTCCTATGGAAGGGGTTCTTGGGCCAGCTGTATACGTTATCATAACAATACTTTCTACGTTTCAACCTTTGCCCAGACAACAGGAAAGACCTATATATTTTCAACAAAGGATATTGAAAAAGGGCCATGGAAAGAAATTTCTTTCACACCCAGTCATCACGACAACTCATTGTTTTTCGACGATGATGGCCGTATTTATATGATCTATGGAAATATTAAACTCAGAATAGTTGAACTTAATGCTGATCTCTCTGGTACTAAGACAGGTACGGATCAGGTTCTCATTGAGGATGCAAGTGCACCATCACCACCTAACAGTGGTCTCGCCGAAGGTTCTCAATTGTTTAAAGTAAAGGGTAAATACTATCTGTTTAACATTACCTGGCCAAGAGGTGGAATGCGTACTGTGGTTGTTCACAGGGCTGATAAGATAACAGGCCCATGGGAAGGAAGGCTGGCACTTCAGGATAAAGGCGTGGCACAGGGCGGACTGGTTGATACTCCGGATGGCGCCTGGTTTGCTTATTTGTTCCGCGATTATGGTGCAGTTGGTCGAATCCCTTATCTTGTTCCTGTAAAATGGGGAGATGACTGGCCTGTTATAGGTATTGACGGGAAGGTTCCAGACACACTGGATCTTCCTGCAAGTAAAGGCCTAATTCCAGGTATCGTAGCTTCCGATGAGTTCAACCGTAGCAAAGGAGAACCTGCCTTGCCGCTGGTCTGGCAATGGAACCATAACCCGGATAATAATCTCTGGTCAGTTACAAAGCGGAAGGGTTATCTGCGTCTTTCAACCGGCCGTATCGACACCATTCTGGTATCGGCAAGAAATACTTTGACTCAACGTACAATAGGGCCTGTTTGCACAGGTTCAACATGTATTGATGTTTCTAATATGAAGGAAGGAGATTTTGCAGGTCTTACCCTTTTACAGAGAAAATTCGGTCAGGTCGGTGTCAGATTCATTAATGGGACCAAATCGATTGTTATGGTAAACGCCCAATCCGGTAAGCCTGTCGAAGTTCAGAGTGTTCCATTGACGCAAAAAACCGCTTTCCTGAAAGCTGAATGCGATTTCAGGGACAAGGTAGACATTGCAAATTTCTTTTACAGTCTCGATGGTAAAACATGGACACCTATCGGATCACAGCTTAAAATGGAATATTCAATGCCTCATTTTATGGGTTATCGCTTCGGATTGTTCAACTATGCGACAAAGACTCCCGGCGGATTTGTCGATTTCGACTGGTTCCATATAAATGATCAGATTTCGAAAAAGAATTAATTTATTTGAAGTTTTTGAATTCCAGCACCTATGAAAAGAATTACATTAAACACGATGGTACCCTGCCTCCTTATAATAGGTTTCCAAAAATATTTATTGTTTAATTATAATTGAATAACTTAATAATAGTTACAATGAAAAGCAATGTTAAAAACAGCTATGTTTCTGCCGGAGTGCCAGGGCAAAAGATAAAAGCACCAGGCAGGATATACAAAAAGTTATCGATAATGATTACTACGGGTGCTTTCCTTATTTTATTCTGCAGTAATGCCTTTGGCCAAAAACTACAATTGAATGATTTAGGATATTTTGAGACTCCCGGAGTAAATGTATTTGTCTTTAGCAATCAGTATACCGGGATGTTCAATGATGAAAAGAATGCGGGAATAGAGCTTATACATCATGGTGTCAGGACTGCCACAGGCGGAGCCGTAAGGCTACAGAACACCCCTGAACAATGGGATTTAGTTCCTAATGTGGTTGATAGGAAAGTTGACAAAGCAACCAACACAATAAGTTTGGGATTGAGATACAAGGATTATGATTTTGACTCAAAGATAAGTGTTACCTCAAAGGATGATGGGGTACTTATAACTGTTATTCTTGATAAACCTCTTCCTGAAAAACTTGAAGGTCGTGCAGGTTTCAACCTCGAATTTATACCGTCTTCATATTTTAGAAAAACCTACATGGTTGATGGAAAGCCGGGTGAATTTCCCTTATACCCGTCGGGTTCTACAAAAATGGAGCCGCTGAGTAATAAAATACTTCAATACGCAGGCCATTCAACATTTGATGACAGGGGAAGAAAAGAATTTATTGTTCCAGGTCCGCTTGCAACAGGTAAAACAATTTTACTGGCACCTGAAGATCCTGAGAATTTTGTGAAGATTCAATCAATAGACGGAGAATTGATGCTCTTTGACGGACGCAATCTTGCGCAAAACGGTTGGTTCATTGTTCGTGGTTTGCTGCCCGCAAAAAAAACGGGAAATGTTCTTCAATGGTATCTTGAACCAAATGCAATGCCAAACTGGAAAAGAGAACCTGTAATTCAGTTCTCACAGGTTGGTTATCATCCTGGCCAGGAAAAAGTTGCTGTTATTGAACTTGATAAAAATGATACCCCATTAACAAAAGCATCACTTTACCAGGTTACTCCGGAAGGAAAATCCGTTGAGAAATTAACGGCTGCCATTACTCAATGGGGAAAATACTTAAGATATAATTATCTGAAATTTGATTTTACTTCTGTCAAAGATCCGGGGATTTATTTTATAAAATATGGCGATCAATCGACCAATACATTTATTATTGATCCAAAGGTTTATAAAGAGATATGGTACCCTACAATAGATGTCTGGTTCCCTGTTCAGATGGATCATATGCTGGTTAATGAGGCATACCGGGTCTGGCATGGCGCTCCTTTTCTGGATGACGCACTTCAGGCACCAATTAATCATCAGCATTTTGATGGCTACAGTATGAGTGGTGTTACAGATACTAAGTATAAACCCCTGGAACGTATTCCGGGTCTGAATGTTGGAGGATGGTTCGATGCTGGAGATTTTGACATTCAGACAACATCTCATATATCCGTATTATTAAACTTCGTTGATGCCTGGGAGAAATTCCAACCAGATCGTGATGAGACATTTGTTGACCAGACCACACGGTACGTTGATATACACCGTCCTGATGGAAAGCCCGACATCTTGCAACAGATAGAACACGGAGCATTAAACCTGGTTGCACAGGTAGAAAATGTTGGTTATCCTGTAAGGGGAATTATTGTACCCAATCTTCACCAATACCATCATCTTGGAGATGCAGTTGATGAAACGGACAATCTTCCATATAATCCAAATCTTAAGCCGTATGAATCTGACGGAAAGTCCAGCGGCACCATGGACGACAGATGGGTGTTCACAGGCAGGATTGCTTTCCTTGATTATTCTACAGCTGCAGCCTTGGCCGCTTCAAGTCGTGCGCTGAAAGATTTTAATAAAACTCTGGCCGATAGGTGTCTGACGGCAGCTAAGAAAATGTGGGATGAAAACTTCAATAAACCTCAGAATACTAATCAACAAGGAGGACAGATGTTTGGTGCCGGAAGTGAAATGTCTGCAGCACTTCAATTATTTATCACAACAAAAGAAGATAAATATTCAAAGCGGTTTACCGAATTATTGTGGCCGTCTCTCGACAGATCAGTTACCGGCAGAGGAGGTATATCAACAGCATTACAGGCATTACCATATATGGACAATGACTTTAAAACCAAATTAAAAGGTTATATCGTTAAATATAAGGAGTCTATTGATGCTTTTGCAAAAGAAAATCCCTATGGAGTTCCGATTACTTCCAGAGGATGGGGCGGAAATAGCGGTGTAATAAATTTTGCCATCACCAATTACTATGCTAATAAAGCCTTCCCTGATCTTATTAGCGCTGAATATGTATATAAAGGTCTAAATTACATATTCGGCTGTCACCCATATTCAAATATTTCTTTTGTATCAGCTGTCGGAACACATTCCAAGGAAGTAGCCTATGGAAACAACAGGGCTGATTTCACATTTATCGCCGGTGGTGTGGTTCCGGGCTTGTTATTGTTCCAGCCTGATTTCCTTGAAAACAAAGAAGACTGGCCTTTCTTTTGGGGTGAAAATGAATATGTTATAGATATATGTTCAGCATATGTATTTCTATCAAATGCCGTTAATGAAATGGTATCTAAATAGTATAACAATTTAATGACAGAATTGAAACTGATCCCTGATAAGTTTATTTAACTTTATTTAATGGATTATAGACAATTTCTGTAATAACTGACAAAACTTATATTATGAAGAATTACATGAGTATTCTATTATTATTTGTACTAACTGTACTCACCCTGAATAGTTTAGTTGCACAAAATCCAATTATCCGGGACCAATTTTCTGCCGATCCCTCCGCAAGAGTTTTCAACGACAGGGTTTATTTATATCCGTCTCATGATATTCCTGCTCCTAAGGAATTTGCCCGCAAAGACTGGTTCTGCATGCAAGATTATCATGTATTCTCATCTTCAAACCTTACCGACTGGACTGATCATGGCGTTATTATTAGTCAGAACAAAGTAAACTGGGTTGATTCGACCTCTTTCAGCATGTGGGCCCCTGACTGCATTACCAGAAACGGAAAGTATTATTTCTATTTCCCAGCAAATGCAAGGGTTAGTTATGGCAGAGGCTTTGGAATCGGGGTTGCTGTTGCAGACAATCCAACCGGGCCATATATCCCACAACCAGAACCAATCAAAAATGTCCATGGTATCGATCCTTGTCCGTTTATCGATAAAGATGGCCAGGCATATATATACTACTCGATGGGAAATTTATTTGTTGCAAAGCTGAAAGAGAACATGCTTGAACTTGCTGGTGATCCGCAGGTGGTTGGTGATCTTCCCAGGGAAGGATTGAAGGAAGGTCCTTTCCTGTTTGAAAGAAAAGGCATTTATTATATGACATACCCTCATGTTCAGAATAAAATCGAAAGGCTCGAATATGCAATGAGCAATAATCCGATGGGGCCTTTTAAGGTGAGGGGTGTAATAATGGACGAATCTCCAACAGGTTGTTGGACTATACACCAGTCAGTTGTCGAATTCAATAATCAGTGGTACCTGTTTTATCATCATAATGACTTGTCACCAAAATTTGACAAGAACAGATCCGTACGGATTGACAGCCTCTTCTTTAACCCTGATGGTACCATCAGGAAAGTAACACCCACTTTTCGTGGTGTGGGAGTAACATATGCCCTGCAAAAAATTGAAATCGACCGGTACAGCCGTATAAGCGAAACGGGTGCTTCAGTTGCTCTTCTCGATACCCTTAATACATTTGATGGCTGGGAGACTAAACTCAACAAACAAAATGCATGGATCCAGTACAATACCATTGATTTTGGAAACAAAATGCCTAAATCGGTCCAGATAAAAGCCTTGTCACCAACAGGAGGTACCCTGCAAATTCGACTTGACAAAGCAGAGGGCTTCTTACTTGCTGAGGTAAAAATTCCTAAAGTGACAGGTTGGAATACAATTGATACACGCTTGTCAAAATATCAGAAGGGTATTCATAACCTGGTAGTGGTGCTAAAAGATAATAATCCTGTTGAAGTTGATTGGATCCGATTTAAAAATTAATTACAGACGCGCTGAATAACTAACTACCCACCAACTATGAAGACTATCATAATCTTGTTAATTAGTCTGGCGTCAATTCTTAATGTTACTGCACAGACTGAATCCCTTTTAAAGCTTTGGTACATCCATCCAGCCAAACAATGGGTTGAAGCTTTACCTCTGGGAAATGGCCGTTTGGGGGCCATGGTATTTGGAGATCCCTGTAAGGAAGTTATTCAGCTTAATGAAAACACCGTTTGGGCCGGGCAGCCATATCGTAATGATAATCCAAGCGCCATAGAGGCATTGCCTGAGGTTAGAAAATTTATATTTGAGGGCAAATACAAGGAAGCACAGGATCTGATCAACCAGAAATTTATAAGCAAAATTTCCCAGGGGATGCCATATCAGACTGTCGGGAACCTTAAATTATTATTCCCGGGACATGAAAATTATTCCGGATACTATCGGGAACTTAATATTGAAAAAGCTATAGTAACGTCCCATTATAGCCTGAACGGAGTAAATTACAAAACAACGGCTTTTTCTTCATACCCCGACCAGGTTATTATTGTAAGGATCTCCGCCGACAAACCCGGCTCAGTTAGTTTTTCCGCAACACTCGACAGACCTTCAAAAGTAACTGTCTCGACTTCGGGAAATAATGAACTGGTTTTATCGGGTAAAACAAACGATTTTGAAAATGTAATAGGGAATGTACAATTTGAAGCCAAAGTAAAGATCTTAACTGCTGGGGGCGTTGTGTCTGCTGTTGATACGACCCTGAATGTTTCCAATGCTGATGATGCAACCATTTATATTTCAATGGCATCCAATTTCAAGAATTATAATGATATAACCGCCAATGCCGATGAAAGGGTAAACACATACCTGCAGAATGCTCTGAAAAAAAATTACGACAAGGCAGTCAGTGATCATATTGCTGATTATCAGAGCTACTTTAAAAGGGTAAGTCTGGATCTTGGAATAACCAGTTCTGTTAACAATCCGACCGATATCAGGCTTGAGCAATTCGCCAAAGGTAATGACCCACAATTGGTGTCATTATACTTTCAGTTCGGCCGCTACCTGTTAATTTCTTCATCACGGCCCGGTGGTCAGCCTGCCAACCTGCAGGGTATCTGGAATGACCAGCTCACTCCTCCCTGGGATAGCAAATACACAGTAAATATAAATACCGAGATGAATTATTGGCCATCAGAAATCACCAACCTTACTGAGATGAACCAACCACTTATACAGATGGTGCACGAACTTTCTCAGACAGGCAGACAAACGGCAAAAGATATGTATGGTGCACGGGGCTGGGTGCTGCACCACAATACGGATATCTGGCGAATCAATGGTCCGATTGACGGAGCTTACTGGGGAATGTGGCCAATGGGTGGGGCCTGGCTTTCACAGCATTTATTCGACAAATATGACTTTAATGGTGATAAAGAGTTTCTGAAGTCAGCCTACCCTGTTGTTAAGGAGGCTTCTATATTTTTCCTTGATTTTCTGGTTGAAGAACCCGAACATAAGTGGCTTGTTGTCAGCCCTTCGGTATCACCTGAGAATTCTCCGTCCGTACATCCGGAATCTTCAATATCAGCCGGCACAACCATGGACAATCAGTTGGTACTTGATTTGTTCACAAAAACTATAAAAGCTGCCAAAATCCTTGATACTGATAAGGAACTGATCGGGAAAATGGATGCAGCATTAAAACGCCTGCCTCCAATGCAGATTGGAAAGTGGGGACAGCTGCAGGAGTGGATGTATGACTGGGACAAAAAAGATGACAAACACCGACATGTTTCTCATTTATATGGCCTTTTCCCGTCCAACCAGATCTCGCCTTACAGAACACCTGAACTTTTTTATGCAGCGAAGACATCATTGATAGCAAGAGGAGATGAATCAACAGGATGGTCCATGGGATGGAAAGTAAACTTGTGGGCACGTCTTCTTGATGGTGATCATGCTTATAAACTGATTACAGACCAGTTAACCCCTTCAATCCAGCCCGACGGAAAACAGAGGGGGGGCACCTATCCTAATCTTTTTGATGCGCATCCACCTTTCCAGATTGATGGTAATTTCGGATGTTCTTCAGGTATCGCCGAAATGCTGTTACAGAGCCATGACGGGGCTATTCATCTGTTGCCTGCCCTTCCTGGTGCATGGAAGAACGGCAGTGTAAAAGGACTAAAAGCAAGAGGCGGCTTCGAGGTAGATATTAAATGGAATAATGGTGAACTTGAGTCTGCTCAAATTATATCTTCTCTTGGAGATAACTGCCGTCTGCGCTCTTATGTGCCTCTGAAAGGGAAAGGACTTAAAGTGGCCAAGGGGCAAAATACAAATCCTTTCTTTGTAACTCCTGAAGTAGCTAAACCGCTGATGCATTCCGAAATAACCTTGTCCCCTTTAGCTCTAAGGAAAGTTTACGAATATGATTTGTCAACCAAAAAGGGAGATATTATCGAAATAATCAAACAATAGATACAGACACCAGTATTTGAAAGTAAAAGTTGTTAACAATAAGAAATAAACATCATAAATGGTTAAAATTCTGATATTTAATTACTCATTCTAATAGTTAATTTAAATAAAAAACATGAATAGATTTTTGCTTTTAAATCTGATCCTGCAATTGACAGTATTTGTATTATACTCTCAGACTACTACTCCGTTAAAACACACAAGGCAATCGTCAGATTTCCAAGGGATGGAAGGGAATGCCTTTACTGCTCAAATTGACCCTGCTGCTCCTGTAACTTATCACAATCCAGTAATACCCGGTTTTTGGTCAGATCCGAGTGTTTGTCGTGTTGGTGAGGATTATTACCTGGTTAACAGTACTTTTGAATATTTCCCGGGTGTTCCGGTTTTTCATAGCAAAGATCTGGTAAACTGGGAGCTGATTGGTTATTGTATTGACCGGCCGACTCAGTTGCCAGGAGGCTTGAATATTTTCGCCACAACAATAAGATATCATGAAGGTACCTTTTATATGATCACTACGAATATAGGGGCCGAAGGTAATTTCTATGTTACTGCAAAAAATCCTGCTGGTCCATGGTCGGACCCGATCTTTATTCAAGCCCAGGGAATTGATCCTGACCTGTTTTTTGATGAAGACGGGAAAACATATGTTATTTCATCAACTTTTATTTTGTTTGAAATAGATCTGAATACAGGCAAGTTCATTTCAGAAGGAAGAAAAGTCTGGAACGGAACCGGGGGTCGTTATCCAGAGGGCCCGCATATTTATAAAAAGGATAGTTTTTACTATATCATCGCTGCTGAAGGAGGTACTGAAGAGGCTCATTCTGAGACCATAGCCAGAAGCAAAAATATATGGGGTCCATATAACCCGAATCCTTCCAATCCTATCCTGACTCATTGTAATGCGGCAGGACAGGGCAATCCAATACAGGGTATCGGTCATGCTGATATAATACAGGCTCATGATTCTTCCTGGTGGATTGTATTCCACGGATACCGAAGTGTCGGAGGAACACATCATACACTCGGAAGAGAGACCTGTCTTGCTCCTTTCTCATGGCCCGAAAATGGATGGCCCGTTGTAAATGGCAATGGGACTATTACCGAAAATATGACTTGCAATACGCTTCCTCTGAAACCATTCCAGATTGCACCAACCCGAACAGATTTCAGCCTGGATAAGTTAAGTCTTGAATGGAACTATTTAAGGTATCCGGTTACCGGGAATTGCTCTCTCTCTTCTCATATCGGTTTTCTCAGGCTAAAAGGTTCTGAACAAACAATTGAGGACCAGAAATCTCCCACGTTTGTTGGGCGCAGAATACAGGATATGTATTTTACAGCTGCAACCGAGCTCGATTTCAATCCCGAAAATGCGAATGAGGAAGCAGGAATGATTCTTCTCAATAATGGAACTCACTTTGATTTAATTATCAAGCAGTCAAAAGGAAGGAGAGTGGTAGTTGGCAGGCTGAGATTTGGATCTGTTGTTCATGAATCTGCGGAAGCTATATTGAAACCAGGACCTGTGAAACTTGTTATAAGAGGAGAACGTGCAAATTTCATCTTATTGTATTCCCAGGGTAACGACGAACCAAAGGAGCTTACAAAGGTGATGGCAAGGTACTTAAGCTCGGAGACAGTTGGTGGGTTCACCGGAGTATTTATCGGGCTTTATGCCACGGGTAATGGAAAAGCCTGCAAAGCAAATGCCGATTACGATTGGTTTGAATATGTAAAAAATGATTAATAATCCCGAAACAGGAATTGTACCAAGCGAAAATTAACATGTACATATGAAATGTATAAAGGCTCATGAGGAATAGAGCACGATGCACAACACATGACACACGATGCACCAGATCAGGCATAACTTAATTAATGTTTTTCCGTGTGTCCTGCGTCGTGAGTCTTGTGTCCTGCGTCCTATTTCCTTATCGAATCATATATGGACTGAAGGATCTCCGACCTTATATTCATATTATACAAAGCTTCACTTTTTCTTGAAGGATAAACCCTGTTACAAAGAAAGACATAAGAAATTTCAGATACCGGATCGACCCATACAAAGGTTCCTGTATACCCCGAATGGCCAAAACTCTCTGGTGAAGCACTCCTTGTGGGATATGAATCTTTTTGTGCCAATGTGGAATTATTCAGAAGTGGCTTATCAAATCCCAGACCTCTGCGATTATTATTACCAGGAAACTGAACTCTTGTATAATCTTCCATTACACTCCTGCTGATAAGTTGCTGTCCGCCATAATTACCCATCCTGCGATAGAGTTCCATCAGCTTCATAAGATCATTGGCATCGGAGAACAATCCGGCATGACCTGATATTCCTCCCAGCATGGCAGCTCCTTCATCGTGAACAGTTCCCTGTAACTGCTGTTTCCTGAATAATGAGTCATACTCAGTGGGTACAATCCTGCTCATAGGGAATCTCTTGTAAGGATTAAACCCTATTTCGGTAGAACCTATTTTCTTATAGATGCTGTCTGTAACAAAATCGTACCATTTTTTTCCGGTCAGATTTTCAATGATCTCAGGAGCGATAATAAAAGTAAGATCTGAATAGACATATTTTTTCTCTCCAAGCGGACTCTTTTTTATCTCTTTGAACATCTTCTTCCTGTAATTCTTGTATATGTAAAGACCCTGTGCCACCTCAAGAGGATATTTCTTTTCAAAATGATAACTGAATGTCCTCGGTTTAAATGTTCCGTCCTTTTTCATGGTCTCTTTCCAGAATGATATATAAGGAGTCAGACCCGCCTGATGAGTAAGGAAATCTCTCATTCCTATATTTCCTTTGTTCGTTTTTCTGAAGTCGGGAAGATAAAACCCCAATGTTTTATCAGGAGAGAACTTTCCCTCAGTATTGAGGAGCATTAATCCAGCCAGAGTAGACGATATTTTGGTAATTGACGCCAGATCATAAAGATCATCTTCTCTCACAGCAACCCGGTTGTCATATGTTTGATAACCATATGCTTTGTGAAAGACAACTACTCCTTTTCTGGAAGCCATGACGACACAACCAGGATATGCTTTTGCGGCTAGGCCGGCGTTTACTATTGAGTCAATTTTAGAGTTAAGTAATGCCGATGACATTCCTGCGCTTTCAGGAATTCCATACTGCAGCCGCAGGTTACCAGACGTTGTGAATCCACAGCCGGAAGGCCATTGGCTGTTTATTGTTACCGGCAGGGTCCCGCTGGCGCCAATTCCCCCGAAAATTAGCTGGGCAGAAAGATCTTCTGTGAATTCATTCTCCTGGTAGGCCAGAATGAGTCCGTTCGCTTTCTGTAGGATATTAAGTTTGTCAATTCCATAAGGGTTACCAAACCAGGTTATTATAGTTTTGTTCTTTGTAATAAGTTTTTCAAGAAAACCTTTGAGATCAGGTTTTATACCGAATCCCATATTAGGTCTTTGATCGAGGTCAAAGACTCCCGCAATTACCAAATTATAGACTGAAAGTTTCTTCAGTAGCTTGCGGCATGAGGCTGAATCAGAAGGATCGATGAAAAAGTGATCGCAAGGATAATAGGCTTCAATTCTTCTCTGAAATGTAGAGACATCATTCCTGTTTATTGAGATAGTAGCAATTTTAATATTCAACAGGTCTTTTACCGGAATAATATTCTGATTGTTATTAAGCACGGTCAGAGCATTCGCATAGAGATCACGTATTAATGCCTTTGATGTCATAGGAGATACTTCCTTATCAATATTGTCAGTCTTTATTTGTTTCATCTTATTTAAACCCGACCAGTATTTTAGTGCAAGCACCTTCCTGCATTTCAGTTCTATGTCATCGGCGGAAAGTTTTTTCAGGATGATATAGTTCTTTGTTTCCCTGATAGTGGCTTCAACATCAGTAACAAACTCAGCAACATCATTTCCAGCTTCAAGAGCTTTCGCGTCGGCTTCGCCCGGTTTGAAATATTTTGTAACAGCCTGCATCATCATTGCATCAGTAACTATTAATCCTCTGAATCCAAGCTCATTCTTTAAGAGGCCGCTGACAATCACATGTGAAAGTGTTGATGGAAGTCCTGTCGTTGTGTCGAGTGAAGGCAGGTTGAGATGAGCAACCATTATGCTTCCTATTCCTTCTCCGATAAGCTTTCTGAAGGGATATAATTCAACACTGTCGAGCCTTGCACGCGAATGAGTTATTAAAGGCAGATCGAGATGTGAATCTACATTTGTATCCCCATGTCCCGGAAAATGTTTGGCTGTTGCCAGTATTCCGTTATCCTGCAGACCCTTCATGTACATTATGGCTTTGGCGGCAACTTTTTCCCTGTTCTCCCCAAAGGAACGGTAATTGATCACAGGATTTGCGGGATTGACATTAATATCTGCATCCGGAGCCAGGTTCATTTGCATGCCAAGCCTTTTAAACTGCATCGCAACCGCCTTTCCAAACTCATATATAAGGGAGTCATTTTTAATGGCACCGAGAGTCATTTGAAATGGGAATTTTTCAACATCGCTGAGTCTCATTCCAACACCCCATTCTGCATCCAGGGCAATCAGGAGGGGGACTTTTGTAATCTTCTGATAGTAATTAGTCAGTTCAGCTTGTTTGTCAGCAGTTCCCTCGAAAAAGATGATGCCTCCAATACCATATTTTCTGATGATATCACTTACCTCAACTTCATGAGATATATCACTGTTTGAATAACCTGCAATCCATATACATTGAGCGATCTGCTGGTCAATTGTAAGCGTTTTCATAACAGAATCAACCCATGGATGATTCATGTATTTCAGGAATGGAGGATCGATCTGTTGAGCTTTAATAGTCGTAACAGACAATAATATTATAATAGGAAAAGCAATAGTCCTTAATGATCTGCTATAATGCATGATGATATTATAAATTTGTTTAACCCTTAGCCCTCCTCCTTCGCTAAAGCTTCGGAGGACACGTGTGCCCAGCCTCACCAATCGAAGCTTCAGCGTAGGTTGGTGCCTTTTCAGGAGGTCTTAAAATATTTATTATAGACTTCTTTATTTCGTTCGAGAAGAGCAACAGAAACCTCATAAGCTTTAGTGCTGTCTTTAGATTTGAGAGCTTTTATTAATTCTTCCTGGTATTTGATAGTATATTCTTTTTCACCTTCAATATTTCCATAAATAAGATTTCGCATCCTTGGAAGCAGAGAATAAACGGGTTCAAGACTGATAAGGACAATAGGATTATGCGTTGATTTGGCAAGATTCATGTGAAACCTGTTGATCAAATCAACTTCAAGTTGTGTGTTATCTGGATTGCATCGTTCGAGATCAGAAAGGTTCTTCTGAAGCGTTTTTATATCACTTTCTGTTCTGTTTCTGGCTGCCAGTCTGGCAATCTCAGGTTCAAAAAGACGCCGTACTTCTATTATCTGGAGTATAAGATCAGAGTTGAATCTTAAATCATAAAAAAGATGAAGTGAATTGATTGCGTCCTCTATTTTCAGCTCTGTAACGTATATTCCACTTCCTTTTCTTATGTCAATCAGCCCTCTGGCACTTAGCCTTCTGAGAGCTTCCCGTAACGCTGTACGGCTAACTGCAAACTGTGCACAAAGCTCTTTTTCCGATGGCATTTTTGTGCCGGGGAGTAGTTTTTTCTCACGTATTGCCTCCTCTACTTTTCGCTCAATTTTCTGGCTAAGAGTTAATCCGGTTCCGATTTTGGTGAAAAGATCTTCCATTTTTTCTGATTTTTAAAAAGGAATGGGCTAATATTATGATTCTGATTACTTATTGAGGAACGAATCAACCTGTTGAAAGTTCAATATGTTTTATTGATAGTTCTCCCTGTAAAACTCCAGGGCCTTTTTTACTGACCCATGCTGCATCAGTAATATCCTGGCAGCTTCTCTTTGAATATTTAATTCTTCAACAATCATTCGTGTACCACGTTCAATCAGCTTTTTATTTGTAAGCTGCATATTGACCATTTTGTTGCCTTTTACCCTTCCAAGCTTTATCATGACTGTGGTTGTGATCATATTCAGCACCATTTTCTGGGCTGTTCCTGCTTTAAGTCTTGTACTTCCTGTGACAAATTCAGGACCGACTACAACAACTATTGGTATCTCAGTTGCTTCAACCAGTTTACTGACAGGGTTGCAGGTGATGCATCCTGTCAATAATCCGTTCTCCCTGGCTTTGTTTATACCGCCTATGACATAAGGAGTAGTTCCAGAGGCAGCAATGCCTATTACTATGTCTTTTGTGTTAATATTAAAAATCTCAAGCTCTTTCCATGCTTTCTTAGGGTCATCTTCGGCTGATTCTACTGCCTTACGTAAAGCTACTTCGCCACCTGCGATCAATCCAAGCACCATCGTATCGGGTACTCCAAAGGTAGGAGGTACCTCCGAAGCATCAAGAACCCCAAGTCGTCCGCTTGTCCCGGCTCCCAGGTAAAAAATCCGTCCGCCCTTCTTCATCTTTACCACTATCTTGTTTATAAGTTTTTCAATCTGTGGTATGGCTTCTCTGACTGCAAGGTGAACTTTTGAATCTTCCTGGTTGATATTGGTAAGTAATTCTTTAACAGTCATCTTGTCAAGATTTTCAAAATTGGAAGACGACTCTGTAATGCTCAAATTTTGTTTACTATTTTCAGATTCCGTCATTTTAGTCCGGGATTAAGATTTTGAATATGATATTTGATAAGGTTTTCCATAGGTGATAATGTAAAGATTCCCGGGTTAAGAGAATACTTCCTTAGTAACTCTTCAAGAAAACCTCTGAAATAGATCGCTATACTGCCTGTAAAATGTATCGGCAGAATACCCGATTCGGGGTACTGAAGTACATTCCTCTTAATAAACTCTTCAAAGCTTGTTGTAACTATTTCCTGTAGTTCAGGGATTTGAATATTGGATGAAACAAATTTTGCAAACTGTCCCAGAAACCTGTTTGGAAATGGTTTCATGTAAACTCTTTCCAGGATTTCGGCAGGAGAAATTTTGTAAGTATCTGTGAACAGATCAATGACCGGTTGAGGAACCTGCTTTTTCAGAACAGCCGATATTAATTTTCTCCCGATAACTGCTCCACCGCCTTCATCCCCCAGAATATAACCAAGTGGAGCAACATTCGATACTATTACCCTGCCATCGTAGTAGCACGAATTGGAACCTGTTCCCATTATACACGCAATGCCCTTGCTATTCTGACACAGGGAGCGGGCAGCTCCCAGAAGGTCGGTGCCGATCAATATCTTATTGCAGGAAAAAAATCTGCAAAGTGCATTCTTTACCGTGTTGTTTTTTGCTTCACTGTTGCATCCCGTTCCATAGAAATATATTATATCGAACTGGTATCCGGAAAAATTGTCAAGCTCTTTCTTAAAAAGAAGATAAATATCTTCAGACGTGAGAAAAAACGGATTAATACCTGAAGAAAAAACTGACTCTTCCGCGATTCCGTCCTTTAATACCTTCCATTCGGTTTTTGTTGAGCCACTGTCAGCAACTAGGATCATAATTATTATAACAATGAGCTATGATATTGTGAATAAGTATATTGAACTATAAAAGCCATATAATATATTAAGTATTGTTAATGCAAAAGTATTAATTTAATTGATGTTTTTTGTAAGATGTATGACAAATTTAAAAAACTTTCTAATTTTGATCTAAATTATGTAAATTTCAATCCAAATATATTCATGGATGAAAAATAGTCTTTTAACCTCAATACTGGTTATGGTTTTCTTATTACTGATCATTAATCATCCGGTTGAGGGACAGAATAATGATCGGCTTATCCATAAGTTGAATGAAAAAATTAACAGCTGGAAAAGCCCTCTGCCACAGTGGAACCATATTGCAAAACCAAAACTTGATTCGCTTCTTATCAGTACGGTACCCGACAAAATAACTCTTTACTTTTCACCCGGTTTATCCTATTATCCTTTCAGGGAAGAGAGCTGTCTGCTATTTATTCAATCCATTAAGAAATCACTGGGCAGAAGATACAGAAAATACCAGATTGAAGTGGTGACAAATAAATATTCATTGAATCAGTTGATTCCTAACTTATTCAGGAAAGAAACGATGGTTGATTCATCACGACTGCCTGTTATCTTTGGGAAAAAGCCAGTACTTGTAAAAAAAGTAAGCCCGAATGACCCTGTAAAAGGACTATCCGGAAACTCAGTGGCGCTCTGGCACAGTCACGGATACTATTATGAGATGAATCTGGACCGTTGGGAATGGCAACGGGCAAGATTATTCGGCACGGTAGAAGATGTTGCAGTGATGGAATATATTGTACCCTATCTCACAAAAATGCTGGAAAATTCGGGTGCCATTGTTTATCTGCCGCGGGAAAAGGATACACAGATTCATGAAGTTATTGTTGATAATGACAAATCGACTGGTGGTTCTGAACTTATCTTAACTTCTGATAATGATGTGCAAAAGATAGGAGAAGGATTTATATTGACAGATACCTTATTCCCGGGTTATAATCCGTTTAAACATGGTACGTCGCTTCGAATACTGAAAGATTCAGCCGTCTTTATTCCTGATATTCCTGAAAGAGGTTATTATGCAATTTATGTTTCTTACCCGGCACGGAAAGATAATAGCCAGAAAGTAAAATATACTGTTTCTCACACAGGAGGTAAAACTGAATATATTGTAAATCAAACAATAGGAGGGGAAACATGGATTTATCTTGGTACTTTTCAATTCAATAAAGGACATAACATAAATAATGGTTCTGTAACTGTCAAAGGATCAGATAACGAATCAAAGTATATAGCGCTTGATGCAATCAGGTTTGGAGGTGGTTCAGGCAATGTGGCGCGACGTCCTTCTCCTGAAAAAATCAAAAATCAAAAATCAGATATTGAAATCAAATCAGGGAAAATGTCTGACAGACTGTCGGATAGCTCCGGTTTCAAATGGAAACTAAGCGGAAAACCCCGCTACCTTGAAGCTGCAAGATACTATCTTCAATATGCAGGTATGCCTGATTCTCTGGTATACAGCCCTACTTCAGAAAAAAATGATTATATCGATGATTATCAATCGAGAGGTAATTGGGTGAATTACCTCTTGAGTAACCCATATGGCGCAGGAAATATCTCAGAAACCAGAGGACTCGGATTACCAGTCGATCTTTCATTAGCACTTCATACTGATGCCGGAGTAACTCCGAATGATTCTGTTATTGGAACTCTGGCAATTTATTCCACTGCTGCTGATAATGGAAGATTCCCTGATGGTTCATCCAGGATGGCAAGCAGAGATTTGTCAGATATAATTCAAACTGAGGTAATTGATGATGTCAGAAAAATATTCGACCCTGGATGGACAAGAAGAGGGTTATGGGATAAACCATATTCTGAGGCAAGGAAACCCAATGTTCCCTCAGTGCTGCTTGAGTTACTCTCTCATCAAAATCTTGCAGATCAGCGCTATGGTCTCGATCCACGGTTCAGGTTCCATGTATGCCGTGCAATTTATAAAGGCATTCTTAAGTATTTGTCATATGTTGAAAACCGGGAATTTATTGTTCAGCCCTTACCAGTAACAAATCTTGCTATTGTACCTCTTCCTGGCAAAAGAATCAAACTATCGTGGGAACCTGTAACTGATAAACTTGAACCAACATCCCAACCTGATAAATATATCATTTACAAAAGAACAGACGAAAATGGATTTGATAATGGAAGTGTTGTTGACAAAACTTCAACCGAAATTGAGCTTGAATCTTATGACACTATATATAGTTTCAAAGTAACGGCTATTAATGCAGGAGGAGAAAGTTTTGATTCCGAAATTCTATCAGCCGGAATGAAGAGTGGAGAAGCAAACAGTGTAATGGTTGTAAATGGTTTTGACCGTATTTCGGGACCTGAATGGTTCGATACGAAGAATATGGCTGGTATTGCCTGGTGGAAGGACCGTGGAGTAGGGGACCACATTGATATGATTACAGTTGGGGATCAGTATGATTTTGACCGGAAATCAGAATGGCTTGATGATGATGCCCCTGGCTGGGGAGCGTCATATTCTGACATGGCGGGGAAGGTCATTCCGGGAAACAGTTTCGATTATCCTTATATTCATGGTAAGGCAATAATGGCAGCAGGACACTCTTTTTATTCAGTTTCGGACGAATATTTCTGCTCTGATAGTTTCTCCCCTTCAGCCTGGAAAAATATTGATCTGATTTTTGGAGAGGAAAAATCTACACCCTTTTTCGGTGATACATCGTTGATAAATTTTAAGATTTATACTCCCGAATTCATGCAAAAAATCGTTGAACTGACTCAATCGGGCGCTAATATTTTCATGTCAGGATCTTATATCGGGTCTGACCTGGTTATTCCGGGAGATTCAACCGCAATCAAATTTGCTGATAAGACACTCCATTTTCTTCCTAGAACCGGTCATGCTGTAAAAACAGGTCAGGTATATTCTACTGATTATGCAAGATCTTATTTTAACGGGGACTTTGAATTTAATACAAATTACTCAGAATCAATATATTCGGTAGAAGCACCTGACGCTATTGAGCCATCCGGCAAAGGAGCTGTTTGTTCCTTCAGGTATTCAGAGAACAATTCATCAGCCGGGGTTTTATTTAGAGGCAATTATAAGACAATGATCCTGGGATTCCCATTTGAAACTATTAAAAGTGAGCAGCAAAGGAACTTATTAATGTTACAGGTATTGAATTTTTTTGAAAAATAGAAACCGGTTATGGAAAAGAAAATTACGTGTTATATGCCATTCTCTGATAAGGAGTCGGCAGAATGTACTATATCTTCATTAAAATCTTCAGGAATTGTTTCTAAAGTCTTTGTTGCCGGCGGAAAAGATCTGAGCTATGAAACCAATGATCCTCTGGTGTTGTTTATGAAATCAGATGGTTTCGCCTCTACTTCAGCAATAAAAATGATAGCTGAATCAGTCACCACAGAATTTACTTTAATTTATAGCAAAGCATTTTCTCTTGACATGGGTAAGCTGGCTATTGACAGGATGCTGCAGGTTTGTGATTTTACAGATGCCGGTATGGTATATTCAGATTACTACGAAAACAGGAAAGGTAATCTTTCACCTCATCCGTTAATTGATTACCAGGAAGGAAGCCTCCGTGATGATTTTAATTTCGGATCTCTCACATTATACAGAACTTCAGTATTTAAGGATGCATGCAAAATGATGAATCAGGAATTCAGATTTGCAGGGTTGTACGACCTTAGACTCAAGGTGTCACAGAGACATAGCCTTGTACATATTCCGGAACTGCTATATACTGAAATAGAGTCGGATACACGCAAATCAGGCGAGAAGCAGTTTGATTATGTTGATCCAAGGAACAGGGCAATCCAGATTGAAATGGAAATGGCCTGCACTGACCACCTGAAAAAGATTAATTGCTGGCTAAAACCACAGTTTGGTAAGATTGGTTTTGACTCGGAAGAATTTGAAAATGAGGCATCAGTGATAATACCAGTAAAAAACAGGGTAAAAACAGTAGGTGATGCTATCAGATCAGTCCTTAGTCAGGAAACAAAATTTAAATTCAACCTGATTGTTATCGATAATCACTCCACTGATGGCACTACTGACATTATTCAGGCCTTTGCGAAAACTGATAAAAGAGTGGTTCACTTAATTCCCGCACGCAGGGATCTTGGTATCGGTGGCTGCTGGAACGAAGGAATTTTTCATAATGAATGTGGCAAATTTGCCATTCAGCTTGACAGCGATGACCTGTATATTGATAATAATGTTATTGATACCGTAGTAAATGCATTCTATGAGCAACATTGTGCAATGGTCGTCGGTTCGTATAAAATGGTAAATTTTAATCTTGAAGATATTCCTCCAGGAATAATTGACCATAAAGAGTGGACACCGGATAACGGAAGGAATAATGCTTTAAGAATTAATGGATTAGGTGCTCCAAGAGCATTTTATACACCTGTAATACGTAGTATCACGATACCTAATGTCAGTTATGGCGAAGATTACGCTGTTGGTCTGGCAATTAGTCGTCATTACCAGATCGGCAGGATTTACCAGCCATTATACCTGTGCCGGAGATGGGAAGAAAATTCCGATGCAGCTCTTGATGTAAACAAATCAAATACATATAACCTTTATAAGGATAAGATCAGAACAATTGAACTGCTGGCACGTAATAGAATGATGAAGGAAGGTTAGAAAAGTTATTTTGAATTATAATTAAAATTACTAAATCGCTTTGTTGTGTACGCCGATATTATAGTCGATCTGTTTTCTAAGCAAGTTATTGAATGGGAGCTGGCAAAAGTTAATTACAGCCAGCTGAAAAAGGTAAAGACTAAAAAGCTTGATTTTGGTGATTTTGAGATTCTGGTTCAGTACAATCCTGAGAGAATGAGATCATCAATAGCAAAAGTTGATACAAAATCGATTGAAGCCCGGCCTTGTTTCCTTTGCGGAAGAAACAGGCCTGTTCAGCAGCGCGGTGTTCCTTTTGAAGACAACCTTCTGGTTCTGGTTAATCCGTTCCCGATTTTTCACAGGCATCTGACTATTCCATCGGACTTTCACATTGACCAGAGGATCAAGCCTAATTTTCTGACAATGCTTTCTCTTGCCGAAGCCTTACCTTCATATGTTGTTTTCTATAATGGACCGCAATGTGGTGCATCTGCTCCTGACCACTTCCATTTTCAGGCAGGAAACAGGGGATTTTTACCCATTGAGAATGATTTTTCGAGGGGTAGTTGTACCAGGTTAGTGTCAGTAAACACAGGGATTGAAATATGGCAATGGACACGTTATCAGAGAGGTATTATAACTCTAAAAGGGACTGATAAAGTAAAATTAGCTAATGTTTTTAACCGTTTTTTTGATTCATTTTCGTTAGCTCAGCAGGAGAGACCCGAACCAATGCTGAATATTCTGGTCTACTATACACCTGAGGGCTGGGTTATTCATTTGATTCCCAGAAAACTGCACAGGCCATCCCAGTTTTTTGCAGAGGGAACAGGTCAGATACTTCTCAGTCCTGCTTCAGTTGACCTGGGTGGTGTTATAATAACGCCAAGAGAAGAGGATTTTTTGAAACTTAATGTGAATGATGTTAAAGATATTTTCAGACAGGTATGTTTTGACGAAAATGAATTAACACGTTATTTGAGTGATTTATTATGAACAGCAGGAAACAAGCTCCGGAAATACAGGTCGGGATCTTTTCAGGTGAAGAGATCTCCTTCACTCTCAATACTCCTTTTAAGACAGGAAATAAACGTGATTCAATTGATGGCAGGTGGAAGGCTAAGTTTATATTGTATGGTGCAGGTTGGGGCCATGGTGTCGGATTATGTCAGATTGGAGCAGCAGTGATGGGGTCAAATGGATATTCATATCGTGAAATTCTAAT
>Ga0208079_1000379_pt1 | contig 24592 bp, 23 predicted proteins | sample NGESurdeep092012_5_FD_184474 | JGI IMG/M metagenome (GOLD analysis project Ga0208079, IMG submission 184474) | Arctic peat soil microbial communities from Barrow, Alaska - NGEE Surface sample 210-2 deep-092012 (SPAdes) | ecosystem: Environmental > Terrestrial > Soil > Wetlands > Peat ... | reverse complement strand
GAGCGCACGACGTTGGCGCTCAGGCGGTGGTCGCTGGGAACCTGCTGCCGGAGGAGCGCCAGCGCGACCTCGGCGACGATCACCGCGTCGGTGGTGTTGCGACCGAGATGGGGCGCGGCAGCGGCGTGAGCGGCCTTGCCGGTGTACGTGGCCAGGAACTGGCCGATGGCCTGGCTCGACGTGCCGCGGGGGTCGAGCCGGATGCCGTCCGGGACGGTGTGGATCATGATCGCCAGGTCGACGTCGTCGAAGACACCTTCGGCGATCAGCGGGATCTTCCCTCCGCCGCGCTCCTCGGCCGGACAACCGACCGCCAGCACGGTCAGCCCGAGGTCCTCCGCACGACTGGCGAGCGCCAGTGCGGCGAGGGCTCCGGCGCCGGAGATGAGGTTGTGCCCACAGGCGTGGCCGAGCTCGGGCAGCGCGTCGTACTCGAGGCAGACCGCGACAGTCGTACCGCCAGATCCGGCCCGCGCGACGAATGCCGTGGGGTCGCCGGGAGCCGCATCGACCATGAAGCCATGCCCGGCGAAGAGCTCGACCAGGCGCGCGACGGCGCGATGCTCCTCGTCGGCGGTCTCGGGCTCGGAGTGGATGGCCCGCGCCACTGCCTCCACGTCCGGCCGCAACGCCTCCACCTGGGCCCGGAGATCGTCTCGGACGGTCATGCTCACCTCTCGATCGGTTGGGGCCACGCTAACAACACGACCGCGAGGTCGTTCGACCGGCGGTGCGGGTCGGGACAAGTCCCGGAAACCGTCCCATCCCCGGGGGATGTAGCGGCAGGATGCAGATGTCAGCACGTGTGTGCTCGCAGCACGCCAAAACGAGAGAAGTGTCGATGCAGCTTCGCGAGGACGTCACCTGGTCACTCGTCGTCCCGACGTCCATGGGCGTACGGATCACCCCGGAGAACGCCCAGGCGGTCCACGTCTCCAGCCGGTACGTGATGCAGGCCACCTCCGCGGAGACCAACGTGGCGAGCGTCCCCAGCTACCTCGGGCTGCCCACGCTGGCGCTCACCAACTTCGTCGCGGGCAGTCCCATCTCCGCGTTCATCAAGGCCGATCTCCGGGCCCGCAACATGTCGTACCGCGGTCCTGACCTTCCGCAGGGCGGCCCCTGGGGGTACCGGCACCAGTTCAACATCGCCGACTCCGGCTACGGCAGTCGTGGACCTCGCGTGTGGAACGACCGTGCGGGCGAGGTGGGCCTCGACCTCGACGTCAAGAACTTCGACCTCGAGGCGTTGTTCGGTACCGAGGGCGTGAAGGTCCTGCACATGTCCGGCCTGGTCGCTGCGCTGTCGCCGAACACCAAGGAGTTCTGCCTCGCGCTCGCGCGCGCCGCGAAGGCGCACGGCACGGCGATCTCCATGGACATGAACTACCGGGCCACGTTCTGGAAGGGTCGCGAGGCCGAGCTGCGCGAGGCGTTCACAGAGATCGCGGAGGAGTGCGACGTCCTCATCGGCAACGAGGAGGACTTCCAGCTCTGCCTCGGCATCGAAGGCCCCGAAGCCGGCGGCACCGGTCTCACCGACCAGGTCGCGTCCTTCAAGGAGATGATCGGCCGGATCCGTACCCGCTTCCCGCACGCCCAGTTCATCGCCACCACGCTGCGTGAGGTCGTCAGCGTCAACGAGCACATCTGGGGCATGGTCGTGTACGGCGACGGTGAGTTCCATGTCGCCGAGCCGCGGTCCATCGGCGTCCTCGACCGCATCGGCGGCGGCGACGGCTCGGTCGGCGGCATGCTGTACGGAATCCTCAAGGGCTGGTCGGCCGAGCAGTGCATGCAGTTCGGTTGGGCCACCGGGGCTCTCGCGGCCGCGTCGACCACCGACTACGGCGCACCCGCGGACGAGGACCAGGTCTGGTCGATCTGGAACGGCAACGCGCGCGTCCAGCGCTGACCGATAGAACCCCCTCATCCCGCTCGACCGAGACACCACCTCTGCGTCGAGGAGTCACGACACGCCCGGTGCGGGCTCAACTCCCGGTCGTGGCGGTTTCCTTCGGGGCGGCAGCATGCGCCGCGCGTACCTGGGCGACGATCCACCATGTCAGAAGGAGTACGGCGAGGACGGCGAGCGTGATCGCGAGGATCGGCGACGTGGCGTACAGGCTCGCGACGGCGGTAATCCCGACGAAGCCGATGGTCGCGTAGACGAACGCCCACATCACGCCGCCCACCACGACGGCCGGCAGATAGTGGCGCAGCGACATCCGGGTGACCCCCGCAGCGAGGTTGATGAGCGTCTGGAAGCCGACCGTGAGGAAGCTCACCGACACGGCCGGAGCACCCCAGCGGTCGATCCAGCGGACGGCCCGCAGGTACCCGGGCGCGTGCAGCATCCGGCGCATCCGGGTCCGCTCGGTGCCGGCGGCCGCGGCGCGGCCCAGCCAGTACGTTCCGTTGGCACGGGCCATGACGATGACGAACAACGCTGCGACGACGAGCGGGTAGGGCGCGCCCCATTTCGTGGGATCCACGTCAACTCCTCATCGTCGGGTCGCCAGCGGGCCAAGGCTACGCTGCGGGCAGTACGGGCGCGACCGAGCGCCGGTGGCAACCACTGGCCAGAGGCACCCGTCGGCGGACCACTCCCGTAGCCTGGCGAGGGTGCAGGCGCTGAGCGGGTATGTGACGATCGGCATCCTCATCCTCGTCGGCGTCGGGTGCGGCCACTTCGGCGTCCTCACCACCCAGCATCAGCAGATGATGGCCAAGCTCGCACTGCTCGTCGCGTCGCCGGCCCTCCTGCTCACCATGATGGAGAAGGCGGACCTGTCCAAGGTCTTCGCACGCAGCTTCATCGCGAACGCAGGTGCCATCCTCGTCGCGGCCCTCGTATACCTGGTCATCGCTCTCGTGTTCTTCCGGCCGCCGCCGGGGGAGCGCACCATGGGAATGCTGCTCGCCTGCTACACCAACGCGGGAAACCTTGGCCTCCCGGTCGCTGCGTACGCGCTCGGGGACGTCACTTGGATCGCTCCGGTCCTCCTCGTCCAGGTGGCGTTCCTGCAGCCCCTAGCTTTGGCGCACCTCGACTATCAACGTGCGCGCAGGAACGGCGGGACCGTGCCGGTCGCCCGACTCATGTCGTTGCCGTTCCGCAACCCCCTCACGGTCGGATGCCTCATCGGCCTGGCGCTCAACCTCGCGCACATCTCCCTCCCCGGTCTGGTCGAGACCCCGCTGGAGATGCTCGGCGGCGTCGCTGTACCCACGATGCTCCTGGCGTTCGGCATCTCGCTGCGGCTCGACCCGCGACCGAAACGCGGTGCGGACAGCGTCGAGTCGTACGTCATCACGGTGATCAAGGTCGTCATCCAGCCGCTGAGCGCGTTCCTGCTCGCGCGCTACGCCCTGCACCTTCCCGAGCACAGCGTCCGCGCGGTGACCGTGATCGCGGCGCTGCCGCCGGCGCAGAACATCTACGTGTTCGGCATGCGCTACGGCGTCCGCGAGCTCTTCGCGCGGGACACCATCTTCCGTACGACAGTTGTCTCCGCAGTCGTGATTCTGGTCCTCGCCGCCCTGTTGTAGGTTGCAGAGAGGAGGACGAATGGACATCGACGACTTCGACATCGACCGCAGCACTGACGACGCGTGGGACGCGTTCGGTGTGCGGCTCTCGGAGGTGCTGTCGATGATGGACGACGGCGCGGAGCTCACGCTCGGCACGCTCGCCCCGGACGACGACGCGTCGCCCTTCATCGAGTACGAGTGCCCGGCGCTCGGTCGGCTCGAGGCGCAGGCGTCGTCCAACGCGGCGCTGGCCGACGACTACCAACTCGCTGCCCCCCAGCTCGCGCAGATGGAAGAGCTCGGCTGGATCTCACCGAGCGCCGAGTCCAGTGAGAACTTCACGAGCGACTGGTCGCAGGACCAGACCGACGACCTGGCGCGGCTGTCGGTCGCCACGATGCGCGACGTGTACGGAGTGCTGCATCCCGTCTTCCTCACGGCGGACCAGCTCGCCGAGCTGCTGCAGCCACCAGGACCCACCGAGCCCCCGTTCAGGCCCTCCGCTCCCATGGTTGGCGGAGCCGACGAGCAGGCTGTCATGCCCGCCGACGCGGCCGAGCTCGACAGGCTCGTCGGGACTCAGCTAGCGCGCATCTACGGCCAGGAGCCGTTCCATGACTCCGAGGGCGACTACGCGATCCGGGTCGGCTCGACGATGGTCTTCGTACGCATCCCGGCCGACGCGAAGGAAGTCATCGCGTTCTCGGCGGTGGTCCACGACGTGACCGGCCGGTCGCGTGCGGCGGAGGTTCTCAACGACCTCAACTCCGAGAGCCGCTGGGTACGGTTCTGGCTGCTGCGGGACAAGGTGTTCGTCTCGATGTCGGCGCTCGCTCGCCCGTTCGTGCCTGCCCACTTCCACCAGGTCGTCCACGAGGTCGCCTCGGTCGCCGACAGCATCGACGACCACCTCGCCGCCACCCTGCGCGGTCGTACGACGTTCTCCACGCCGGAGGACTAGCCGTCGGATTGGGAGCCCGCGCGCCGACTCGGGTAGAATTCTGGCCGCCGTCGCCGTGACGGCGTTCACCCCGGCTCTCGTCCATCGGAAGAGGCCGGGCGCACAGCGAAGGGAATCTCGTGGCTTCGACCAACGATCTCAAGAACGGCATGGTGCTCGACCTCGACGGTCAGCTGTGGAGCGTCATCTGGTTCCAGCACCACAAGCCGGGCAAGGGCAACACGGTCGTACGCACGAAGCTCAAGCACGTGCTGAGCGGCAAGGTCGTCGACCGCACGTTCAACTCCGACACCAAGGTCGACACGGCAGTTGTGGACCGCCGCGAGATGCAGTACCTCTACCACGACGGCGACGGCTACGTGTTCATGGACACCGCCGACTTCTCGCAGCTCATGATCAGTGAAGAGACGATGGGCGACGCCAAGAACTACCTCCTCGAGAACGGCACCGTCACGGTGGCCATCCACGAGGGCATCCCGCTCTTCGTCGACATGCCCACGTCGGTGGAGCTCGAGATCACCTACACCGAGCCCGGCTTGCAGGGCGACCGGTCGACCGGCGGCACCAAGCCGGCGACCGTCGAGACCGGCCTGCAGATCCAGGTTCCGCTGTTCATCGTGACCGGCGAGAAGGTGAAGGTCGACACGCGCGATGGCAGCTACATCGGCCGCGTCTGAGGTGAGTGCGCCACACGAGAGCGCACGCCCCCGGACCTCCGCCCGACACAAGGCACGCAAGCACGCGCTTGACCTGCTGTTCGAGTCCGACCTCCGCGGCACGGACCCGGTGGCGACGCTCGAGGAGCGGGCGGCAGGAGAGGTCACCGTCCGCGACCTCACCTCCGTGATCGTGCGCGGTGTTGCCGAGAACATGCGACAGATCGACGCGACAGTGTCCGAGCACCTGGCGGATGGCTGGACGCTGGACCGCATGCCACGGGTCGACCGCATCATCGCCCGCATCGCCACGTACGAGCTGTTGTTCACCGCGACCGCCCCGAACGTGGTCGTGAGCGAGGCAGTCATGCTCGCCTCGGAGCTGTCGACCGACGAGTCGCCCGCGTTCCTCAACGCCGTACTGAGCGGCCTGGTGACCTCAGGCCCCCCACGCTGACGCGCGTGACTGACCGCCGTGTGGGCTCACGCTCGGCGAGCCTGCCGGTCCTGATAAAGTCCGCTGCGATGAACGCCCAGGACCTTCGGCCAGTCCCCGCGCTCCTCGTCCTCGAGGACGGACGCGCCTTCCGTGGTCGATCCTTCGGGGCCGCGGGTGAGACATTCGGCGAGGCGGTCTTCGCGACCGGCATGTCGGGATACCAAGAGACCCTCACCGATCCCAGCTATCACCGCCAGGTCGTCGTCGCGACCGCGCCCCACATCGGCAACACCGGCTGGAACGACGAGGACGACGAGTCGGGCCGGATCTGGGTCGCCGGGTACGTCGTCCGCGACCCGTCCCGGATCCCGTCGAACTGGCGCTCGGTGCGCTCACTCGACGCCGAGCTGCGGGCCCAGTCGGTCGTGGGCATCAGTGACATCGACACCCGCGCCCTGACCCGCCACCTCCGCGAGCGCGGAGCGATGCGCGTGGGCATCTCCACGGAGACGCTTGACGCTGACGCGCTCCTGGCCAAGGTGTTGCAGTCGCCCCAGATGGAGGGTGCCAACCTCGTGGGTGACGTGACCGTCGCCGAGCCGTACACGGTGCAGCCGGAGGGCGAGAGCCAGTACACGGTCGTCGCCCTCGACCTCGGCATCAAGTCGATGACGCCCAAGCAGATGGCGGCGCACCACATGACGGTCCACGTCGTACCGGCCTCCTCGACGATCGACGACATCATGGCGCTGAAGCCGGACGGGCTGTTCCTCTCGAACGGCCCCGGCGACCCGGCGACCGCCGACGTACAGGCCGAGCTGGTCCGCGAGGCGCTCACCCGCGGCGTGCCCTTCTTCGGCATCTGCTTCGGAAACCAGATCTTCGGCCGCGCGCTCGGCTTCGGCACGTACAAGCTGAAGTACGGTCACCGCGGCATCAACCAGCCCGTCCAGGACCGCACAACTGGCAAGGTCGAGATCACCGCCCACAACCACGGCTTCGCCGTCGACGCACCCGCCGACCGACCCACGACGACTCCGTACGGAATCGCCACGGTCTCCCACATCTGCCTCAACGACTCGGTGGTCGAGGGTCTCGAGCTCACCGGCGAGGACGGCGTGGTGCGGGGCTTCTCCGTCCAGTACCACCCGGAGGCCGCCGCCGGTCCGCACGATGCTGCCTATCTGTTCCAGCGGTTCGCCGACGTGATGTCCGGTGTCCGGTCCGGGGGAGTCTCCTGATGCCACGCCGTACCGACATCGCCTCGATCCTCGTCATCGGCTCCGGCCCGATCGTCATAGGACAGGCCTGCGAGTTCGACTACTCCGGCACCCAGGCCTGCCGTGTGCTGCGCGAGGAGGGCTTCAGGGTCATCCTCGTGAACTCGAACCCCGCGACGATCATGACCGACCCCGAGTTCGCCGACGCCACGTACATCGAGCCGATCACGCCCGAATACCTCGAGAAGGTCATCGCCCTCGAGCGTCCCGACGCCCTGCTCGCCACCATGGGCGGCCAGACGGCGCTCAACGCGGCTGTCGCCCTGCACGAGAACGGCGTGCTCTCCACGTACGGCGTCGAGCTGATCGGCGCGAACATCGACGCCATCCAGCGCGGCGAGAACCGCGAGTCGTTCAAGCAGGTCGTCGCTTCGCTCGACATCCCTGGCGGCCACGCCGAGACCGCGCGCTCGCTGATCTGCCACACGCTCGACGAGGCGTGCGCCGCGGCGGACGAGCTGGGCTACCCGGTGGTCGTCCGCCCCTCGTACACGATGGGCGGCGTCGGCTCGGGCTTCGCGCACAATAGGGGAGAGCTCACCCGGATCGCGGGCGTCGGCCTCGACGCGTCGCCTGTCACCGAGGTGCTCATCGAGGAGTCGATCCTCGGTTGGAAGGAGTACGAGCTCGAGGTGATGCGGGACGCAAGAGACAACGTGGTCATCGTCTGCTCCATCGAGAACCTCGACCCGATGGGCGTCCACACCGGCGACTCGATCACGGTTGCCCCGGCCCTGACGCTCACCGACCGCGAGTACCAGTGGATGCGCGATGTCGGCATCGGCATCATCCGGGCTGTCGGCGTCGACACCGGAGGCTGCAACATCCAGTTCGCGATCAACCCCGTCGACGGCCGCATGATCGTCATCGAGATGAACCCCCGCGTGTCGCGGTCGTCCGCGCTCGCCTCGAAGGCGACCGGTTTCCCCATCGCGAAGATCGCGGCCAAGGTCGCGGTCGGCTACACCCTCGACGAGATCACCAACGACATCACGCGCCAGACACCCGCCTCGTTCGAGCCGACCCTCGACTACGTCGTCGTCAAGGTGCCCCGCTTCGCGTTCGAGAAGTTCCCGACCGCCGAGGACACGCTGACCACGCACATGAAGTCGGTCGGCGAGGCGATGGCGATCGGGCGCAACTTCACGGAAGCGCTCGGCAAGGCACTGCGCAGCCTCGAGGACCCTCGGGCCCCGTTCGTCCTCCACGGACCGGTCACCACACCGATCGACGAGCTGCTCGTCGAGTGCGCCCGGCCTCACGACGGCCGTCTCGGCAAGGTCGTCCTGGCGCTGCGTGCTGGCGCGACGCCGGAGCAGGTCTTCGACGCGACCAAGATCGACCCCTGGTTCATCGACCAGCTGATGCTGATCATCGACGTTGCCGACCAGGTGGCGGCTGCCGACGAGCTGACGCCCGAGCTCCTGCGCGAGGCCAAGAAGCACGGCCTGTCCGACGGACAGATCGGCGCCATCCGCGGGATGTCGGCCACCGAGGTGCAGGCGCAGCGCTGGCAGCAGGGGATTCGGCCGGTCTACAAGACGGTGGACACCTGCGCAGCCGAGTTCGCCGCAAGCACCCCGTACCACTACTCGTCCTACGACGAGGAGACCGAGGTCGCGCCGCGTACCAAGCCGGCCGTGATCATCCTCGGATCGGGGCCAAACCGCATCGGACAAGGCATCGAGTTCGACTACTCCTGCGTCCACGCCGCGATGGTGCTGTCCGAAGCCGGGTACGAGACCGTGATGGTCAACTGCAACCCCGAGACGGTCTCCACCGACTACGACACGTCCGACCGGTTGTACTTCGAGCCGCTCACGTACGAGGACGTCCTCGAGATCTACCACGCCGAGCTGGCAGCTGGTCCGGTGGCGGGAGTCATCGTCGCGCTGGGCGGCCAGACCCCGCTCAAGCTCGCTCAGTCGCTCAAGGATGCCGGGCTCCCCATCGCGGGCACCTCGCCTGAGGCGATCCACCTTGCCGAGGAGCGGGGTGCGTTCGGACAGGTGCTCAAGGACGCCGGCCTCATGGCTCCCCGGTACGGGATGGCGACATCGCGCGACGAGGCCCTCCGGATCGCGCACGAGATCGGCTACCCGGTGCTGGTGCGGCCCTCGTACGTGCTCGGCGGCCGCGGCATGGAGATCGTCTACGACGATGCGACGCTCGAGGACTACATCACCCGCGTGACAGAGGCGAGCATCGAGAACCCGGTGATGGTCGACAAGTTCCTCGACGACGCGGTCGAGATCGACCTGGACGCGCTGTACGACGGGACCGACCTCTACCTCGGCGGGATCATGGAGCACATCGAGGAGGCCGGCGTGCACTCCGGCGACTCGGCGTGCAGCCTGCCGCCGATCACGCTCGGCAAGGAGATCATCACCCAGCTCCGCGAGTCCACCCGCAAGATCGCCGAGGGCGTCGGCGTCCGTGGCCTCATCAACATCCAGTACGCGCTGGCGGGGGAGACGCTGTACGTGCTCGAGGCGAACCCCCGCGCGTCCCGTACCGTCCCCTTCGTCTCCAAGGCCACCGGCACCCAGCTCGCCAAGGCTGCCGCGCTCGTCATGATGGGGGAGACCATCGCCGAGCTTCGGGCCTCGGGGCGCCTGCGCAAGGACTGCGACGGCGCGGCCACGTGGCACGGCTCGCCGATCGCGGTCAAAGAAGCCGTCATGCCGTTCAACCGGTTCCGTACCTCGGAAGGCTCGAGCGTCGACACCATCCTCGGCCCCGAGATGCGGTCGACGGGGGAGGTCATGGGCTTCGACCGGACGTTCGGCAACGCGTTCGCCAAGTCGCAGATCGCGTCGTACGGGCCGCTGCCCAAGAGCGGCCGCGTGTTCGTCTCCGTCAACAACGCCGACAAGCGACATGTCGTCTTCCCGATCAAGCGGCTCGCGGACCTCGGGTTCGAGATCTACGCGACGGCCGGTACGGCGGAAGTGCTCGCGCACCACGGCATCAAGGTGGTCCCGGTCCGCAAGTTCAGCGAGGGCGGCGGTCCGGACGGCTCGCCGACGATCGTCGACATGATCCTCGACGGCCAGATCCAGTTCGTCTTCAACACCCCCCACGGTCGCTCGGCCACCGGCTCGCCTCGGCGCGACGGCTACGAGATCCGGACGGCCGCCATCCTCCGCGACATCCCGTGCATCACGACCGTCCAGGGCCTGGCAGCTGCCGTCCAGGCCATCGAGGCGGCGCGCGACGGTGACGTGAGCGTCCGGTCGCTCCAAGCCTGGGGCGACGAGGTCACGGCGGCGCTGGACCACTTGTGAGCCTGCGGTCAGCGGTGCTCGACGCCGGGTACCGAGCCGTGGTCCGGCCCGCGCTGTTCCGCTCGCACGGCGGCGACCCGGAGCTCATCCACGAGTCGCTCATCGCTCTCCTGGGCGGTCTGAACCCCGCGGCCCGGGCAATGCTCCGCCTGCTGTCGGGTCGGCCCACCTCTCCGGTCACCGTCGCCGGGGTACGGTTCCCCGGCCGCGTGGGTGTCGCTGCAGGCCTCGACAAGGACGCGCGGGCTGTCGAGGCGTGGTCGGCGCTCGGGTTCGGCTTCGCCGAGCTGGGGACGGTCACCGCGCTGGCGCAACCCGGCAACGACAAGCCCCGCCTGTACCGGCTGCGCGACTCCCGGGCGATCATCAACCGGATGGGCTTCAACAACGCCGGGGCCAAGGCGATGGCGGACCGGCTGTACGGACTCGGGGTGCAGCGCGGCGAGCTGACCTGCGGGATCCCGCTGGGCATCTCCCTGGGGAAGTCGAAGGTCACCCCCGTCGCCGACGCGGTGCCCGACTACGTGGCGTCGCTGCGCATGCTCGCGCCGTACGCGGACTACATCGCCATCAACGTCTCCAGCCCCAACACGCCTGGCCTGCGGTCTCTTCAGGAAGGCGACCTGCTGCGGGACCTGCTGAGCTCGCTGACGCGCGAGGCGTCGCAGATCACCCATCCGCTCGGACCCGTACCCATCTTCGTGAAGATCGCCCCCGACATGTCCGATGCACAGCTCGACCATCTCCTTGGCGTCGTCGCCGACAACGGGGGGAGAGGCATCATCGCGACGAACACGACGCTCGGCCGTGACGGCCTGGCCGCGACCGACCGTGTCCACGCCGACCAGGCGGGAGGGCTCTCAGGGGCTCCGCTCACCGCTCGCGCGCTCGAGGTCGTCTCGCGGATCACGGCGTCGACGACGCTGCCGGTGATCGGGGTCGGCGGGATCATGACGCCGGACGATGCCGAGCGGATGATCGACGCCGGCGCCCGGCTGATCCAGCTCTACACGGGCTTCATCTACTCGGGGACCGGTCTCGTGGCCGGCATCAACGCGCTTTCACTGGGGAGGACGACATGAGCTCGTACGGAGAACGCCTGGCTGCGGTCACGGCCGCGCGGGGTCGACTGTGCGTGGGGATCGATCCGCACCGCTCGGTCATCGAGGCCTGGGGCTACGAGTACGGCCTCGCCGGGCTCGAGGCCGTCGCGCGCGGCATGGTCGAGGCGCTCGGTGACGTCGTTGCCGTCTTCAAGCCGCAGTCGGCCTTCTTCGAAGCCCACGGTTCGGCGGGCGTCGCCGTGCTGGAGCGCACGATCGCTGCCGCTCACGCGGCCGGCGCGCTCGTGATCGTCGATGCCAAGCGCGGTGACATCGGGTCGACGATGGCTGCGTACGCCGACGCGTACCTCTCCGACGGCTCGCCGCTGGCAGGCGACGCGCTCACGGTGTCCCCGTACCTCGGCTTCGGGTCGCTGCAGCCGGCTCTCGACCTGGCTCACGCGACCGGCCGCGGGCTGTACGTGCTGGCTCGTACGAGCAACCCCGAGGGCGGCGATGTGCAGACCGCCGTGCGGACCGACGGCGCGACCGTCGCGCAGGGGATGGTCGACGCGGCCATCGCCGCGAACACGGCCTCAGGCCAAGGCGCAGTCGGCCTGGTGGTCGGGGCGACACACGCGGATGTCGGGTGTGACCTGGACCACTTCAACGGGTCGATCCTCGCTCCCGGCATCGGCGCTCAAGGTGGCACGATCCAAGGCCTGGCTGACATCTTCGGTCCGGCGACGGATCGCGTCCTGCCGTCCGCGAGCCGTGAAGTGCTCCTTCGCGGACCTGACCCCGATGCTCTCCGGGACGCGGTCTCGCGCCTGCAACTGGCCTGACTAGCGGGTCGATGCACAAAAGCCTGTCAGCATTGGCTAGATTTGGACTGCACGGATAGTGAAGATCGGACATGGGGAGCCCCGAGAAGTCATTATCCCGCTCGTATGTTGAGGGCCCTCACTCTCTCGAGCGAGGCCGAAGGCGATCGGAGACGCACGTGGCCATTCCTCAGTTGTCCCCTGAGCAACTTCAGGCAGCGAGACAAGCGGCGGCATCTGCCCGCCGGTCTCGGGCCGAACTCAAGGCTAAGGTGCGAGGCTCCGCCGTGACACTCGGCGACGCACTAGACCTAGCGGCCGCCGATGACATCCTGGCCCACGTGAAGGTCGTCGATCTGCTCAAGTGCCTGCCGCGTGTCGGAGACAAGCGTGCGGCCGAGGTCATGGAGCGGTTCGACATCGCGCCGAACCGCCGGCTCCGTGGCCTCGGTCGACATCAGGCCGCAGGGCTCAAGGCCGAGTTCTCGTGACGGTCACGGTCCTCACCGGGCCCTCCGGGGTCGGGAAGGGGACCGTGGTCAGCAGGCTGATCCAGCAGCACCCCGAAATCTGGTTGTCGGTCTCAGTGACCACGAGGTCTCCGAGACCCCGTGAAGTGCACGGAGTCAACTACTGGTTCATCAGCGATGCCGAGTTCGACGCGCTCATCGCGTCGGACAACCTGCTCGAGTGGGCGCTCGTCCACGGCCTGCACCGTTACGGCACGCCGAAGCAGCCGGTCCTGAAAGCGCTGGCGGAGGGTCGGGCGTGCTTGCTCGAGCTCGATCTGGCAGGCGCCCGAAGGGTGCGACAGAAGATGCCCGAGGTGCACTCGGTCTTCCTCATGCCGCCCAGCCGGGCGGAGCTCGAGCGACGGCTGAGGGGACGCGGTACGGAGAACGAGGCCGAACTGAGGCGCCGGTTCCGTACCGCGGACGAGGAGTTCGCGGCCGCTTCGGAGTTCGACGAGATCATCGTCAACAGCGATGTCGCGAAGACCTGCCAGCAGTTGGTAGGATTCATGGGTCTGAGCCCAGGCCCCGCTGGGCGCGCATCCAACCCGACTGAAGGTAACGAGTGACGGTTCACGCAGAAGGCATCACCAATCCGCCCATCGACGAGCTGCTGGAGAAGGTGGACAGCAAGTACCGCCTCGTCCTGTTCGCTGCCAAGCGTGCGCGCCAGATCAACGCCTACTACTCGCAGCTGGCCGAGGGCCTGCTGGAGAATGTCGGGCCCCTGGTCGACACCTCCCCGCAGGAGAAGCCGTTGTCGATCGCCTTGCGTGAGGTCAACGCGAACATGCTCGAGTGCACCCAGATCGATCCCGAGGCTGAGGCTGCCGCCCGCGCTGAGGCTGTCGCCGATCCGGACTTCGTCTTCGGCGACCCCTTCGGCGACGCCGAGCTCTGAGGCAACCGCACGTGAGCCGGATCGTTCTGGGCGTGTCCGGCGGAATTGCCGCGTACAAAGCCTGCGAGGTCCTTCGGCGGTTGACCGAGGGTGGTCACGACGTCACCGTCGTGCCCACAGCGAACGCGTTGCGTTTCGTGGGGGAGACGACGTTCGCCGCGCTGTCCGGAAAGCCGTTGGCGACAGACGTGTTCACCAGCGCGGACCGCATCCCGCACGTACGACTGGGCCGTGAGGCCGACCTCGTCCTCGTCGCCCCTGCCACGGCTGACCTCATTGCCCGGCAGGCGGCTGGTCGTGCCGACGACCTACTGACCAATGTGCTGCTCACCGCGACGTGCCCCGTACTGGTGTGCCCGGCGATGCACACGGAGATGTGGCGGCATCCCGCAACGACCCAGAACGTCGCCACCTTGCGGTCCCGCGGCATCGTCGTGCTGGATCCCGCCTCCGGTCGGCTGGCCGGCGCGGACAGTGGCGTCGGCCGGCTGCCAGAGCCGGGGGAGATCGTAGGGATCGCCGAGGCGCTCCTCGAAGGCGACGTCAGCACACGAGCCGCTGAGCGCGACCTCACCGGGCTGTCCGTCGTGGTGAGCGCCGGCGGTACGCACGAGGCCATCGACCCTGTCAGGTTCATCGGCAACGCGTCGTCCGGTCGCATGGGAGTCGAGATCGCCCGGGCCGCGGCGCTGCGTGGCGCACGGGTGACACTCGTCGCCGCTCACCTCGACGTACCGTGGCCATCCTCGGTGGAGGTTCGCACCGTCGCGTCGACCGCGGACCTGGCCACCGCGATGACGGAGGCCGCCGCCTCGGCGGACATCATCGTCATGGCGGCCGCTGTGGCCGACTTCACGCCGATCGCCCCTTCGGGGGAGAAGCTCAAGAAGTCCGGCGCAGACGGAATGACCCTCGAGCTCACCCAGACGACGGACGTGCTCGCAGGCCTGACCCGGGCACGTCGCGCCGGGCAGACGATCGTCGGCTTCGCGGCCGAGACGATTGCCGACGAGACAGCGTTGGCGGCTGCCGGACGTGAGAAACTGTCGCGCAAGGGCGCCGACCTGCTCGTCGTGAACGACGTGTCGGACCACAAAGTGTTCGGAATGTCCGACACCATTGTCATGATCGTGGGCACCGCCGGTGTCTGCGATCGCGTCGCGGCCAGCAAGGCCGTCGTCGCACATCGGATACTCGACGCGGTGGTCAAGCACCGCGCCACCGCCCAATAGGGAGCGCAGTGCCTCTTCTGTTCACGTCGGAGTCCGTCACCGAGGGCCATCCCGACAAGGTCGCCGACTCGATCGCCGACTCCGTACTCGACGCATTGCTGACCCAGGACCCGAGGAGCCGGGTGGCCGTCGAGACCCTGGTCACCACCGGACTCGTCGTCGTGGCGGGAGAGGTGACGACGGAGGCGTACGTAGACATTGCGAAGATCGCTCGCCAGCGGGTCCTCGACATCGGCTACACCTCCAGCGAGATCGGGTTCGACGGTGAGTCCTGTGGTGTCGTCGTCGCGCTGGGCAGCCAGTCGCCCGACATCGCGCAGGGTGTCAATACGGCCGAGGAGCACCGCGCCGAGGGCTCGGCGGACGACAACGACTCCCAGGGCGCTGGTGACCAAGGCCTGATGTTCGGCTACGCCTGCTCCGACACGGCCACGCTCATGCCGCTGCCGATCGACATCGCCCACCGTCTCAGCGAGCGGCTCACCGCCGTGCGCCGCGGCGGCGAGCTCGACTACCTCCGTCCGGACGGCAAGACGCAGGTCACCATCTCCTACGACGGCGAAACGCCCGTCGCGATCGACACCGTGGTCGTCTCGACCCAGCACCGGGCAGACGTCACGCAGTCGCAGATCAAGGCCGACGTCGAGCGCCTCATCATCGAGCCGGTGCTCGCGACGTACGAGTTGGCGCGCCCCAACCTCAAGGTCTACGTGAACCCGACCGGCTCCTTCGTCGTGGGCGGCCCCATGGGAGATGCCGGCGTCACGGGACGCAAGATCATCGTCGACACATACGGCGGCATGGCCCGCCACGGTGGCGGGGCGTTCTCGGGCAAGGACCCGTCCAAGGTCGACCGCTCCGCGTCGTACGCGATGCGCTGGGTCGCCAAGAACGTCGTCGCGTCGGGCCTTGCCACTCGCTGCGAGGTGCAGGTCGCGTACGCGATCGGCCGCGCTCACCCGGTGGGCCTCTACGTCGACTGCTTCGGCACCGAAAAGGTTCCGTTGGAGCAGATCACCGCGGCGGTGGAGAGTGTCTTCGACCTTCGTCCTGCCGTCATCATCCGTCAGCTCGACCTGCTGCGCCCGATCTACTCGTTGACCACCAACTACGGTCATTTCGGCCGTGAGTTGAGCGAGTTCACGTGGGAGCGGACCGACAAGGCCGACGCGCTCGCGCAGGCTGTCCGGGGGTAGGCATTGGACCTGCCCGTCGCGCGCGTGCACGTCGACGTCGGGCTGCCGCACCTCGACAGGCTCTTCGACTACGCGGTGCCTGAGGCGCTCGGCCATGCCGCCGTGCCGGGTTCCCGGGTGCGTGTGAGGTTCTCTGGCCGGCTCGTCGACGGTTACGTCGTCGAGCGGGTCGCCGAGAGCGATCTGGCACGCTTGGCGCCGCTCTCCAAGAGCCTCTCCGACGAGGTCGTCCTGCCCGTGGAGACGATCGAGCTCGTACGAGCGGTCGCCGATCACTACGCCGGGACGTTCTCGGACGTGGTGCGGCTGGCGGTACCGCCGCGGCATGCGGCTACGGAGAAGGCGGAGGTCAAGCCGCTGCCGGAATCGGGGGCCCCTGACGCGAGCCCGGGTCCCCTGGCGGCCTACGCGGACGGCGCCGGCTACGTCTCCGCGCTCGCCTCGGGGGCGTCTCCTCGGGCGGCGTGGACGGTCGTACCGGTGGCAGCCGCGATCGGCGACTGGACCGAGGGCTTCGCTGCGGCGGCCGCTGCCTGCGTGGCATCAGGTCGGTCCGCCGTCCTCGTCGTCCCTGACGTCAAGGATGTGGCCCGCCTGCTGCCCGCTGTCGAGCGTCGTGTGGGCAGGGGTTTGGTCGTGCGGCAATCGGCGGACCTCGGTCCGGCCGCACGCTACCGGGCATTCCTGCGTGGTCTGAGGGGCCAGGCGCGGGTCGTCGTGGGGACACGGTCGGCGGTGTTCGCGCCGGTGGTCGATCTCGGACTCGTCTGCGTCTGGGACGACGGCGACGACCTCCTCAGCGACCCGCACGCCCCGTACCCTCATGCCCGCGACGTGGCCGCCATCCGCGTCACACAGCGTGGCGCTGGGCTCCTGCTCGGCTCGTACTCACGGACCGCCGAGGTCCAGTCGTGGGTGGGGCGCAGCTGGCTGCACCCGATCGCGTTGACCGCCGATCGTGCGCGCACCGAGGCGCCGGCCGTGCGTGTGGCGGCTGATGACGACTTCGCACTGGAGCGGGACCCGGCTGCGCGGGCGGCCAGGTTGCCGCACCAGGCGTTCAGCGTCGTACGTGCCGGGCTGGCGCAGGGCCCCATCCTCGTCCAGGTGCCGCGTGCCGGGTACGTGGTCAGCCTGAGCTGCCAGACCTGCCGGGAACCGGTGCGATGCCCGCACTGTCGAGGCCGTGTCCGTACCGATTCCTCTCCCGGATCGGGTGATCCGCTCACGACCTGTACGTGGTGCGGGCGCGCGGTGCTCGGCTGGAGCTGCCCGAACTGCGGCGGAACCCGGTGGCGCTCCACGAGAGTCGGCTCCGAACGTACGGCGGAGGAGCTCGGGAAGGCCTTTCCTGGTACGACCGTCCGGCAGTCGTCGCTGGGGAAGGTGCTCACCACGGTTGGGTCCGAGCCCTGCCTCGTGGTCGCTACGCCCGGTGCGGAACCGGTTGCCGACGGAGGGTACGCGGCGGCGCTCCTACTCGACACGAGCGTGCTGCTCAACCGTCCTGACCTGCGAGCAGCCGAAGAGGCGCTGCGGCGCTGGTTCCTGGCGACGGCACTGGTGCGGCCGGCGTCCGACGGAGGTACGGTCCTGGCCGTCGGGCCGTCCGGCTCGCGCCCACTTCAAGCACTCACCAGGGTCGACCCGGTCGGATTCGCGGAGCGCGAGCTGGCCGACCGGGTCGAGGCCGAGCTTCCGCCCGCGGTCTTCCTGGCTGTGGCCCAGGGTGAAAGGGCCGCGCTCACGGAGCTGGCGGGGGTCGTGGCAGAAGTGCCCGGGGCGATCGCTCTGGGCCCTGCGCTCGTGGTCGCGACAGAGGATGGAGCGGACCGGCTGGCGCGGCTGGTGATCAGGGCGCCGTTGGCGTCTGGACCGCCGCTCGTGGCCACGCTCCGCGCCTTCCTCGCGGCTCGGTCGGCTCGCAAGGACCAGCGGCAGCTGCGGATCAAGGTCGACCCGGTCGACGTCGGCTGAGCCCGCGCGGCGCGGCTCGGCGGCGGATGAGGGCAACAGAAGTAGCCTGGGCTGATCGGGCGTTGCGGCGAACAGGGGTACAGGGACATGGCGAAGTCGAAGAAGGCGGACGAGAAAGCCGCCGCCAAGAAGGCAGCCGAGAAGAAGCTGAAGGCGAAGGCTGTACAGAAGGCCAAGGAGAAGGCCGCCGAGAAGAAGGCCAAGGAGAAGGCGGCCGCGAAGAAGGCGGCGGAGAAGCTCGCTGCGGCGAAGAAGGCCAAGCAGAAGGCGGACGCCAAGAAGGCGGACGCCATGAAGGCCGCGAAGAAGCTGACCGTTGCGAAGAAGGCGACGCAGAAAGCACAGGCGTCGAAGGCTGTCGTCGAGAGCCTTCCTGTATCGGCGAGCGTTGTGCGCGAAGTGCCAGCCGTAGCTGCCCTCGTGGGGGATCAGGACGTCATTGAGCCTGCTGGGCCCGCCGGCCCGACGCGTCGGCAACTGCTCGTGACCGCGGGTGAGCTCGGGATCGTAGGTCGCCACAGGATGTCGAAGGAGCAGCTCGAGGCGGCCGTCGCCGCTCACTGAGCGAGCCGGTGCGCGGCTCGGTCGGTACGCTGCCGCTCATGCGCCTCGTGTTCGCAGGAACCCCTACCACCGCATTGCCGAGCCTGGAGGCGATCGCCGCGAGCAGCCATGAGCTGATCGCTGTGGTGACGCGGCCCGCTTCGGCGCAGGGCCGCAGCGCACGTCCCGTCCCGAGTCCTGTCGCTCGCTGGGCGGAAGAACACGATGTCGAGGTGCTCACGCCTGACCACCCGAAGGAGCTCGCCTTCCGGGAGCGTCTCTCGGCGCTTGCGCCTGACTGCTGCCCGGTCGTCGCGTACGGCGCCCTTCTACCGCAACGCACCCTCGACATCCCGCTCCACGGCTGGGTCAACCTGCACTTCTCGCTGCTGCCGGCCTATCGGGGCGCAGCCCCCGTCCAGCGCGCGCTGATGGACGGTGTGGCAACGACCGGCGCCACGACGTTCCAGATCGTGCGGGAGCTGGACGCAGGGCCGGTGTACGGGACGGTTACCGAGCCGGTTGCGCCGCTCGACTCCGCCGGGGACCTGCTGGACCGGTTGGCCGTCAGCGGTGCGGGCCTGCTCGTCGAGACGCTCGACCGGATCGCAGCCGGCGCCGAGCCGACGCTGCAACCCGATGAGGGAATCACCTACGCGGCCAAGCTCGAGCTCGACGACGTACGGATCGACTGGACCCGTCCTGCCCGGGAGCTGGCTGACCTGGTGCGCGGGGCGAACCCCGAACCTGGAGCGTGGACGACCTTCGACGGGCAACGCTTCAGGGTGCTCCTGGCGGAACCCGCCGAGGAGTCGCTGCCCGCGGGCGCGATCGAGGCACGCCGGCGCGAGCTGCTCGTCGGTACGGGTCATGCGTCGTTGCGGCTGCTCACGGTGCAGCCGGTCGGCAAGAAGCCCATGCCCGGCGCGGACTGGGCCCGCGGCATCCGCCTCTCGGGCGGCGAGGCCTTCGTGTGAGCGTCAGACCAGGCAGGAAACGGCCCGATCCGGCCCGCAGGGTCGCATATGACACGGTGCGCGCCGTCCACGCGGCTGACGCGTACGCGAACCTCGTGCTCGCGGACCTTCTCGCCGAACGGCGCGTTGTGCCGCGCGACGCTGCCTTCGCCACGGAGCTGGCGCACGGCACGCTGCGGCTCGAGGGGACGTACGACCAGATCCTGGTAGCCGCGTCCGGACGCACGCTCGACACCCTGCAGCCGGCGGTCGTCGACGTGCTGCGTCTCGGCGCGCACCAGATCCTCGGGATGCGCGTGCCCGTGCACGCCGCGGTCGGCGCCACGGTGGACCTCGCCGCCGCGGCCATCGGCGAGCGGGTCACCGGCGTGGTGAACGCGGTGCTGCGCAAGGTGGCGCAGCGGGACATGGATGGGTGGCTGGACGAGCTGGTCGGCAGCACGACCGGCATCGAGGCCGTGGCGCTGCGGAACCACCACCCTGCGTGGGTGGCTCGCGCGTTCGAGGAGCTGCTCGGGGACGAGACGGAAGCGGCGCTCGCGGCTGACAATGACTCGCCACGTACGACGCTGGTGGTCAGGCCCGGCCTGTACGAGCGGGCCGAGCTCGTGGCGGCCGGTGCCGAGCCGACGCCGTACTCGCCGTACGGGGCCACCTGGGCCGGGAACCCCGCGGAGCTGGCGGCTGTACGGGAGGGCCTCGTGGGTGTCCAGGACGAGGGCAGCCAACTCGTCGCGCTCGCGCTGGCGCGCGCCGAGGCCCCCGACGGTCCTTGGCTGGATCTGTGCGCAGGACCGGGCGGGAAGGCGGCGCTGCTCCTCGGCCTGGCAACGTCCGGAGGGTCGCCGCTGCTGGCGGCCGAGCGCCTTCCGCATCGGGCACGCCTCGTCGCGTCAGCGCTGCGAGCATTTCCTCCTCGGGACCGACTGGTCATCGCCGCCGACGGCACAGCCCCCGCCTGGCGGCCGGAATCGTTCGCGCGCGTGCTGGCGGACGTCCCGTGCACGGGGCTCGGCGCGTTGCGGCGGCGTCCCGAGGCGCGCTGGCGACGTCGCGAGTCCGATCTCGCCGACCTCGTTCCGCTTCAGCTCGCGCTCCTGCGGACGGCCGTGGCCTCGCTGATGCCCGGCGGAGTCGTGGCCTACGTCACGTGCTCGCCCCACCGCGCCGAGACCGAGGAGGTCGTGGCCGCGGTCATCGCCGACGGTGGGCTCGAGGTGCTCGACGCCCCGGCGTTGCTGCCGGAGGTGCCCGACGCGGCCCGCGGCCCGTACATTCAGCTCTGGCCTCACCGGCACGGCACCGACGCGATGTTCTGCGCCGTGCTGCGCAAAGTGCCCGCCGGCGACGCTCGATAGAGTGTGTCGCTGTGACCGTGCGCATCACGCCCAGCATCCTCAACGCCGACTTCGCCAACCTGGCGACGGAGGTCGGCCGGATCCCGAGTGCCGACTTCATCCACATCGACGTGATGGACAACCACTTCGTACCCAACCTCACGATCGGGTTGCCGGTCGTCGAGTCGCTCCACAAGGCCGTCGCGACCCCGTTGGACATCCATCTGATGATTGCGGACCCCGACCGTTGGGCTCCCGGGTTCGCGGAGGCAGGTGCCGAGTCGGTGACGTTCCACGTCGAGGCCGCACACGCGCCCGTACGACTCGCGCGTGAGCTGCGCGCCAAGGGGGCACGGGCCGGTGTGGCGCTGAACCCGGCGACGCCGATCGAGGCCTGCGCCACGATGCTCGGCGAGGTCGACATGGTGCTGCTGATGACCGTCGAGCCCGGTTTCGGGGGGCAGAAGTTCCTCGACCTGGTGCTGCCCAAGATCTCGGCTGTACGGAGGCTGGTCTCGGCCGGAGGCCTCGACGTGTGGATCCAGGTCGACGGGGGAGTGTCGGTGGAAACGGTGGAGCGTTGCGCCGAGGCGGGTGCGGACACGTTCGTGGCGGGCTCTGCCGTCTACAGCGCGGACGACCCCGACGCGATGGTGCGGCAGCTGGCGGGGCTCGCCGCCGCTGGTTTCGCGAGGTGTCAGCACTGATGCGCTACCTCTCGACGCGAGGTGCCGCGGATGCGCCCCGCCTGCCCTTCTGTGATGTTCTGCTGGCCGGGCTAGCCCCCGATGGCGGGCTGTACGTGCCGGAGTCGTACCCGCCGCTCGACCTGCCGCGACTTCGGAGTGTGCTGGCCGACGAGGGCTACGCCGCGGTGGCGTACGAGGTCCTGAGCAGCTACATCGACGACATCCCCGCTGAGGACCTGCGCCGGCTGTGCGAGAAGGCCTACACGGCGGAGGCGTTCGGCGACACCGAGATCGTCCCGGTCTCGGAGCTCGGCGACGGCCTGTGGCTGGCGCACCTCTCGAACGGGCCGACGGCGGCGTTCAAGGACCTGGCGATGCAGCTGCTGGGGCAGCTGTTCGAGTACGAGCTTGAGCGCCGGCAACAGAGGTTGACGATCCTCGGCGCGACGTCCGGCGACACGGGCTCGGCCGCCGAGTACGCGATGCTCGGCAAGCAGTCCGTACGCGTGTTCATGCTGAGCCCACAAGGCAGGATGTCGGAGTTCCAGCAGGCGCAGATGTTCAGCATCCTCGATCCGCATATCGTCAACATCGCCGTACCAGGCGTCTTCGACGACAGCCAGGACCTCGTCAAAGAGGTCTTCGGCGATGGGGAGTTCAAGGCCCGGCACTCCATCGGCGCCGTGAACTCCATCAACGTCGCGCGGCTGCTCGCACAGGTCGTCTACTACGTGGTCGCCTGGCTGCGCGCGACGACCGACGACGAGCAGCGGGTCTCGTTCTGCGTACCCAGCGGCAACTTCGGCAACATCTGCGCCGGGCACATCGCCAAGGAGATGGGGTTGCCGATCGATCGGCTGGTGCTCGCGACCAACGAGAACACGGTGCTGCACGAGTTCTTCTCGACCGGCGTGTACCGGGTGCGGGCCTCGTCGGAGACGTACGAGACGTCCAGCCCGTCCATGGACATCAGCAAAGCCTCCAACTTCGAGCGGTTCGCGTTCGACCTTCTGGGACGCGACCAGGAGCAGCTGCGGGACCTGTTCGGACGTCAGCTGCGGGAGTCAGGCGAGTTCGACCTGTCGGGGATGGTTGAGTTCGCGTCGATCCCCGAGCGGTACGGGTTCGTGTCCGGTGCGTCATCCCACGCGGACCGGATCCGTACGATCCGGGAGGTCTCGGACACGTACGGGGTGGTCATCGATCCGCACACGGCGGACGGCGTGGCGGTGGCGCGCGGGTTCGTGGGCGATGTACCGATGATCGTGCTCGAGACGGCGCTGCCCGTGAAGTTCGCCTCCACGATCGTCGAGGCGGTCGGCATCGAGCCGGACCGCCCCGCGAGGTTCGCTGGTCTCGAGGACCTGCCGCGCCGCGTCACCGTACTGACCGGTGGCGTCGAGCAGCTCAAGGGAATCATCGAGAGCGCGTCCTGACGCCGGCGGCGGTCAGGCGCGGCGGTGCGTCGCGCCGTAGACGACGTTGACCAGCACGATCCCCACCCACGCGATGATCAGCCCAGCGAGGCCGTTCATGCTGGAGGCGATGGCGGTCAACGGCACGCCGATGCCGAGGGACACGATGGCGAGGACGAACGCGGTTCGGTCGGGACGTACGTACGGCTGAGCCACGGGTACGGGAGCCGGGGATGGCGGCGTGTAGGGCGCCACGCCCTGCCCAATCTGGGCCGGGGCTGCGTCCGCCGGTGGCTGCGCCCACAGCTGGTCGTTCGTCGGTTCGCGTTGCGGTGAGGTGGTCACGGCAGCAAGAGTAAGCCACCTGCGGACGCTGTGGGGCTACTGATCCCTGCGGCGGAGGTAGCGCTGGAACTCGGCGGCGATGGCGTCGCCGGACGGCTCAGGCTCACGGGCGTCGCTCGCGGTCTCCAGGTTCGAGATGTACTCGGCCACGTCCGGATCGTCGGCCGCGAGATCGTCCACGCTTCGCTCCCAGAGCTCGGCACGCGCAGGCAGGTCACCGAGGTCGATCGGGCCACCGAGGAGATCCTCGAGGCGGGTCAGCAGCGCCAGGGTCGCCTTGGGGTTGGGCGGGCTCGCGACATAGTGAGGGCACGCGGCCCACACGCTGACCGTCGGGATGCCTGCCACGTGGCAGGCCTGGACCATCACGCCGTGGATGCCGGTGGGGCCTTCGTACATGGATCGCTCGGCGCCGTACTTCTCGCGCACTGCGACGTCGCCGCTGCTGAGCGAGATCGGTACGGGACGCGAGTGCGGGCTCTCCGAGAGCAGGGCACCCAGCACGATGACGAGCTCCGGTTCGGCGACGGCGATGAGCGCTGACAGCGCGGCGGCGAACGACGGCCACCGGAAGTTGGGCTCCGGACCCCTGATCACGACGACTTCCCGCATCGGCAGCTGGCACAGCACGATCTCCGTGGTCGGCCACGAGATCATGCGCTCGCCATCGGCGTCGAGGCTGACCATGGGCCGTGACGACTGGAAGTCGTAGTACTCGTTCGGGTCGATCGAGGCGACGACCTTCCCGTTGTACTGGCTGACGATATGGTCCGCCGCCTCGCTGGCCGATTGGGCAGCATCGCTCCACCCGCCGAACGCCATGACGAGCATCGGGTCTCGAAGGTTGCGGAGATCGGCTTCGGACATGTGAACCAGGCTACCGGGTGCTCCGGATCACCGGTCGAAGGCGCCGCTCCGCGAAAGGAAGGGGGTGGGGAGAGGACTTGTGCGGGTGCGGAGAGGACTTGGGCGGCACATCTCCTCTCCTCAGCGGGATAGGTCCTCTCCTCAGCGGGATAGGTCCTCTCCTCAACGGGGACACGAAAACCCCTCCGAGAACTGGTCTCGGAGGGGCCTCGCCGGAGGATCAGTTCCAGCCGGACTGCTTGCCGCCGATGCGCTCGGCCTCGATGCCCGCCTGGTAGCCGCTCGCGATGAAGGTCGCGATCGGGTCGCGGGGGAGTCCACGGGACTCGCGCCAGTCGGCGAGATCGGCGCGGACGTCGGTGTAGAAGGCGTCCATGAAGATGCCGTTGGCGCCGAGTACGTCCCCAGCCTTCTGTGCCGCCGCCAACGCCTCGTTGTCGACGAGGAGCACCTTGGCCAGCATCTCCTGCACGTTCAGCACGGAGCGGAGCTGGCCCTGGATGTGCGGCTCGATGTTGTGGCACTGGTCGAGCATGAGCGTGACATCGGGGTTCTCGAGACCGCCGCCGCGCACCAC
>Ga0208079_1000375_pt1 | contig 24720 bp, 21 predicted proteins | sample NGESurdeep092012_5_FD_184474 | JGI IMG/M metagenome (GOLD analysis project Ga0208079, IMG submission 184474) | Arctic peat soil microbial communities from Barrow, Alaska - NGEE Surface sample 210-2 deep-092012 (SPAdes) | ecosystem: Environmental > Terrestrial > Soil > Wetlands > Peat ... | reverse complement strand
CACGAGCAGTACGCCGACTACAAGGCGACCCGACGGCCGATGCCGGACGACCTGCGCGCCCAGTTCCCGAAGGTGCGCGAGGTGGTCGCCGCGCTCCGGCTGCCGGTGTACGAGATGGCCGGCTTCGAAGCGGACGACGTAATCGGGACGCTCACCCGGGAGGCCGAAGAACGCGACCTGGAGACGACGATCGTCACCGGCGACCTGGACATGCTCCAGCTGGTGACCGACCGGACGCGGCTGATGACGACCCGGATGGGCGTGGACGCAACCGTCATCTACGATCCGGCAAGGATCCAGGAGCGCTACGGACTGGCGGCGGGCCAGATGATCGACTTCAAGTCCCTCAAAGGGGACTCCACCGATAACATTCCGGGCGTGCCCGGGGTGGGGGACAAGACCGCAGCGAAGCTCATCGGCCAGTTCGGCGACCTGGACGCGCTCTACGCGCGCCTCGACGAGGTCACGCCGGAGAAGCTTCGCGAGAAGCTCCGCGAGCACCGCGACCGGGTTCTCACCAGCCGGGAGCTCGTCACCATCCACCGGGACCTGCCGGTGGCGCTGGACCTCGACGCCGCCCGCTTCGGCGACTACGACCGCGACGAGGTCGTCCGGCTCTTCCGGGAGTACGAGTTCCGGACGCTCATCGATCGGCTGCCGCCGCTGCGCGGCGCGGCCGCTGCACGAGCAGAGGCGGCCGAAACAGCGGCCCGCGAGGCGTCCAGCGAGGCGGCGCCCCGCGAGCCGGCGCCCGACGGCGGCACGGACGGGACGACGCACGGCTCGGCGACCGCGGCGCGCCCGGCCTTCGGCAGCACCCCGGCCCGGCGTGGCGCGCCCCGGCCCGGCAGCGGCGATGGCCTGCAGCTCGCGCTCGACTTCGATTCGGTCGGCCAGATCGGCGAAGCCGCCGGGGAGGTCCGACGCGAGTCCGGGCCGCTCCCGGCGGGCGACCTCCGGGCAGCGCTGGCGGCGCTCATCGGTGAGCCGGATCGTGTCGAGGCCGTGACCGTTGATGAGATCCCGGCCCTCGCGGGGTGGCTGGCGGACCGGTCGGCGGTCGGCGTCGCGGTGATCCTCGACGACCCGCGGCCGCGGCAGGGGCAGGCGCTCGCGCTCGCGGTTGCGGGCGAGGACGGCCGGGTGGTCGTCACCGACGGCCCCGAGGCATCCGACGCGCTCCGCCACGCGCTCGAGGCTGCCGGCGTCCCGCTCGTTGCCCACGAGTCGAAGCCGCTCCTCGTGGCCCGGCTCGCGGAGGACCCTGCCGCGGTGCCCACGCCGGTGGCGTTCGACACGCAGATCGCCGCATACCTCCTCAACGCGTCGCTCCGGAGCCAGGCGATCGCCGATGTCGTCGCCGAGCGCCTGGACCTCGTGCTGCCGCCGGCCGCGGCCGGCCTCGGACCGCCGGCCCGGGCCGGACTGGAGGCGCTCGCCGCGCTCGCCGTCCGGGAGCCGCTCGCCGCGGCGCTGGCGGAAGCCTCGCTCGACCGGCTCTTCGTGGAGCTGGAGCTGCCACTCATCCCGATCCTCGCCCGGATGGAGGCAACCGGCGTCGCGATCGACCTCGAGGCGCTCGGCCTGCTCGACGTGGAGTTCGCCGGCGAGCTGGCCCGCCTGGAGGCGGAGATCTTCGCCGACGTGGGCCACGAGTTCACGCTGGGCAGCCCCAAGCAGCTGGAGCAGGTCCTCTTCTACGAGCTGAACCTGCCGAAGGGCAAGCGCACGAAGACCGGCTTCTCCACCGACGCGTCCGTGCTCGAGGAGCTGCGGGCAGCCCATCCGGCCGTCGGGAAGCTCCTGGACTGGCGGCTCTACTCGAAGCTTCGCAGCACGTACATCGCCGCGCTGCCAGAGCTGCTCGCGGACGACGGCCGGCTCCACACGACGTTCCACCAGGCGGTGGCGGCGACCGGGCGGCTCTCATCCTCCGACCCGAACCTCCAGAACATCCCGATCCGGACGCCCCTCGGCCGGCGGATTCGGCGGGCGATCGTGGCGGGTGCACCGGACGTGACGCTCGTGGCGGCCGACTACAGCCAGATCGAGCTGCGGATCCTCGCCCACGTCTCGGGCGACGCGCACCTCCGCGAGGCGTTCCTGGCCGGCGCGGACATCCACCGCGACACGGCGGCACTCGTGCTCCACAAGGAACCGGCCGACATCACGCCGGACGAGCGCTCGATGGCGAAGATGGTCAACTTCGGGATCGCCTACGGGATGAGCGACTTCGGGCTGTCGAGCCGGGCCAACATCCCGCGCGCCGAGGCGAAGGCCTTCATCGATCGGTACTTCGCGACGTACTCGGGGATCAGCTACTACATGCTCCACATCAAGGAGACCGCGCGCCAGCAGGGCTACGTCACGACGCTCCTAGGCCGGAAGCGAGAGATCCCGGAGTTGCGTGCCATGAACTCAGCGCTGCGCGGAGCAGGCGAGCGGATGGCCATCAACATGCCGATCCAGGGGACGGCGGCCGACATCATGAAGATCGCCATGATCCGGGTGGACCGCAGGCTCCGGGCCGAGGGCTTCCGGTCGCGGCTCCTCCTCCAGGTCCACGACGAGCTGCTCCTGGAAGTGCCCCGCGACGAGGTCGCCCGCCTGGTCCCGGCCCTGCGCGAGACCATGGAGGGCGCCCTTGTACTGGACGTGCCGCTCACCGTGGACGTCAAGACCGGCGACGACTGGGAGTCAATGACGGTCGTCCCGCGCGGACGGGAGTCCTGACGGTGGCCATCCAGACCGACAACCCCATCCTGGGAATCATGGTCCTCGCGATCATGCTCGGCGTGCTGTGGTTCGTCATCGAGTCCGCCGCCCGCACGGCCGTCGACGGCGCGAATCGCCGGCCCGTGTTCCGCGCCTCGCTCCGCCCAGCCGGCGAGCTCACCGAGCTCGCCCTCGACAATACCGGCCCGTCGCCGGCGTACGACGTCGAGGTCCGCTGGCGCGGTGACCGCGGGTCCGAGCCGCTCCTGCGCACGCCGCTGCTCGCCCAGGGGGAGACATGGCGGGCCCCGGCGCCGGCCTCGACCATCTCCGCCGAGGCGCCGTCCGCCGACGCGTCCGCCTCCGGTTCGCCGGTGCTCGCGTGGCTCGAGGTGCGGTACCGGCGCGACGCGCCGCCGACGGGAGCCGTGCTGACCGTGACCGTACCGGTCCTCGTGCCCGGTCGGCCCGAAGAGGCGACGGGAGACGCACGATGACCGAGACGGGTGACGGCTGCGGTCGGGGCCTGCTGCGGGTCCTGGGCATGACGATGCTGGCCACCAAGCTGATGGCGTGCTCGGCCATGGTGCGGCGCCGCGCGCTCGCCGCCGCTGACGACCGAGGCGCTTGATGGCCGCCGACGGCCGGTTCGTGGCCCTCTAAACTCGGGTGGTGCACCACCGAATCACCGACCTGCGACCGCGCCGGCCTGCCGGCATCGGCCGGCGGGGCGCCCCGCATGCCTGAGCTGCCCGAGGTCGAGACCGTCGCCCGCGACCTGGCGGCGCTGGTCACGGGCGCCACGATCACCGGCGCCAGGGGCGACTGGCCCCGGGCGATCGCCTCGCATGGTTCGATCGAGGCGTTCGTCACCGCGGTCGCCGGTCGACGGATCGAGAGCGTGGGTCGTCGAGCGAAGCTGGTCGTCATGCGCCTGTCGGGCGATGCAGCCCTCACCATCCACCTCAAGATGACCGGCCAGCTGTTCGTCGTGCCCGCGAGCGCGGCGTCCGATCGCCACGTTCACGTCCGTCTGGCGCTCGACGACGGACGCGAGATCCGGTTCCGCGACGCTCGGAAGTTCGGGCGGATCGGGCTCTGGCGGGTCGACCCGGTCAGCCGGGCGGTGCTGGCCGGCGAGGGCGCCCGCGAGCTCTTCGCGGGTCACGGCCCGGAGCCGCTGGAGGACGCGTTCACGCTCCGCGCGTTTCGCGCCCGGCTGCGCGGGCGCAGAAGCCGGCTGAAGCCCCTGCTCCTGGACCAGGGCTTCGTGGCCGGGATCGGGAACATCTACGCCGACGAGGCGCTCTGGCGGGCGCGGCTCCATCCGCTCCGGACGGTCGGGACGCTCCGGCCGGCCGACGAGGCGCGGCTGTACCGCCAGATCCGCGCAGTGCTGGCCGAGGCGATCGAATGGCGCGGATCGTCCGTGGACGACTTCACCGCACCTGACGGCGACGGTTCCATGCAGGAACGATTGCAGGTCTACCAGCGGGCGGGCGAGGCCTGCCCGCGCTGCGGCCGGCCGGTTCGCAGGATCGTGGTCGGCGCGCGGGCGACCCATTTCTGCTCGTGGTGCCAGCGCCTGCGCGCCACCGACCGGGCCGGTGCCGCGGCGATCCTGCGGGAGGCGCGCCCTCCGCGGGCGAAGGGTCGGCGATGGACGGAGCAGGCAGCCGAGGGCGCCCTGGGCCTCACGCGCGATGAAGCGGCCCGCGCGGCGGGGAGGGCGCGCGCCGAACGGACTCGCAGGGCCGCCGCGACCCGCCGGGCAAACGCCCGGGCCGGGGCCGGCGCGGGACCAGGCGCACTCGCCGCGGGCGCGGCGCCCGCCGCGGAGCCATCTCGAGCACCCGCCGCCGCCACGGCACCGCACGCAGGAGACCCGACATCGGCCGCACCCGCCGCATCCCCGGCACCCGCCGCCACGGCGTCCGTGCCGGCCCCGGAGCGCGGCTAGGTGTCGCTGGTTCGGCTCTCCGCGGTCGTGCGTGAGGTCGGGACCTTCGTGATCCTTGACGGGATTCACGCGGCAATCGCCGTCGGCGAGCGGGTCGGCATGGTCGGCCCGAACGGCGCGGGCAAGACGACGCTCCTCCGGATCATCGCCGGTATCGATGAGCCCGACGCGGGCGAGGTCCAGCGTCGCCGGAACCTCCGCGTGGGGTTGCTTGCCCAGGAGGCGCACTTCGACGAGGCGTTTGCGTCGGCGCCGGACCTCCGGACCGCGGTTCGTCGCGGGGCGAGCGGCGTGGAGGCGATCGAGACGGAGATGCGGGCACTCGAAGATGCGAGCGGCGCGGCCACCGCCCGCTACGAGGAGCTGACGACGCAGTTCGCCGCCCTCGACGGCTGGACGCTGGGCCAGCGCGTCGAGGAGGCCCTCTCGGGGCTCGGCTTCAGCGAAGCCGAGTGCGGGCGCTCGCCGGAGGAGCTCTCGGGCGGTCAGCAGACCCGGGCAGCCCTGGCCCGGCTCCTCGTCGCGGACCCGGACCTGCTCCTCCTTGATGAGCCCACGAACCACCTGGACCTCGGCGCGATCGAGTGGCTAGAGGAGGCGCTCCGGCGCCGCCCTGGCGCCCTGCTCGTGGCCTCCCATGACCGGGCGTTTCTCGACGCCACGGTGACGCGTGTCTGGGAGCTGCGCGACCGGCGCCTGACGGCCTTTCGCGGCGACTACGCCTCGTATGCACGCCAGCGGGAGGCGCGCGACGCGGGGATGCGGAAGGACGCCGAGGCGCGGGACGCCGAAATCTCGCGTGAGCAGGCACTCGTGCAAACGTACCGGAGCCAGCGCAAGCACGGGAAGATGCACGAGCACGAGGCTCGGCTCGCTCGACTCGACCGCATCGACGTCGCGAAGACCGGCCCGTCGCTGCGCCTTGACCGCGCCCTCGGGACGGCGGCACCGCGGTCGGCCGAGGTGGTGCTCCGCGCCGACGACCTCGTGGTGGGTCACCCGGGCGGCCCGGAAGTGGCGCGCGGCGTCCGTCTGGAGGCGTCGCGTGGCGAACGGATCGGGATCGTCGGCCCGAACGGCGCCGGGAAGACGACGCTCCTCCGGACGATCACCGGCGACCTGCCCCTGCGGGACGGCTCGCTCACGTTCGGGTCCAACGTGGGCTTCGGGTACCTGGCCCAGGTCCGCGAGAACCCGATCCCGGGCGAGACGGTGCTCGACGCCCTGCTCGCCGAGGTCCCAATGACGGCCGGCGAGGCGCGCGGCTACCTCGCTCGATTCCTGTTCCGCGGCGATGACGCCTTCAAGGAGGTCCGCAGCCTGTCCGGCGGCGAGCGGTCCAGGCTGGAGCTGGCCCTCCTGGGGATCTTGCCGTCGAACGTCCTGCTCCTCGACGAGCCGACGAACCACCTCGACATCCCGGCCCGCGAGGCGCTGGAGGCGTTCCTGCGCGAGACGCCGGCGACGCTCCTCGTTGTCAGCCATGACCGCCGCCTCCTGGAGATCGTGTGCGACCGCCTGTGGGTGGTCGACGATGGCAAGATCGTCCCGTTCGAGGCCGGCTACCGATCGTGGCGTGCGGCCGTGGCCGACGGCTGGTGTGCGGGCGAGGCGTACCTGCGCGAAGAGGAGCGCTTCCACGGGCGCGGCAATGGCGCCGGGATCGCCGCGAGGCCGCGGCCGGTCGGGCGGGGCGCCTCGACCGCCGCGGCGGTTCGGGATGCCGCAGCGCCACCGCCCGCTTCCGGGCCGGCCCAACCGCCTCTTGTCCGGGCTCCTCGTCAGCCGAAGCTCTCGAAGGACGCATACCGGCGCCAGAAGGCCGTCATCGAGGACGACCTGGGCCGCCTGGGCCTGCGCAAGAGCCACCTGGAGCTGGCGCTCATGAACCCGACCACCGCCGCGAACTTCGTGGAGCTGCGCCGCGTCACCTCCGAGCTCGCGGACGTGGACCAGGCGCTCGCCGCGGCCGAGGAAGCGTGGCTGCTCCTCGAGGACCGCGCCCCGTGACTCGTGCCGTGACTCGTGCCGTGACCCGCCCCGTGACTCGCGCCGTCCGCATCGGCATCACCGGCCCCATCGGGTGCGGCAAGTCCACCCTCGGCGGGTGGCTCGCGGCGCGCGGCGCGATCGTCGTCGACGCCGACGCGGAGGCTCGCGCGATCACGGCGCCGGGGCAGCCCGCGCACGACGCGATCCTCGCGCGCTTCGGCAACGTGGTCCGGCGCCCGGACGGTACGCTCGACCGGGCGGCCCTTGCGCGGCTCGTCTTCTCCGATGCAGCCGCGCTCCACGACGTGGAGGCGATCGTCCACCCCGCGGTCCGCCCGCGGATCCTTGGCGCAATCGAGGCCGCGGACGCGGCCGGGGCCCGGGCCGTCGTCATCGAGGCGATCAAGCTCGTGGAGGGCGGGCTCGCGGCGCTCTGCGACGAGACATGGCTGGTGACCTGCACCCCGGACGAGCAGCGGGCCCGCCTGGCCGGCCGCGGGATCGCGCGGGACGACGCCGCGCGCCGGATCGCGGCCCAGGCCGACATCGCGGCGCGCCTGGCCCCGGCGGCCACGCGAATCCTCGACACGAGCGGCGATCCCACCGTGGCCGAGGCGCGGGTGGCGGCCGCCTACGCGGCAGCCCTTGCCGCCGCAGGCGGGGCGCCACGCTGACGGTAGCCGTGCCGGACGGCTGGAGATCGCTGATCTCCTCGGCGGCCTTCTCGTCGATGCGGGTCACCCGGCTCCGGAAGAGATATCGAACGGGTGTTCGACACGCCTGGTCTCGTGCTATCGTTTCGGGATGCCCGAGTTCGAGCTCGTTGCGCCGTTCCAAGCCACCGGAGACCAGCCACAGGCGATCGAGAAGCTCGCCGATGGCCTGGCGCGCGGGTTGCGCCACCAGACGCTTCTTGGGGCGACCGGCTCGGGCAAGACGTTCACGATCGCAAGCGTGATCGCCCGCCACCAGCGCCCCACGCTCGTGCTTGCCCACAACAAGACGCTGGCGGCCCAGCTCTACGCCGAGTTCCGCGACTTCTTCCCCGACAACGCCGTCGAGTATTTCGTCTCCTACTTCGACTACTACCAGCCGGAGGCGTACCTCCCGCGTTCGGACACGTACATCGAGAAGGACTCCAGCCGGAACGAGGAGATCGACAAGCTCCGCCACGCCGCCACGAAAGCGCTCTTCGAGCGGCGGGACGTGATCATCGTCGCGTCGGTGAGCTGCATCTACGGCCTCGGGGCACCGGTGGACTACGGCGCGACCGTGCTCCGGCTCCGGACGGGTGGCCAGTATCGCCGCGACGCGGTCCTGCGGCACCTCGTGGACCTCCAGTACCAGCGCAACGACCAGGCGCTCCAACGCTCCCGCTTCCGCGTCCGGGGCGACACGCTGGAGCTCGTGCCGTCGTCCGAGGACCGGCTCATGCGGCTCGAGTTCTTCGGGGACGAGATCGAGCGGATCACCGAGCTGGACCCCCTGACCGGCGAGCTGATCGCGGAACGGACGGAGCTCAACGTCTACCCGGCGACCCACTACGTGACGCCGGCCGACAAGCTCCAGCTCGCGATGCACACGATCGCGGCCGAGCTGGAGGAGCGACTGGCGGGCCTGGAGGCGGAGGGTCGCGCGCTGGAGGCCGCGCGGCTCCGCCAGCGGACGACCTTCGACCTGGAGATGATGCGGGAGCTTGGCTACTGCACCGGGATCGAGAACTACTCCCGCCACCTCTCGGCGCGCGAGCCCGGCAGCCGGCCATGGACGCTCCTGGACTACTTCCCCCCGGACTGGCTCCTGGTCGTCGATGAGTCGCACATGTCGATCCCGCAGTCGGTGGGCATGTACAAGAACGACCGGACGCGCAAGGAGATTCTGGTCGACTTCGGCTTCCGCCTGCCGTCCGCGCTCGACAACCGGCCGCTCACCTTCGAGGAGCTGGAGGCGACCGTCCGCCAGGCCATCTACGTCTCGGCGACGCCGGGCCCGTACGAGCTGGAGAAGAGCCAGCGGGTCGTGGAGCAACTGATCCGGCCCACGGGGATCGTCGACCCGCGGATCACGGTCCGTCCGTCCGAAGGCCAGATCGACGACCTCCTGGAGCGGATCCGCGAGCGCGTGGAGCGCGGTGAACGGGTCATCGTGACCACGCTGACGAAGCGCATGGCGGAGGACCTGACCGACTACCTCCGCGAATTGGGCGTGAAGGTCCAGTACCTCCACAGCGAGGTGGACACGCTCGACCGGATCCAGATCCTGCGCGACCTGCGGCTTGGGGTCCACGACGTGATCGTCGGGATCAACCTGCTCCGCGAAGGGATCGACCTGCCGGAGGTCACGCTGGTGGCGATCCTCGACGCCGACAAGGAGGGCTTCCTTCGGAGCGCCTGGTCGCTGATCCAGATGATCGGCCGGGCCGCCCGCAACACCGGCGGCGAGGTCGTGATGTACGCGGACCGCATCACGGAATCGATGCGCGCCGCGATCGAGGAGACGGACCGCCGACGTGCCGTGCAGGAGCGCTACAACACCGAGCACGGGATCACGCCAATCACGATCGTGAGGGAGATCCACGATCTCAACGACCGGCTGCGCGTTGCCGCTGAATCGAGCGGGGAGTACGGCGCCGGTGGCCGCGGGCACGAGCTGGAGGGCAGGACGCGGCACCAGGTCGAGGAGCTCGTCGGGCGGCTCGAGGCCGAGATGCGGAACGCCGCGAAGAACCTCGAGTTCGAGCGGGCAGCCACGATCCGCGACCAGGTCCAGGAGATCCGGCTGCGCGTCCTCGCCGACGACGCGTCGATCAGCGTGGGGCGTGCGGCCGAGCGCGCGGGGGCCGGGCAGGCAGCAGCAGCGGCGACGGCGGCACCAGCGCGAGGTGCGCCCGGGGGCCGATCTGGTCGCCCAGGGTCGCGTGGCGGCCGCGCCCGGGCCGCCGAGGCCGGCCCTGCGCTCGAGGTGACGGCGGTCCGCGTCGTCCAGGCGGGCGAGGAGCCCGGCGTGGAGGAGGGGACCGCGTCGGACTGGCTGCCGGGCCTGCGCGACGAGCACGAGGACGCGGACGACGGCGGCTGGCAGGCCCGCTGGCTCGATCGACCAACGTGGGACCACACGGTCACGCCGAATGTCCGCCGGCGGACCGGCCACCGGTCCCCGCGGCGCTGACCCGGCCGCTTCAGGCGGGCGCGCCAGTCGCGGGCACGCTGAACCCGAGGCAGGCGGTATAGAACAGGCGTTCGGTATTGATCGAACCGGGTACACTGCACGGGCAATGCCGTCCGATCAGCTCGTCGTTCGCGGTGCCCGCGAGCACAACCTGAAGAACATCACGGTCGCCATCCCGCGGGACCGGCTGGTCGTCGTCACGGGCCTCTCCGGGTCGGGAAAGAGCAGCCTCGCCTTCGACACGATCTATGCGGAGGGCCAGCGCAGGTACGTCGAGAGCCTCTCGGCGTACGCGCGCCAGTTCCTGGGCCAGATGGAGAAGCCGGACGTCGACCAGATCGACGGCCTCTCGCCGGCGATCTCCATCGACCAGAAGGGCGCCAGCCGGAACCCACGCTCGACGGTCGGCACCGTGACCGAGATCTACGATCACCTGCGACTCCTGTTTGCCCGGATCGGGCACCCGCACTGCCCCGTCTGCGGGCGCGAGATCGAGCGCCAGACGGTCCAGCAGATGGTCGACCAGGTCTACGCGTTGCCCGAGGGGAGCCGGCTCCTCGTGCTGGGACCGCTCATCAAGGATCGCAAGACCGAGGGGGACCGCGTCTTCGAGGCGGCCCGCAAGCAGGGCTTCGTCCGCGTCCGGGTCGACGGCGAGCAGCTGGACCTCGCGGAGGTCCGGAGCCTCGACAAGTACAAGCGCCACACGATCGAGGTCGTCGTGGACCGGTTCGTCGTGCGCCGCACGGAGGCACCCGGCGAGGCTCCGCCGGACGCCGCCCGGCTCGCCGATTCCATCGAGACGGCACTCCGGCTGGGCGAGGGCGTGGTCGTGATCGCGCCCGCCGCCCGGGACAGCGAGGTGCCGGGCTTCGAGGAGCGTCGCTACAGCGAGCGGTACTCGTGCCCGTACGACGGCACGACAATCGACGAGCTGGAGCCGCGCTCCTTCTCGTTCAACTCGCCGCACGGCGCGTGCCCCACCTGCACCGGGATCGGGACGCAACTCGTGATCGACGCGGACCTCGTGATTCCGGACCGTGACCGGAGCGTCGCCGACGGAGCGCTCGTGCCGTGGTCGCGGATGCCGATCGATGCATCCTGGCGGATGAAGATCCTCGAGGCGATCTTCGCGTCGCACGGCTGGGACATCCGGCTGCCGGTGCGCGATCTCCCGCCGGAGGCGGTCGACCACATCCTCCACTCGGCGAAGGAGGAGAAGGTCGTCATCGCGTACCGGCACGAGCGCGGCGAGAACACCTACACGGCCACGTTCGAGGGCCTGATCACGAACCTGGAGCGTCGCTTCCGGGAAACGGACTCGGAGTACATCAAGACCGAGCTCGGGAGGTACATGGTCGCCCGGCCGTGCCCAACGTGTGGCGGCAAGCGGCTCCGGCCGGAGGCCCTGGGCGTGACGGTCGAGGGCCGGAGCATCTGGGACATCTCCACCCTGACCGTGACGGACGCGCTGGGCTGGGTGGCGGCGCTGCCGGACCGGATCACGGACCGGGAGCGCGCGATCGCCCGGATGGTCCTCAAGGAGATCGCGGCCCGCCTCGGCTTCCTGGCCGATGTCGGCCTCAACTACCTCACGATCGACCGCACCTCCAGCACGCTCTCCGGCGGGGAGGCGCAGCGGATCCGGCTTGCCACCCAGATCGGCAGCTCACTCGTCGGCGTGCTTTACATCCTGGACGAGCCTTCGATCGGCCTTCACCAGCGGGACAACGCGAAGCTCATCGCGACGCTCACTCGCCTGCGTGACCTGGGCAATACGGTGCTGGTCGTGGAGCACGACGAGGAGACGATCCGGACCGCGGACTGGGTCGTCGACATTGGCCCTGGGGCAGGGGAGCATGGCGGCGAGGTGATCGCGTCGGGCCCGCTCGAGGCGCTCCTCGGCGAGCCGCGCTCCATCACTGGGGCCTTCCTGCGCGGCGAACGGAGCGTGCCGATCCCGGACGTCCGGCGCCCCGGCTCCGGGACGGCGATCGTCGTGACGGGCGCGCGCGAGCACAACCTGCGCGGGATCGACGTGGCGTTCCCGCTGGGGCGGTTCGTGGCCGTCACCGGTGTCTCGGGCTCCGGGAAGAGCACGCTCGTGAGCGAGATCCTCTACCGGGCGCTCGCCCGGGAGCTCAACGGGAGCCGCGAGGCGCCCGGCGCCTACGATGGCCTGGAGGGTGCGCACCTCGTCGACAAGATCATCGAGATCGACCAGAGCCCGATCGGGCGGACGCCGCGCTCCAACCCGGCCACCTACACCGGTCTCTTCACGCCAATCCGCGAGTTGTTCGCGGGCGTCCCGGAGTCGCGGGTCCGCGGCTACGGACCCGGGCGCTTCAGCTTCAACGTCAAGGGCGGCCGCTGCGAGAACTGCAAGGGCGACGGCATCCTGAAGATCGAGATGCAGTTCCTGCCGGACGTCTACGTTCCGTGCGAGGTCTGCAAGGGGAAGCGCTACAACCGCGAGGCCCTGGAGATCCACTACAAGGGACACTCGATCGCCGATGTCCTGGAGATGACCATCGCGGAGGGCCTGGAGCTCTTCAGCGCGGTCCCGAAGATCGCGGCCAAGCTCCGGACGCTCGTGGAGGTGGGCCTGGGCTACGTCCACCTGGGACAGCCAGCCACGACACTCTCCGGCGGCGAGGCGCAGCGCGTGAAGCTCGCCTCCGAGCTGAGCCGGCGGGCGACCGGCAAGACGCTCTACGTCCTCGATGAGCCCACGACGGGGCTCCACTTCGCGGACGTGGAGAAGCTCCTGCAGGTGCTCCACCGGCTCGTGGACGCGGGCAACACGGTGCTCGTGATCGAGCACAACCTCGACGTCATCAAGACCGCCGACTGGGTGATCGACCTCGGGCCGGAGGGCGGCACACGGGGAGGCCTCGTGATCGCGGAGGGGACGCCGGAGACGATCGCGAGGGTCCCGGGCTCGGCGACGGGCGAGTACCTCGCCCGCGTCCTCCGCGGCGAGCCACTGGTGCCGCTCTCGGACGTCACGTTCGCCGATGAGCTGGGGCGGGGAGCGGCGGCGCCGACGAACGAATCCCGGACGGCCGGGCCGTCGTCGCGGCCGACGAAGCGGGCCGCAGCCGCAACCGCGCGGGCCGACTGACGCGCCGCCATCCGGCCGGCGACGTACCATCCGGGCATGCCCGAGATCGAGTTCGCGTTCCTTGCCGATTCCGCCGACGCCCGCCCCGGCGAGAAGTTCCACGTGCTGGGGGGCGGTGTCACCCGACTGGGAGCGCACGCCTTCCCGTTCCGTCATCCGCACCTCGCGCTCGTGGTGGGTCTGCTGGTCACCTCGCCTGAGCTCGAGAAGGAGCACGACGTTCGCTTCGTGCTCCTGGCCCCGGATGGGTCCGAGATCGCGGGCGCGAACGGCCTGATCGCCGCGCACGGCATCCGCGACGGCCGGGACACGGTCGTGACGTTCGCGATCGACCTCTGGAACCTCGCGTTCACGGTGCCGGGCGACCACTCCCTCCGGCTCCTCGTCAACGGCTCCGAGCGCAAGCGGCTCCCGCTGGTCGTCGATCGGATCGTCGAGCCGACCGGGCTGAACTGACCGAAACAGTGTCGGCGCTGCCATCGCGCCCCGGACGCCACGAGCTGCCGGCGATCGACGAAGCGGCGCTTGCCGCGGCGCGCCATGCCGACCGGCTGGTGGACGCCGCTCGTGCGGCAGTGGCGGCAGGCGCCCCGGGCGCGGCTCGATGGGCCGCGTTCCTGGAACCGCTGCCGGAGCGTCTCCGCGACGCCCCTCTGGCTGAGCTCCGCTCGGTGGCGCGCCGGGCCCGCGCCGCATACGGGCCGAAGGACTCGGTCGCGGAGGTCCTTCCCGCCAGCCTCACGATCGCGTTCCGGGACGCCATCGACGATCTCGCCCGCGTCCTCATGCGCCACGACGCGATGGAACGCCACGGTTGAGCGTGCGGCCCGGAGCGTGGGCCGATCGGCGGCGGAGCGTGGCCCGAGCGGCGGTCGGAACCGCGCCAGCACCGGCGTATGCTTCGGGCGACGCCGCGCGGGACCCCGCCGGCGGGGTCGGCTGCGAGGTCCAGGTGTTCAATCGCGTCCGCTGGCTCCTCATCATCGTGCCCGCGCTCGTCGTGGGTGCCATCGAGATCCTCAGCGACGAGCTCCTCGACGAAGCGTTCCCGTTCCCGCTCGACACGCTCCTCGTCGTGGCCGTGACGCTCGCGCTGGGCGGGGTCTTCGGCACGCTTGCGTTCCGCCGGATCGACGCGCTGACAGGCGCGCTGCGCCGGCGCAACCAGGAGCTGGAGGCCCGCGAGACATCGGCTCGCGCCCTCCACCGCGTGAGCGTCGCGATCGCGGCACTGACGGATATCGAGCGTGTTCTCGATGCGATCGTTACGCATGCCCGGGAGCTCCTCGCCGTGGACGCAGTGGTCCTCCTCCTTGCCGGCCCCGATGGGCGGCTGGCCCGTCGCGCGGCGAGCGCGATCCGGGGCGCCCTGCTCGCGATACCGCCGATCCCCGCCGCGAACCCGGGCGATGCGCCAGAGGCCTCCAACGCCGACGAGATCCTCCGATTCGTCGAGCCATCGCATGCCGTGGCTCGACTGGCGGCGCCGCTCCAGCGTGGCGGGACCACGATCGGCTTGCTCGCGGTCGGGGCCGCGGAGGCGCGGAGCTTCGACGCCGATGCGCTCGAGACGCTCTCGTCGCTCGCAAACCAGGCCACGATCGCCCTGGAGAATGCGCGGTTGGAGGCGCGCCTGCGCGAGCTGGCCGTCGTCGGCGAGCGCGAACGGATCGCCCGCGAGCTCCATGACGGACTCTCCCAGGTGCTCGGGTACGTGAACACCAAATCGCAGGCGGTCGACGGCTTCCTTGCCGCCGGCCGGGTCGACGACGCGCGCGCGCAGCTTGGCGAGCTCTCAGCCGCGGCGCGGTCGGTCTACGTGGACGTCCGGGAGACGATCCTCGGCCTGCGCAGCCCGATCGGGCCGGCGGCGGGCCTGGTCGCGGCGATTCGGGCACATGCGACGGGCGTCGCCGAGTCCGCGAAGCTCGCCATCCGCGTCCAGTCCGCGCCGGAAGTCGAGACCGCCCGGCTCGACCCCGACGTGGAGACGCAGGCGTTTCGAATCGTGGCGGAGGCGCTCACGAACGTCCGCAAGCACGCCGGTGCTCGGCGCGTGACGATCGACCTGCGGACCGCGGAGGATCGCCTGACGGTGACGGTCCGCGACGACGGCCGCGGGTTCGCCTCCGGCGCGCCGGACGACGGCCGCCCGCACTACGGTCTCCGCTCGATGACGGAGCGGGCGGCCGGTATCGGCGGCACCCTCGACTGGGAGAACGGCCCGGACGGCGGCGCCATCGTGCGGCTTGCGGCGCCGTTCCGGCCCGTCGCGGAGCCGGTGCCCGACCCGGCGCCCGACGCGGCGCCGGTGCCCGATACCACTCCGACCACCGCCTGATGCGGATCCTCCTGGCCGATGATCACGCGCTCTTTCGCGACGGCGTCGCATCGCTGCTCGCCGCCTGGGGCCACGAGGTCGTGGGCGTCGCGGCCGACGGGGACGGTGCGGTGGCTCTTGCCGACCGACTGCGCCCCGAACTGGTCCTGATGGACGTCCGGATGCCGGGTGGCGGAGGCATCGAGGCGACCGTTCGCCTCGCCGCGCTCCACCCCGAGATCCCGATCGTGATGCTGACGGCGAGCGAGGACGAGGATGACCTCTTCACGGCCATCAAGGCCGGCGCCCGCGGCTACCTGCTCAAGGACCTGGAGGCGCCGCAACTGCGCGCCATGCTCGCGGCGGTGGAACGCGGCGAGGTTGCCATCTCGCCTGTGACGGCGGCACGGATCCTCGCCGAGGTCGCCCGGCCGACGGCACGGTCCGCGGCAGCAATGGGGGGCGGGGTCGGGTCGACCGAACCGGACCGCCTGACCGAACGCGAGGTGGAGGTCCTCCGGCTCGTGGTGGCCGGCCTGCGGAACAAGGAGATCGGCGCCGATCTCGGGATCTCTGAGAACACCACGAAGTTCCACCTTCGGAACATCCTGGAGAAGCTCCACGCGAGCAGCCGCACGGAGGTCGCCGCCCGCGCAGTCCGCGAGGGCCTGGTCCCCGGCCCTTGACCTGATCCGCGGCGCCGGGCCACTTCCGCACGTGCGCAGGTGCGCAGTCCGCGGGTGTCCAGGTGCCAAACGGCCCGGGCCAAATGGCCCCCGCCTCCCACCCGGTCGGATGGGCAGGTCTCCCGTCCGACCGAACGTGGCGCCCGGCGCGCCCGGGCCCCACGCTTGACGTGGCGGATCCGCTCGGAGGCAGGCCATGGGCTATCGCATCGACATCGATCACGGGAATTGCATCAACTGCGGCGTCTGCATGGACGTCTGCCCGGTCGAGGCGCTCGACATGAGCCGCCCGACGGGGCCGGGGGTCGAGACGGGGCCGGGCGGCCTTCCGTTGCCCTGGATGATGGAGCACCCGATCCAGGTCGGCGAGTGCATCGGCTGCTCCATCTGCATCCGCGAGTGTCCGCCGAACGTGATGACGCTCGCCGTGATGGAAGAGCCGACGCCGCTCGTCGCACGCCAGGGCCCGATCGATCGGCCCGCGGCGATGACGGACGGGTGGATCCCGCTCTCCGCGGTCACCCGCGAAGCGCTCAAGCCCGTCCACGACTCGCCGTGGGGTCCGCTGTTCATCTGGAAGACGGCGGAACGCCCACAGCCGTGGCAGGTCTGGCGGGCGATGGTAAAGGATGCCCCGCCGTCGCCGCTCGCGCCCTGTCAGGTCGCCTGCCCGGCGGGCACGGACGCCGGCCGATACGTCGGCCTGGTGGGGGCCGGCCGCTACGACGAGGCCTACGCGGTCGCGGCCGAGTTCAATCCCTTCCCGTCCGTCTGCGGCTGGATCTGCACGGCGCCGTGCGAGGTGGCCTGCCGCCGCGACGTCCTCGACGAGCCGATCGCAATCCGGACGCTGAAGCGATTCGCGGTGGAGCACGGGCGGTTGCCCGCGGTTCCGCCACCCGCAGTGCGCCGCGCCGAGCGCGTCGCGATCGTCGGCGGTGGACCGGCCGGCATGTCGGCCGCCTACTACCTGGTCCGCCTCGGCTATGCCGTGACGGTCATGGAGGCAATGCCCATCCCCGGGGGCATGATGGCGATCGGGATCCCGGAGTACCGGCTTCCACGCGAGGCACTCCAGGCGGAGGTCAAGCGGATCGTCGACCTCGGCGTGGAGCTCCGGCTCGACACCGTGATGGGCCGCGACTTCACGCTGGGCGATCTCGAGCGCGAGGGCTTCCGGGCCGTCTTCCTCGCGACGGGCGCTTCGAAAAGCCGCCGGCTGGGCGTCCCCGGCGACGACGCCCGCGCGGTTGTCCCCGCGACCCGCTTCCTCAAGGAGGTCAACCTCGGCGAGAACCCGCGACTCAGTGGCCCGGTCGTCGTGGTCGGCGGTGGCAGCACCGCCATGGATGCGGCACGGTCCGCGATCCGAAGCGGCGCCGCGTCCGTGACGATCGTCTACCGCCGCGGCCGCGAGGACATGCCGGCCCAGGCGGAGGAGATCGAGGAGGCCGTGCGGGAGGGCGTCACGCTCCTCACCGCGCTCGCTCCATTCGAGGTCGTGTCCCGCGACGGTGTCGTGGTGGCCCTCCGCTGCGAGGAGCAGCACGTGACCGGCAAGACCGAGCTCGGCCGGCGGGTCTACTCGGCGGTGCGGGGGTCCGTCCGGGAAGTCCCGGCCAGCACGATCCTCGTCGCCATCGGCGAGGAGCCGGACCCGTCGATCCTCCCCGAGGGGGCCGGGATCGAGGTGAGCGGCTGGGCCGGGATCGTGGCCGACCCACGCACGCTCGCGACCGGCCGCGCGGGCATCTTCGCCGGCGGCGACGTCGTCTCCGGCCCCAAGACGATCATCGACGCGGTTGCGGCGGGACGCCGTGCCGCCGCGTCCATCCATGAGCATCTCGCCGGCGTCCGGGACGGCGAGGCGGAGATCCTCGCGACCGTCCGCTACGCGACGCCGCCCGAGGCGCACCTGGCGCTGGACCTCGCCACCCGGCCGCGTGCGCACGCGCCACTGCCGGTGGTGGAGCTGGGGTCGTTCGGTGCCCACCAGGTTGGCTTCGCCGAGGCGAGCGCCCGCGCAGAGGCGGCCCGCTGCTTCCGCTGCGACGCGGTATATGGCTGTCCGTCCGTGTCCGTCACGGCCGGGCGCGGGCCACGCGATGCGGGGCTTGACATCCACGGAATGGAGCAACACGCCGTTCGGCCGCCCGAGCCGACCGGCACGACGAGCGCGACAGGAGGTGTCCAGTGAACCTAGACCAGGTCAATGGCCTGTTCTCTGCCGGAGAAGGGTTCATCGAGGGGACGATCGCCGCGGCGCTCGTCGTGCTGTGGGTCCTTGTCCTGGGGCTCCACCTTGCCCAGCCCTACATGGCGCGGACGACCGGGAAGTTCACGCTCCGTCTTGGCGCGGACCTCTGGTGGATCATCTACGTCGCGCTGCGCGACATCTTCCTCGTCCAGGTCTTCCTGGGCAGCTTCATCTTCCTGTACCCGGACGTCGTCAAGGGCCAGGACCTGCCCATCACGGGCGGCCTGGCGGCCGTCTGCGCCTTCGCGGTGCTCCTCATCAAGCTCATGACGAAGGGCGACAGCGACCTGCGCGGGATGCGCCTGCAGACGCTCCTGATCGGGGTCGGCTCCGTCCTCTACGTCGGCGCCTACTTCCTCGGGACACAGATGACGCTCCTCACCGGGAAGCTCACCGATCAGTTCATGCCGCTGCTGGTGACGTCGAAGAACCCGGACCTGGCCCTGCCGCTCTGCTATATCTCTGCGGCCCTGATCGGGATCCTGGGCATCACCGCCGTCGTCTACAACCTGCGGCAGACCTCCGTCCGCCGCCCGAAGGCCGTCTAGGAGCCGCCCGATGCTGAACGCTGACAATCTGGCCACCGCGCTGACCCAGGGTAGCTCCGCGTGGATGGTCGCCTCCGTGGCCGCCGTCCTGCCGATCCTGTGGTCCTTCACGCTGATCCTGCATTTCTCCCGGCCCTACGTGATCCGCTTCCTGATGCGCCTGACCCTCCGCTTCGGCGGCGACGTCTGGTGGCTCAGCTACGTCCTCATGCGGGACGCGCTCATGGCGATCACGCTGGGCCTGAGCATGATCTTCCTGATGCCGAACCTCTACCTCAAGGTCGGCCTGCCGATCACGGCCCCAATCGCCACGCTGGTCCTCTTCTGGGCGCTAGTCCTGAAGCTCCTGCGGGATACCGACGACGACCCGGCGGCCTTCCGCCTGGTGAGCCTCCTCCTGGTGCTCGCGTCCGTCCTCTACATCGTCCCGCAGGTCTACGGCATGGAGGCCGCCGACCAGGCGTACCTCGGCAACCTGCCCAGCTTGCTCAACAGCAGCACGAACCTGGACCTCGCACGACCGATCCTGTGGGCGAGCCTGGGCCTCTTCAGCCTCACCGGTGCGGCCTTCTTCGGACGCTTCCTGATGCGGCTCGGCGGACCTCGGCCCGAGTCGGAGCCGGAGGTGCCGTCCCGCGCTTCCTGAGCGGGGGACCACGACCGAACCCTCCCGGGGGATCACGACGGGCGGCGCCGCGAGGCGCCGCCCGTCGACGTTCCTGGTTCGCGGCCCCGCGTCCGTCACGCGCGGACTGGGAACGTCCCGTCGGTGTCGATCACTGCCAGCCCGAAGGCCTCCACGAGGAAGCGCGACGGCGAATCCGGCTCATACGCGAGCGTCAGGCTCCGACGTGCCCGCGTCCACGCGACGTACGCGAGGCGACGCTCCTCCTCCAGGGCGCGAGTCGGGTCGCCGGCGTCGGCGAGCGCGCGCGGGCTTGGGAAGCGTCCCTCGGACATCCCGATCACCGCCACGTGGTCGAACTCGAGGCCCTTCGTCGCGTGCGCCGTGGCAAGGGTGAGCCGCGGTTCCGCCGCGCGAAGCGCCGTAAGCCGCTCGCGGGCGTTGCCGATCGCGGTCGTGAGCGCCGCCAGCGTCGGGGAGGCCGTGGCCCAGGCGAGGACGGCCGCCAGGAGGTCGGTCAGCGGCGGCACCTCCGGTCCCAGGTCGTCGAGATCCGCGGCGTCGGTCGGCGGACGTCCCGCCGGCTCGCCTGCGACCGGTGAACCGGCGAGCGACGCGTTGCCGCGGCGGGTCGTCGCCGTCGCGACCGCGCCCAGGCACAGGAGGAGCGGGATCGTGCCCGGAACGGCCGCGGCCTCGGCCAGGATCCCGTCCAGCCGCGGATCCTCGAGGAGCAGGGTGACGCCGTCCGCCCGGAACGGGATTCCGCGCTCTAGGGCAAGCGCGGCCGCCGGCAGGAGCTCGCGCCGGGTTCGGGCCAGGATCGCGCGCGTGCCGTCATCGGCCGGCCACCCGTCGATCGCGCGGGCCGCGATCTCCATCTCCGCCGCCGGGTCGCGCGCTGTCGGGGCGGGCGCCAGGATCAGGCGGCCGGACGCATCGGGACGCGGCCGGACCCGCTTCGCGAATCGCTCCGCGTTCTGCTCCACGAGTCGGACCGCCGCCGCGACGACCGGCGCGGGGCAGCGGTAGTTGACCTCCAGGTCCACGCGTCGAAGCCCGGGCAGCGCCCCGGCCAACCCCAGGACTCGCCGCACATCGGCGTGACAGATGGTTTACCATATAGGAATGGGAACCCCAGTCGCGTACCTTCGGAAATCTAGAGTCATTGACGAGCGCGTGGGCGTCTCGTGGGAGGTGCAAGAGGGCAAGGTCCGCGAACTCGCCGCGCAGCACGGCGACAACGGCGGCCGCCTGCTGATCCTGTCGGATTGGAACATCTCCGGGCGCAAGGGCGCGGCCGGCCGGCCCGGCTACCGGCGCCTCCTGGAGATGATCGAGTCGGGGGAGGCGAGCGCGATCTACGGCTACAACCTCGCCCGCCTGTCCCGCAGCGTGCAGGATCTCCGGTCCCTCATGGCGCTCGCCGACGCCCACCACGTCCCCGTCCGGCTCGTGGCCGACCAGGTCGACACGTCGACGGCAACCGGGAGGATGCTGCTCACGATGCTCGCCGCCGTTGACGAGATGACCGCCGACCTCGCCTCGGAGCACGCCCGCGATGCCGTCGCGGTGCGCCGGGCGCGTGGCGACCGGATCGGGCACCCGTTCTACGGGGAGAAGGCGGGGGAGGATGCCGGCGCCGTCGTGCAGGCGTACCGCGATGCCGGTTCGATCCTCGGCGCCGCCCGGCTCCTGAACGAGCGCGAAGTGCCGACCCGGATGGGTGGGCCGTGGTCCTCGATCTCCGTCCGCGAGATCCTGGTTCGCCTGGGCGCCTACGCGGGCCGAACGCGACCCGGAGCGAAGCCGCGCGCGCCGTTCCTCCTGTACGGGCTCCTGCGGTGCCACTGTGGGCACATCCTGACCGGCACGCGCTTCCGTAACGGGCCGCAGCCCCTCTACACCGCCTACAAGTGCTACAAGGCGCGCGCCGTCCCGAACCACGGCCCCGGTTCGATCCCCGAGAAGACGATCCTCCCGTGGGTCCGCGACGAGATCGCGCATATCGACCTCGGAGGCGATCGGGCGGAGGCAATCCGTGACGATGCCGCCCAGCGTGCCGCCCTGACCGCTCGCCTCGAGCGTGCCCACGAGCTCTACATCACCGGCGAGATCACCCGCGAGCGGCACGAGGCAGAGAAGGCCGCCGTGGCCGCCGCTCTGGACAAGCTCGGCGATGCCGTCGTGGTGCAGGACCTCGGCAACCTCAACGACCTGTGGACATGGGCGCCGTCCGATGCGAACGCGACGCTACGGGCCATCCTCGAACGCGTGACACTCGGCCCGGACCTCCGCCCCGTGTCGGCCGTGTGGCGCAATCCGGCCCTGCGGGCATGACGATCTGGCCGGCGCGACTGTCGAAGGACGGCACCAAGGTCCTCTGCGGCCGGACGGTGGACGGGCGGCAGAACTGCACCGCGGTCCTGGCCGTCGTCCAGCACGAGATGCCGCATCTGGATGGTCCGAGCCTACTGTTCCAGCCGTTCTACAAGGTGGCAGGCCCGCAGGAGCGCGACGAAGCGTTCTCCGGCGGACCGACCTACCATCTCCGGCGGACCTACCTTCGGATCACCACCCACGCCGCCAAGAAGCTCGCCCGCGGGCAGACCCCGACGCGGCACCGGCCAAACGACGCCCACGAGGACGGCCCCGGGCTCTCCTTGGTGAAGATGAACCCGGACGGGACCGGGTTCACCCCGGACTGGCGGCCGGTCGTCGCCCCGTGCACCTACGGCCACTTCTCAAAAGTTGACAAGGGGACCCTGAAGCCACGTCTGAAGAGTTGACGCCGACCCACCCAACGCTATAGGATTAGCGCAGCAGCCGGGTCCCAATCCCGGTAGGGTGAAACACGCCCGGACTCGCCTCCCGTCTCGCCCGCAAGGGCCAGCGGGGCAGGCTGGAGTTCGGTCGCATGATTCCTCCTCCGAAGATGTCCCCCCAGGATTCCGGGCGCATTGGTGCCCGCCGCCGCTGGGGGCCCGTTCGAACGCTTCGTTTGGACACCCTCGACCCCGTGACGCGCGACATAATCCGCGCCATCCTCACGGCCCAGGAGAACGCGAAGGCCGCCTCGGCTCTTGATCCCGAGGCGGCCTTGCCGGAGGTGCACTGCAATGCACGTCCAGCCGCCTAAGCGTACCCCCACCCCAGCCCCGCGGCAAGAGGCGCGCGACGATCATCGCCCAAGTCCGCGCGACTGGCGCCGCACCCTAGTCCGGATCATGCCGAGGCCCGAGACCTTCGCGAATGCTCGCGCCCGTGAGCTCGCCGAATGGTCCGCTGCCGTAGGCCATGAGGACACGTTCGCAGCCTGGGTCGACGCCCATCCCAACGCCGGCGCAGCCCCGGCGGAGCTCCGGGCGTGAACGTCGTGCCGTTCGTGAAACGCGAACCGCCGGTCAGCCTGCCATCCCTCGACAACGCTGGCGTAGTGGCCGACCTCATCGCGTGCATCCGAAACCGACGACCCGACACGGACCGCGCGGCGATCATCTGGTCAGCGCTCGCCATCTGCGGCGCCCTGCTCGGTACCCGCGTCTTCGCGATGCCGTGGCGCCGCGCCCTCTATCCGAACCTCTACCTCGTCATCGTGGCACCGACCGGCTCCGGCAAGGGCGACCTCTTCGGCGACTGCGAAGACATCTTCGATGCGGTGGACCCTGGTCATCTGCTCGCGGATCGGTTCACGACGGCCGGCTACAGCAAGGACATCGCCGAGAAAGGCGGCTACGGGCTGCAAGTGGTCGACGAGGGCGACGAGCTCTTCCGACGGATGAAGCAGGACGCCTTCGCGGACATCATGGGCATTCTCTGCCGCGCCTACGACGGGCGCATGGCCCGCGAGGCGCTGGTCAGCCGAGAGGCCGCGACAGTCCGGGTCATCGCGCCCACGCTGCTCTTCGCGATCCAGCCTTCCGCGCTGACGGATGGCGTGATCTCCGCGGGCCACGCCCTCTCCGGCTTCCTTGGGCGATGCGTCGTCGTGCGGATGCCGCGCCCGGATCGGCGCGTCGTGGTCAACGAGGGCGATGGCACCCCCGCCGCCGTGGTCGTGGAGTTGCGCGCCCTGTCGCGGATCACGGGGCAGGCAAGGCTCCCGGCGACGGTGCAGCCCATCCTGGAACGCCTGCGCGACCGGATGGCGGACGAACGACCCGACGATCCGAACCTCGAGGGCACGTGGAGCCGCGTCTCGGCGCTGGCCGTGAAGCTGGCGACGATCCTGACCGCCTCGGAGATGGTGCGCGATCGCCTCGAGGGTCCGATCTGCCCGGTCAGCGTTCCGGCCATGAAGCAGGCCGCGGTGCTCGCCCTCTGGGCGTGGCAGGAGGCGGAACAGACGTTCTCGGAGGATGTCGCGTTCAGCCGTGACGATGCCCAGGAACAGAAGGTCATGCGCGCCGTGCGCGCCCATGGCCCGGGCGACGTTCCCCGCCACGTCGCACTGAAGGCAACGAAGCTGTCAGCCCAGGACTTCGACAAGGCGATTCGAACGCTGGTGGAGCGACGGGACCTTCTTACCCGGCAGATCACGACCACCGGGCGCCCGGGAACGGTCTACTGGCTAGGGCAGGAAGCGGGGTTGGAGCGGTGAGAACTACCCCGGTCGGGGATAGAAGGTCGGCCCGTTTGAGCGTGGGTACGTACTTCTTACCCTTCTCTCTCTTCCTCCTAAAGGATGACCCTCTCTCTGAGTCTGTCCAGACGTATGGATACCCCCGGGGGAAAGAAGGAAGGAAGGGTCGGAGGCTATGACCGCCGAGACGGCGCCCGAGTTCGGCGTCGAGATCATCCCCGCCGACCTTCACAGGGCCTGGCGGATGCCCGAGAAGCCGGTCGAAGTGTGGGAGGAGGCCGCCCCTGACGGCTGGTCGTTCTACCACCTGCCGGACGGCAAGGCGGCTTGCATCATGGAGACGGTCCGCGCCGACTGGCCCGCCGTGTTCGTGCACATGGTCTTGTGTCGCGTCGTCGCGAACCTGACGCGCGTTTGCCCCGCCTGCGGCGCGGGCGCTCGCCTCGGGTCAGCCGTGTACCAGGGCCGTCCGGTGGATGGCTTCATGACGCATGAGAACGCCTGCCCACTGAGCGACCCGGCACTCTCTTCGATCTTCGCGGCTGGCGGGGATGCACACGCCGAGATGCCGCCGCCGCCGCGGTACTGGATCGTGTGGGTTCCACGACTCCGCCCGGGCTATCGCCCGCGCCGAAGGTTCGTGCCGTGACCCGCATCCGCTGGACCGCCGGACGCGACGGGATCGCCCATGCGCACGTCTCCGGCCGGACCCTGTGCCACGTGCCGGCCATCGCCGAGCGCTA
>Ga0208079_1000372_pt1 | contig 24796 bp, 29 predicted proteins | sample NGESurdeep092012_5_FD_184474 | JGI IMG/M metagenome (GOLD analysis project Ga0208079, IMG submission 184474) | Arctic peat soil microbial communities from Barrow, Alaska - NGEE Surface sample 210-2 deep-092012 (SPAdes) | ecosystem: Environmental > Terrestrial > Soil > Wetlands > Peat ... | reverse complement strand
CAGGGTCCGCAACGACTTGGACGTCCACCCCAACGGCGACATCGGATCCCCACGGGTCACCGGGTCCACCAACTTGTCCAAGGCCTCCACCAGAGCCTGGTCACCCGCCTCGGCACGTTTACGTCCACCACCGGGCCTGCGCGAGCGAGAGTAGGACAAAGTCAACGGCTCCTGGAGCTCGGTGCGCCCACGCCGAACCGTGTCGCCTGCCACGCCCACCGCCCGCGCCACAATTCCCACCCCACCCGGGCCCAGCTCGCGGGCTTCGGCGCCCAGCCACAACCGGCGCTGCCGCTCACTCAGATGCGGCCACAGAACCTGGAACCGGCTAGCCAGCGACTCCACCGAATCGGACATAACACAACCATAGCCGTTTCGCAGCGGAAAACGAGGTTATTTCGTCACACGTCCTTAGGGCATTCGGTGCGGTCAGTCCGGCGGGCTAGAACTCGCCGTTGACCAGCCCCATCACTTCGATCCGCCAGTCATCGAAGCTCATCGGCGGCTCACGATCCAGCAGCTCGGCCAACGTCTCCTGATGCGTCGGCTCAGCGCCCAGAGCCACGGCCGCGATGTGCCCAGCCAACTGATCGTGGGGCAGTACCCTGACCTCGATCCCGGTGGCTGCCTTGTCGGCGTGGATGGCGTCAGCGAGAACCCCGAGCAACGCCAGCCTGGCACTTTGGTCATCGGGTGCAGAGGCCTCGACGAGGGTGTTACCCCCGACGAGAACGACCCGACCCTTGTCGGACATCGCCGGCAGGAGAGTCGAGGAAGCCGCGAAGCGGGCGAGCAGCCCGTCTTGTAGGAAGTTGCGCACACGATCGACAACGGTGCTGCCACGGGCCGCCACGTGCACCGGCAACTGGATGTATCCGTCCAGCGAGCCGGGCGGGATACCCGCAAGCGCCGCCTCCAGCTTTCCCAGGTCATCGACCGCGATCGCCTCTGCACCCGCATCTCTGAGGGCTTCCGACACCGCAGCCACTGGTTCTGCTGCACCCGTCACCATTACCGTCGAGGTCATGGTCACTCCCTTCGCCGTCGCTGTAAGCAGAGGCTAGCGAACGAGACCGCCGTTGACCACCAGAGAATCGGCCCTGCTGCCATGGACCAGACAACTCGCTATGGTGTCGGCATGGACGATGCGCTCACAGGCACGAGCCCGGGAGGTTCGCAGACGGCGACGCTTCAGCCCTTGGTGGTTATGGACAAGGTCAATAAGCACTACGGGGCACTGCACGTTCTCAAGGACATCGACCTGACAATTGACCAAGGCGAGGTCGTCGTCGTCATCGGCCCCTCAGGCGCTGGCAAGTCCACCCTGTGCCGCACGATCAATCGTCTGGAGACCTTTGAGTCAGGCACTATCACCATCGACGGGCAGCTGCTGCCCACCGAGACCAAGGCTCTGGCGCGGCTGCGTGCCGACGTCGGCATGGTCTTCCAGTCATTCAACCTGTTCGCACACAGGACAATTCTCCAGAACGTGACCCTCGGTCCCGTCAAGGTCCGCGGCAGCTCCCAAGCCGTCGCGGACAGGAAAGCCATGGAGCTGCTCGAGCGGGTCGGCGTGCAGGATCAAGCCGACAAGTACCCGGCACAGCTCTCAGGCGGCCAGCAACAGCGTGTCGCAATCGCCCGGTCACTGGCGATGGAACCCAAGGTCATGCTCTTCGACGAGCCGACCTCGGCGCTAGACCCCGAGATGATTAACGAGGTCCTCGACGTCATGATCGGGCTCGCCCGCTCTGGCATGACGATGATTGTCGTGACCCACGAGATGGGTTTCGCCCGCCGCGCGGCTAATCGGGTTGTTTTTATGTCCAATGGCCAGGTCATCGAACAGGCCACGCCTGAGGAGTTCTTCACGAATGCCACGTCGAAACGGGCCCAGGAGTTCCTCGGCAAGGTCCTACGCCACTGACCCGTCGCGCCAGCCAAGCGCGGCACCCAGTACACAAAACACAACGAAGGTCCTACCTGGCGAGAGGTAGGCCCTTCGTTGTGCTTCCACTGTACTGGAACCAGATACCTTCCCCGACCACTGTCACAGTGAGATCACCCGATAACCGTCAGCGACCTGCGAAAAGAGGACGGACAACGAGTCCGGCCCGACGAACAGTGCGGTAGCCCAAACATCTGCCCACATCAGGCTGGGTCCGACCACGGTGACCGAACCTGCCCGCTGAACGAAGGTACCGGTGGCCCGATCGTAGAGATGTGCCCCTCGAGCGGCCGTGCCGGAGGTGGCCACACCACCCTGGCCAAGCTCCACGACCTCGGCGATCCGTGAGCGATCGCGCGGGTCCTCGATACCCACCCGCCACGGCGCCCCCGGCCCAACGTCAGCTTCAATGGCGCTGCCACCGACCACAACGTCACCGCCTGCATTAAGGCAGTAGCTCGTCTCGGAAAGGTCCGCCAACCGTCTCGCGGCCCGCTCAGCGGCCCAGCCCTTCACCAAGCCGGTCGGATCGAAGCGTAGGACGCCGTCAGCGTCGGGCAGCTGGTCGGTGAACGCACCGTCAGTGAGCTCGCCGGCCTGGTGGCACAGCGTGATGACCTGCTGGACCAGTGAGTCGGCGCGCCCGGGGTCGAGCTCACCCCTGCGAATCCGGCTGACCTCACTGGCACGCAGGTACGTGCTGAACAGCCGATCCGCTTGACGCAGAAGGTCAAATGCCTCTTCAACGCCTCGGGCCACAGCTGGCGAGTCGACGTTCCCACCCCGGAGGTGGATGCTGATCGGCATGCCCATGATCTGCCGGACCCACGCTCGGCGCTTCATAGGTGGGCCTGGTCGACTGCCGACTGGAGTGACTGCAGGTAGCCGTCGCTGGTTACCGTGGCTCCGGAGACGGTGTCGATGGAGGCGGACTGTTGCGCGACGACCTCCTGGTTGAGGATGGGCAAGGCGAAACCGTTGATCTGGGCGTCTCGGCCGTTGTTCTGGGGGTACTGCACCGCTTCGGACGCGGAGATCTTGCCGCCTTGGACGGTGATCTTTACCTGGACTGGGCCCCACCGGGTGTCCGCGGCGGCACCGGTGTAGCTGGCCAGACTCGACTTAGATGTCGCCGGGCCGCTCTTCTTTGACGATGGGGCCGGCGACGTCGCGCCCGGTGCGGCTGGTAGCTGGGATATCGGGCTGCCCGCGAAGGTGCTGCTGGTGCTGGTGTGGTAGCTGAGAAGCAGCACCACGGCCGTGATGGTGGACAAGATGGCCAAGACGATGCGCCGCATGGATCTCCCTCGTTGCTGGTATGGCGCCGCGCGGGCGGTCAGTAGCCGAAACGTTCGATGTGGACGTGTTCGGGGGTGACTCCGGCCCGGATGACTGCCCGCTCAGCGGCGTCCATCCACCCCGGGCCCCCGCAGATGAACACGTCGTGGGTCGCGACGTCCGGCACGAGCTGGCGCAGCGCCTGGACATCGCCCAGGTGTGCCGCGTGTTCAGGTAGCCAGCTGGACCGCGCTTTCGCCCGGTGCCCGGTCACGACGAACAACCGTGCCTGCCGTGTCCCGGCCAGGCTGGTCAGCTCGTCGACCAAAATGCGGTCTTGGTGCGAGCCTGCCCGGTAGACCACTGTCACCTCACCCGGGCGCTGGTCCAGCTCCTCCAAGAGCGCCCGCATCGGCGTGATACCGATACCGGAGGCCATCAGCAGAACCTTGCGACGGGTCCGCACTCCCCCGTGCAGCCGGCCATAGGGGCCTTCGAAGAAAACCTTCGTCCCCGGGCGCAGGTCAGCCAGCCGCGACGACCCATCCCCCAGGTGCTCGGCAGTGATCCGCAGGGTCCGGCCATCGGGTGCCGCGGACAACGAGTAAGGGTGCGCCCGGGTGAAACCCGGCCCGTCCAGGAAACGCCACTGCAGGAACTGACCAGCGCGCACCGGCAACCGGTGCAGCATCCGGCCCCGCATGACGACGGTGGTGACGCGGTCGTTCTCGGCACGGACCTGCTCCACGACAAGCTGATGACGCAGACTGCGCCACAACGGCTGGCCGACCCGCCAGAGCAGCACGCTGGCCGCCGCCGCCGCCCACAGCGTCCACCAGTACACCGTGGCGGCCGGCGAGGTTAGGAAGTCCTTACCGGTCCACAGCTGGTGTGGCAGCGCCAGGCCCAGACCGAGGTAGGCGTACAGGTGAAGCAGGTGCCACGACTCATAACGCAGCCGCGCCCGAGCCGCCCGGACCGAGGTGACAATAACCCCTACCAGGGCCACCGTGCCCGCCACGGCCAGGAGCATCCCGGGATAGTTGACCACGAAGTCGACGATCGTGGCCCACAGCCCCCCCGGTGTGGCAGCCGCATAACCCACCGTGATCGCGACGATGTGCACCACCACAAGACTGAACGACCAGAAACCTACCCAACGATGCCGCCTGGCCAGCTCGTCCTGGCCGAAAGTCCTCTCCACCAAAGGGATCCGGGCCATCAGGAGCACCTGGACAAGCAACAGGTCCGAGGCCACCAGACCAGTCAACCGCCCCAGACTCGTCAGGCCCGCACCCGCCTGCGCAAGTCCTTGGACTCCGCCGCCCGCCACCCACAGGGCCACGACCACCAGCATCGAACACCACACGAAGACCCCACAGGCATCACGCCACCACAGCGGGATACCCGGCCGCGGCGGCGAGGCGCGACGGCCACTCATCCGCGCCACCGCGGCGGACCTGACCTCAGTCGACCTCGCCGACCGCGGGTCCAATGAAGCGGTCATGCTCCAAGGATCGCCGAGAATCTTGGGAGTTACCTGAACTTAGGCCAGGCCCAGTTCCTTAGCCTCTTCCCAGAGCTCCGAGCGCACGTTGGGATGAGCGGCATACTCGATCAGGTGACGTGCCTGTGTCTTCTCGTCGTAGCCCAGCAGCTTGGCCACACCTTGCTCGGTCACCACAGCTGACTGCTGAAATGAGGTCACCGGCTCGTCCAGCAGTGGAACCACGGCCGAGCAGTCGGCCTTGGGGTGCCAGCTCCGCAAGGCGATGAACGCCTGGCCGCCGGGGGAGTGCATGGCCCCGACGATGAAGTCGGTCTGTCCGCCATACCCGGAGTAGATCCTGGCGTTGATCCGCGAGGCATTGGCCTGCCCGAACAGGTCCACCTCGAGAGCGGCGTTCACGCTCGTCATCTGGCGGTTGGCAGCAATCAACGCCGGGCTGTTGGTCTTCTCCGTCCGGAGCATCTGCAGGCGGGGGTTGCCGTCCACCCAGTCGTACAACCTGCGCGAGCCGAAGCAGAAGGACGCGGTGAGGATCTGATCCGGATCCAGCGCGTGTGCTGCGTCGAGGTCCAGGAGCCCGTCAGAGAACATCTCGCTCCAGACCCGCAGACCCTTTCGGGACGCCAGGGCCTTCAACGTGGAGTCGGGCACCGCCCCGATGCCCATCTGCAGCGTCGACCCGTCTTCAATCATGGCGGCCAGACGGTCTGCGATGACGAGACCAGCGTCATCGGGAGTGCTTTCGTGGACGTCATCGAGCTCGAAGTCGATCTCTACCGCGAGGTCGACCGCCTCCAGCGGGACCTGTGAGTCCCCGAACGTGTACGGCATGCGGGAGTTGATCACCGCGATCACCAGACCGCCGCGGGCACGGCAGGCCTCGACGGCCGCCGGGAGCAGGTTGACCTCGATTCCCATGCTCAGCAGGCCATCTCGGGCCGGGGCACAGTGCAGTACCACCACATCCGGAGGCAGGGTCCGATGGAAGAGCACCGGCACCATGGACAACCGGCTGGGGACATACTGCAGCGCCGGGTGATGACGCATGCCCGCGCCGACGAAGCTGGTCTCGGCAATGACACCCGCGCGAACCGGGATGCCCACCGGAGAGTTGAGCTGGAAAAGGCGATATCGCTCGATCGAACGGTCTATGGCGGCAAGGACCAACCATGGGGTCGTCCCGTTACCGCCCATCACCACTCGCGGAACCCCGTCAAGGGCCGCCAGATGACGTTGGAGCTGGTCGAGACTTATCGTTTGCACGACGCCCATTGTGCCCGACAGCTGTCCCTGCCAACACGGCGCGTCCCTCAATCCGGGGGTCGACGCACCGGTCGGGTTTGATGCGTCACGGCAAAGACGGCGGCTTGCGTGCGCCGCTCCATGCCCAGCTTGCCCAGCACCGCGGTGATGTAGTTCTTGACCGTCTTCTCGGCTAAGGACATGGCCTCACCGATCTGGCGGTTCGTCAGGCCTTCCGCAACGTGATCGAGGATCCGTCGCTCCTGCGGAGAGAGCAACCTCAGCCTAGGGTCCACACCCGAGTTGCTCGTCCAGCCGTGCCGTACCCGGTCGACCGTCGCGGGGTCGATCAGCTGCTCTCCTGCGGCCGCCTTGCGGATGGCCTCGATCAGACCGTTCCCCTTGATGTCCTTCAGCAGATATCCGGCTGCCCCGGCCAGGACAGCCGTCGCAAGCGCTTGTTCATCGTCAAAGGAAGTCAGGATCAACCCCGCGATGGAAGGGTCCACCGACCGTACGTCTCGACACACCTCGATCCCCGAGCCGTCAGGCAGGCGTGCGTCGAAGATCGCCACGTTGGGACGTAGCGCCGGAATCCGGCGAGAGGCCTCGACGGCGGAGCCGGACTCACCGACCACTTCAAAGTCATCAACGGTCTCGAGGAGCTCGCGCAAACCGCGTCGCACGATCTCATGATCATCCAGGAGAAAAATGCGGATCGTCATCTGGTCGCCTTCCCGTGCCGCATCCCACCATCATGATGCATCAAGGGGGTCGAGGATCAGTTCGAACCTCTGTGAAGCGGCCTCGCAGCCGAAATGACGACAGGGGCACCAGCCCCAAAGGCCCCCGAGAGACCGCCCTCGCCACCACGGCACCGCGACCTGACGCCGGCTCCGGGCTTGTCGAGCCTTCCGCAGCTCGGCCCGAACGCCTCCCTCAGCCACGCCTGGCCGCACTGTGGCGAAGGCCCCTGGGCGCCGCAGGCAATCCACCTTCTGCTCGTCTGGCTCAGCTCAGCCGTCCTGACCTCGCGGCCCCGAGACGGGCCAACAAGATCGTGATCGCTGCGCTCAAGGGGGGCTGTCCCACCCCGACCGAGCGCCAACAATTCCGTGCCGGCCATGCGGCTTTCGGCGTCGGGCTGCCTGGCGGCCCCAGTGGCCCCCAGCGGCCCCTAGCGGTCCGAGTGCTTCCGAGGACCGAGATGTCATCAGGCCGCTGCCGATCGCGGGCGCCAGACCTGATCGCCGTGACATAGAAGACCTTTCACGCACGGGCCGCTGGCTGGTGACGCTCGCTTTCGGGCGCCCCGGGTCTGCCTTGACCAGGCATTGCGTGCCGGTGGACTGGTCGATCGTCGCCGACCCTGCCCGGGGCCACTGCGGTCCGGATGCGGCAGCCCCGACGCTGGATCAGCGTGCCGCCCCTGCTGGAGGAGACCGCCGGCTCTAGCCGGCGACCATGGGTGTGAACAGCGCCGGCCCGCCCGCGTCACCGCCCGGCGTCAGACGTCCGCCGCCTGCGACGTGACATGGCGAACGCCTTTGACAGACTGGGAAATGGATGTCACTGCCGCTCGCTCACGGTCGGAGGCAGTCCCGGTGATGTGCACCACCCCGTCGAGCACGTCGACGTGCCAGGCGCGCAGCCCGGTCTCCGCGAGCGTGCGGGTGATTTCGGCAGCGATGTCCTCGTCCGACCGAGACAGTGCCCGGATGACGTCGCTTCGGCTGACGACTCCCAGGAGCACGTCACCTCGGACCACGGGCACACTCTTCCAGGAGGTGCTCGCGAACGTGTGGGCCAGCTCTGCGACGTCGCTGTCCTCCCTGACCGTGTGCGGATGCGCCGTCATCACCTGACCCACCCTGGTCAGTATTGACTCGCTCGGTTGTCGGGCTGGGCGCGCGTGCGCCCTGGGGTCCGGCTCCAGGTCCTCCTTGAGCAGATCGGCCTCACTGATGATGCCGACCACGCGCCCGCCGCCGTCGACGACCGGCAGGCCTGTCACCCTCGCTGTCGCCATCAGCTTCAGCGCTTCCTCCAGCAAGGCGTCCTTATGGACGCTGTATGCCGGACTGGTCATGATCTCGCGGACAAGCATGTCGACCATCCCTTTGAACGCGGCAACTGACAACGACAAGCATGCCTCGCCGGGAGCAAGACCGGAACAGTGACAAACCTCTCACGCCTTGTTGCGGTCCAGCAGCGCCTCCCATACCAAGGTGGTCCCCCGCGGGGTCCTAGCCCGCACGCTGAGCGAACCCCCATGGGACTGGGCCCGGTCGCGAAGGTTGGCCAACCCGCTCTGTACGACTGCGGGCAAGACCCCGACGCCGTCGTCGGCTACCTCTATCTGAATCGTGTCATCGATGGTGATGCGGACACTGGCGCTGGACGCCCGGGCGTGTCTGACCACATTGGCCAAACCTTCCCGGACAACGGCAACCAGATCGGCTTCGAGCTCGGCGGTGAGGCAGTCAAGAGGTCCGTCGATCCTCAGATCCGGGACGAAACCGAGGGTCTGCGTGGACGCCCGCACCAGTTCCGCGATCTCCTCGCGGAGCTCCCGAGTCGGCTTGGCCCGATGAAGTTCAAAAATGGTCCTCCGAATGTCCTTAATGGCCGCGTCCAGGTTGTCCACCGCCTCGTCCAGCCTTGTGCGCACGCTCGGATGCTCGGCCAGCCGCGATGTTGACTGCAGTGACAGACCTGTTGCGAAAAGTCGCTGGATCACGTGGTCGTGCATGTCGCGAGCTATCCGGTCGCGGTCCTCCAACAGGGCAACACGCGAGCGATCCTGTTGGCCGCGTGCCGCCACCAGGGCTAACCCCACCTGCTGGGCAAGCGCCGCCAGGGGCGGTACGACGTCACCAACGAACGGCTCGGCCAACGCCGCCCAGGCGACGGCGAGCACGCCAATCTCGTCGTCGCCCACCGTAATGGGCAGTAGTACCGTCGGACCGTAGGGATCTGAGGCCCCCAGCGCCCTCACATCGTTGGTCAGGCCGTCGACCTTCGGGTCACCCAGCCTGGTGAGCAGGAGAACCGGCTCGCGGGCTGCCACGAGCTCGCGCCAGTGGCGCTTGTGCAGGACAGTCCCGAGCCCAGCATCGGGCCTTCCGGCGCTGTCGGGGGGGTCCCCCGCTCGGACAGCCCTGACCACGAGGTCTCCGTCCTCGCCATACAGAGCAACCATGGTCAGCTGCGCCTGAGACAGCTCCCAGGTGCGCTCAGCCAGGAAGTGCATGGCTGATCCCTCGTCCCTGCCTTCAAGGAACAGCTGGGTTACCGCCCCGGTGGTCGCGAGCCACCGCCGTTGCTGGCGGCTCACCTCGTACTGGCGGGCATTGTCGATGGCAATGCCGGCAGACGCAGCAAGCGCCACCAGGATCGCTTCGTCGTCCGAGCTGAACTCGGCAGCGCCCCGCTTCTCAGTGAGATAGAGATTGCCGAAGACCTCGTCCCGGATGCGGATCGGCGTGCCGAGGAAGGTGTGCATCGGTGGATGGTTGGGCGGAAACCCGTAGGAGTCCGGATGGTCCGCGATGTCTGGCAGCCGCCGAGAGCGCCCTTCGCGGGTCAGCAGACCGAGCACGCCGTGACCATGAGGTGGGTCCCCGATCGCCTCACGCTCGGGCTGGGTGACCCCTTGTGTCACGAACTCGACCAGGTGCTCGCCATCTGGGCCGAGCACGCCCAGCGCGCCGTACTTCGCGTCGACAAGCTCACACGCAGAGTTCACTATCCGGGTCAGGACGTCGGCCAGTTCGAGGTCCGCGGTGACTGCCATCACCGCGTCAAGAAGTGCGGTCAGACGCTGCTGGGCCCGGTTCGAAGCCTGCTCACGACTGCGTAGCTCATCGAGCTGCGCACGCGGGTCGAGCGTGACAGCGACCGGTCGAGCGGATGCCGGTCCTTCACTGCTGAGGTCGGGCTCCACCTAGTTGAGTCTAGGGCGAATCGGGTGAACTAGGACCTGTCCGGCGCCGTCACATCCAGGCTTCCTGCAGGCTCCAACGACAGGTCAGGGCCGGCAACGGTCAGAACGTCGCAACAGGCGTGCTCCTGACAGTACTTGCCAACAAAGTGGAGAGCGTCGGGCGCATCGCGACCAACGACCAGCACTGCGGCGCCACGACTGCGCTCAACCAGTGTCAGCGCCGCGTCACCTTCCACGGTCTCGAAGGTGCACGGCACGCGCCGCTGCCGGTGCAAGGCGCGCAGGGCGACCCCGAACATCGCCACGTCCATTTCCGTGCGATCCTCTGCGCTGAGGCCTGCGGGCAGCACCTGGACGAAGCGCACCCGGGAGCCACGGTGCACGGCTTCACGCACAGCCGCACCAGCGACCAAGGTTGCCATACCGTCGTTGACCAGACCGGCCACCACGTCGGGCGCGAGGCTTGGCGACTGCGTGCCCGCAGGGCCGGGCGTGGTGTATGTCTGCATGACACCGATCGTCGCGCCTCTCGGCGTGCAACGGCAGAGTCGAAAGTCCCTGTACAACACTGCGTTCTCTGGGGCAGGACCAAGTTCCCTGTGCGCGCTCAGCCCGGATGGCCAAAGTTGGCACTACCGAACAGTTTGGCCTTGTCCCCAGCTGGGCACTGCCTACCGCTACCGACCAGGAGAACGCAGAGCCCGACATGGTTGCCTCACTGACCTTTCTCGGTGCCGCAGGCACGGTCACCGGCAGCAAGTTCCTGCTCGAGCACGACGAGCGAAGGACTCTGGTGGACTGCGGCCTCTACCAGGTGAGCGGACCTGGCGGCGCCTGAACTGGCAGGCGCTGCCGGTAAGCGCGAGCTCGATCTGCGATGTCGTGCTGACCCATGCACACTTGGACCACTGCGACCACCTGCCCGCGCCCTTGTGCGTCAGGGGTTCACCGGGCCAACATGGTGCACCCCAGGCACGGCAGTGCCGGCGGCAATCGTCCTGCGTGACAGCGCCTACCTGTAGGAGGACGCCGAGAACGCCCGCCTCTAGGGGTTCTGCCGGCACGACCCGCCACCTCCGCTGTACAACGCCGCCGACGCACAGATGGCGATCACCTCGTTCAAGCCGCTGGACTACCACCAGCGCCGCGACCTTCGTCCCGGTGCTCATCTCACCAGCAGCCGAGCAGGTCACATCCTGGGCTCGGCCAGCGCCGTGGTCACGACCGGCGGCGCCACGGTTGTGTTCTCCGGCGATCTGGGTCGAACCCGTCACCCGCTGCTCCTGCCCCGGGAGGAACCGCCAGCAGCCCGCGGTGGTCATCGAGTCGACCTACGGCGACCGTACTCATCCAGCTGACGGCGTCCCCAGCCACGAAGTCCTGGCTGCGGCCATCTGCCGCGCGGTGCGCCGAGAAGGATCGGTCCTCATTCCAGCTTTCGCGGTGGACCGCACCGAGCTGGTTCTGCACGCGCTCAGCCAGCTGGCGGCCAGGGGCGACATACCTGCGGTACCCGTGTACGTAGACAGCCCCATGGCCCTGGAAGCCCTGGACGTCTGTCGCAGCCCTTCTGTGCGTCAGGACCCCCGTTCTGACCTGCCTGCGCGCCTCGTGGACCTCCCCGCCCTGCACACAGCGCACAGCGCACAGGCGTCGATGCGGCTGAACGAGCCATGCACGCCGTCGATCATCATTTCCGCGTCCGGCATGGCCACGGGAGGCCGGGTACGCCATCGCCTGAGGCATCTGCTGCCGGCCTCCCGGCACACCTGATCCTGACCGGCTTTCAAGCCGCCGGTACGCGGGGGCGCGCACTCGCAGAAGGCGCCACCGAGCTCACGATGTTTGGCCACTACGTCCCCGTGCTCGCAGAGGTGGTCCGCGCGCTTGGATTCTCCAGTTCACGCCGACGCCACCGAGCTACTCACATGGTTGCAGGCCTTACCCGTGGCCCCCGAGACGATCTACATCATCCATAGCGAGCCGCAGTCGGCCCGTTGCCTGGCCGCATCTCTGGACCCGTGTCGTACGGGCGCGGCGCTGTCTTGCCAGGGGCCTGGTCGAGTCCCGCTGCCGCCCTCGACATGGCGCGCACGGGCATCGGCACCGTGTTCTTCGTCGATGCGAGGGCGGGGACGCGGAAGAACCGCCCAACAGCAGCCCCTGGCTGGTCCTTCATCGCGTCCAATCCTCAGATTTCGAACCCAAGGTCGTCGATGGCCGGCCTGGGCCCCCGTGCTGACACGCGAGCTCGTGACCACAGCGGCCGAGGTCCTGCAAACCGGTTGACAGCCATCGCGGATGACCTCACGGTCGATACCCCCGTCGAGAGCTCGTGGGACTTCGCCATCTTGGTCGTGGTGACGATGACACTTCAGCCCAACGAAGGTTTGTCGCGCCCTGTGACATGGCCGACCTGACCGGTCCGTCGACGACAGTCAGCATCAGCGCTGCCGGCCCCGCAGGACCTCACGCGCAACGGCGCTTGCCCCCGCCGGGCTCATGACGATCGTGTAGTGGTTGACGTCAGGCACCTGCCGGATTCTCAGCGCGGGCAGCTCAGCGCTCCAACGCTCGATCTCGCTCGGGCTATACAGACCGGGGCTCTGGTTGAGTAATCCTCGAGGCGCAGTCAGGAGACAGACAGGTTTCCTCAGCTCCTTCAGGGCTGCTTGCACCACTGCCCCGCCAAACTGGTCCATCGAGTCCTGCCTGACCGCCTCCAATGAGGTCGACGGATGCAGTTGCGGCTCCGTGCCGGTCAGGTCGTAGCTGGCGTAGTCCGTGAGGTGTTCGAGGAGATCCCCGCGCAGGTTGTCAGCGAAGGCCGGGTGCTCCTTCCAGAACTCCAGGTAGGTCGCGCGATCCGGGAAGGTCATGGACAGCCGGGCAAGGGCAGGACCCAGGGTGACCTCAAGCAGTTCCTCCTTGCCTACGCCCGCCGGGATGGCCAGCGGAAGGCCGCCATCGATCAGGATGACCTCACTGAAGCGATCCGGGTACAGATGGGCCGCGACCACCGCGACGAAGCCGCCCATCGAATGCCCGACGAGGATGGCACGGGGCAGCTCAAGCGCCTCGATCACAGCCTGGAGATCCGCCGCGTGCCTGGCCATCCCGAAAGGCCCCGGCAGCCCGGCGCTGCGACCACGGCCTCGAAGGTCCGGGGCGATCAGATGCACCTGCGGCAGGGCCTGCGCGATCGCGGCCCAGGCCAGGTGGGAAGCGGTGATCCCGTGCACAGCGATGACCGTCAAGGCGGCTGAGTCCTCTGGGCCCCACTCGCCGACCCGCAGTTCCCCGCCTTCTACCGGGACGTCACTTACGCGGTAAGTCATAGCGCGCTCCCTGGGCCATGCGCTGATGTGTCATCGATCGGACCGTCGAATTGTCTCTGGACCGACGGCCGAAGGGAAGATACCGATCTTCCGACACAGGTGCTGGCCATGTGGCCCTCGTCAAGACAGGGGTATTCGGGGTTTGCCCCCCATTCAGAAACGTCTCGTCAACCAGCGGGGGGGAACTGCCATGGCCACTCCCCTGGTCCTCCAGGGCATCAGCGACTTCGACGCCGCCAAAGACGCGGCCACACCCGGGACGCCAGGCGGGCCCGGGGCCGCGCTAGTGCTGGGTCAGTCCGCCGGCTGGGCCGGTGATCCCGGCCGTGTCCTGGTCATCGGCAAGTTCGACTCGATCCACACCGCGGGGGCGTTCTTCTTCGCCAATCCTAAGCTGCTGGCAGCGATGCAGCGCGGCGCGCGTCAAGGGCGAGCCCCGCATCGAGTGCTACCTGTAGCGCGGCTGCGGATCGCGACGGGCATGGCTTGCGTTGGGCTGGCAGATCTGATCGTCGCCAGGGCGACCCATGGGCACGCGTGCCTCGGCGAGCACCACCAGAGGTCCCCGGGGGTGTGGTTGGTGCTGGCTAAGAAGAACGCGACTGACCCAAGCAGACCCACATATGACGTGGCTGCGGAACAGCCGTTGTGCCATGGCTGGATCCATGTCCAGGTGGCGCGCCGGGACGAACACACCTACCGCCAGCGCTTCACGCCCCGGCGGGCCCGCAGCCAATGGTCGGCGCGCAACGTCGGCATCCTCTCACGGCTGATCCGGCAAGGCCGGATGCAGCCGGCAGACATCGGCCAGGTGGCCCGCGCCAAGGCCGATGGCCGCTAGGACGCGGCGTACTCCGGCCAGGCCGGCGCCGAGGTGCCGGCCGACCTGGACACGGCTCTGGCCGGGGCTGCGCAGGCACGGGCGATGTTCGAGATCCTCACCAGCTAGAACCGCTTCGGGTGCTCTACCGGATCGACAGCGCCAAAGGCCCCGGCACGCGGGCCCGGCGTATCCAGAGCTCGTCGCCATGCTCGCCCGTGGCGAGACGATCTACCCGCACAAGCGACGGCTCGGTGACTGATCCCCGCACTGCCCTGCGCGCCAAGAGCTGGGCCGGGGTACTGGGCAGGGACCTGAGCCCCGCCCCCAGCACCAGGCCTGATCCGTGGGTTTCAGCGGGTGACGACCACCTTGAGGGCCTTCGTGTCTGCCGCGCGACCGAACGTGTCGTAGGCATCCATGATGGTCTTGAAGGTGAACCGGTGGCTCACGAACATCTCAGGTGTGAGTTTTCCCTGGGCGACCAGTTTGAGCAGCATGGGCGTGGTGGTGGTGCTCACCAGGCCGGTGGTGATCGAGACGTCCTTGATCCACAGGTCCTGAAGCTTCAGCTCGACCGATGTACCGTGCACACCGACATTGGCCACAGTCCCGCCAGGACGAATGATCTCGGTGGCCATGGAAGAGGTCTGCGGAATGCCCACGGCCTCGATCGCAACGTCCATGCCCAGGCCGTCGGTCATGGCCATCAGCTCGTCCTTCCAGGTGGCCCCGCCACTGTTGACCGAGTCGGTGGCGCCGACGTTTGTGGCCTGGGCAAGTCGGTTGTCGTCCAGGTCGATGCCAATGATTCGGGAGGCGCCATAGAGCCCGGCGGTCATCATCGCCGAAAGGCCCACCGGTCCGGCACCAACAACTGCCACGACATCGCCGGGCTTGACGCCGCCGTTGCGCACCCCGATCTCGAAGCCGGTCGGCAGAATGTCCGAAAGCATGACCGCGGCCTCGTCGCTGACACCCGCGGGCAGCAGGTGCAGGGAGTTCTCAGCAAACGGGACGCGCACGTACTCCGCCTGAGTTCGGTCGATGAGGTGCCCGAAGATCCAGCCGATGCCCGAGGTGCCCTCCCTGTTCAGGCAGTGCGAGGGAAGCTCCTGGCGGCAGTAGGAGCACGAGCCGCACGACGTGATGCACGAGATGATCACGCGGTCACCCACGACGAACCTGCGCACCGTAGACCCGACCTCGACGATCGTCCCGACACCTTCGTGCCCAAGAATCCGCCCGTCGGTTACTGCCGGGACGTCCCCCTTGAGGATGTGCAGGTCTGTGCCACAGATTGTGGTCGTGTCCACCTGCACAATGACATCGCTCGGGTCGACGATCTTGGGGTTGGGCACTTCTTCCCAGGCCTTTTGGTTGGGTCCGTGATACACCAGAGCCTTCATGAACAGATCCTCCAAGTCGCCGCACGCCCAAGCCCGACGGCCAGGTTTCGCGAACGTGCGTTTGCCCACACACTCCTCTGGCGGTGAGCGCTGCATGTCTCGTCGAAACCGCAGTCTGTGGTGCTTCCCCTGGTCGCAGCATCGTTTCGGTGTCGGACTCCCTGAACCCTGGACTTGTCAACTGCGAACGTCACACGACAAAGCGCCCCGGTCCGGGCCAGAAGTGACGTACAAATGACGCTGGCCAGGGGCATGAGGCGCCACCCGGGAGTTCGAGGAATGGAACGATAAATGACCGATCAGCAGACCACCCCATCTCCCGGGGGCATGACACCGGACGACGTCACGGCGCAGGCTTCGGCGAACACCGCAGAGTTGGCGAGCGCGCTGGCCACCGTGCTGGCCACAGGGCAGGCCGCACAGCACGCCACCGCACTGGCCGCAACGCTGGCGGCAGCGAATAGGGCGTACCACAAGGCACAGCGCCCCTGGTTCAAGAAGAAGCGCTTCAGCCTTCCGTTGGCCGTCCTGCTTGTCTTCCTGATCATCATGATCAGCACGGGAGGCAACAACCCGGGGATCTTCGACTTCACCACCAGCACCCTGGAGTCACAGGTCGAGAGTGCTGCCAATGTCGCGCCGGCGTCCGCCACCATCGGCCAGAGCGTCCGCGACGGCAAGTTCGCTTTCATTGTGACCTCGGTGCAGCCGCCAGAGAAGTTGCTCACGGACCGGCTTGGTATCTCTGAGACCGCTCAGGGCGAGTTTGTCATCGTCCGGGTCAATGTCACCAACATCGGCTACGAGGCAAGAACCCTCACCGCCACCGATCAGTTCCTGATCAGTGCCAAGGGCCAGAGGTTCGCCACCAGTGCCGCAATCTCCTCTCTCAAGGGCTCCGACCAGCTCTTCGTGGAGAAGATCAACCCTGGCCAAACGGTTTATGACGCGCCACTGCTGTTTGACGTCCCTGCCGGCACCACGATGGCGAGCATCGAGCTTCACGACTCCGCGTCCTCGGGCGGGGCGAGGGTCAAACTACCCTGACGTCGATCCTCAGCCCGCCTCGAAGGTTTCCATCGCCTCGATCCGGTCACGGACGCGGCGCCGCATGATCTTGCCTATCTGGGAGCGCGGGAGGTCGTCCATTATTACGACACGGCGCGGCACCTTGTACCCCGCTAACCGCTCGCGCGCGTAGGCGCGTACCCGGTCGAGGTCGACAGTGGCGCCGGCTGCTGGCACGACGGCCACGACAACCTCCTCGCCGGTGTCGCCAGCTGCGGGGACGCCGACCACGGCGAGGTCACCAATTTCGGGCAGGTCCCGCAGTACGTCCTCGACCTCCGAGGGGTAGACGTTGAAGCCGCCCGTGATGATCAGTTCCTTGATCCGGTCGACGATGGTGACGAAGCCGTCCGGGTCCGCGACGGCGAGGTCGCCAGTTCGCACCCAGCCGCCGGGCAGGAGCACAGCTGCGGTCTCATTCGGACGGTTCCAGTATCCGGCGAACACCTGCGGGCCACCGATCAGCAGTTCACCCTGCTCCCCGATCGGGAGGTCGCGCGACGCGTCGTCCGGGTCGACAACACGGATCCTGGTTGACGGGAACGGAACACCGACCGTCCCTGGCCGACGGGTCGCCGCGGCAGGGTTGCCCAACGAGATGGGCGAGGTCTCGGTCATCCCATAGCCCTCGACGAGCAGCCCTCCGCTGACAGACTCCCACGTCTGGACCACCTCAGGGGGCAGCGCCATGGCACCCGAGATCGCGTAACGGATCGAGGTGAGGTCCACCCGGCCCTCTCGTGCTGCCGCGGCTAGCCGCTCGTAGATCGGGGGGACCGCAGGCAGAAAGGTGGGTGGACGGCGCCGAATCGCCTCGAGCATCTGGTCAAGGTCGAAGCGGGGCAGCAGGACCAGGGTCGCGCCCACGCTCATCGAAAACGTGAGGCAGAGCGTCAGTCCGTACGCGTGGAACAGGGGCAGCACCGCGTATACGGTTTCCTGTCCGTCCTTCAGCCCAGGCATCCAGGCCCGCCCCTGGGCGGCATTCGCGCGAAGGTTCAGATGGGTCAGGACCGCGCCCTTGGGCGTCCCCGTGGTCCCGCCCGTGTACTGCAACAACGCGACGTCCTGCGGGCGAGGCTGCGGATACGCCGCGTCGAGCGGACCGGTCGAGGCCGAGACCGCATCCCAGCTGAGGACCCCCGGGGGCACCGGGCCGGTCATCGACGCGCGTGCCGAGCGAGCCTTGGCCACCGGCAGCCTCAAAGCCAGACGCCTGCGCCAAGGCAGAGCAGCTGTGAGGTCGACCGCCAGGATTGTCCGCACCGCGGTCTGCCCACGCAGGCCATCGATTACCGATGCCGTCTTGTCCCAGCACACGACGACGACCGCCCCACAGTCGGACAGCTGGTGCGTGAGCTCGGTCGCCGTATACAGCGGGTTGTGCTCCACGATGACAGCCCCCAGCCGCAGCGCAGCATAGAAGGCCACCACATGCTGTGGGCAGTTTGGCAGCACCAGCGCCACCCGGTCTCCCGCCTTCACACCCGCCACGCGCAACGCCTGGGCGGCCCGACTCACCTGGGCGGCCAGCTCAACGTATGTTGTCTCCGCACCAAAGAAGTCCAGTGCCACCCGGTCGCCGAACCGCAAGGCACTGGCCGCGAGCATCTCCGGCAGAGACTCATCCGGCACCAGGGCATCGGCCTGCACCCCTGGCGCGTAGCTAGCCAGCCAGGGACGCCCGCTGAGAGGGCCGCCGTCTTGCCCCTGATCCAAGGTATCCACATGTTCCCTGTCCATCTGACCTCCCAGGTTGAGCCCGCCGCGACCGTCCGCCCTCTGCCCGGGGCAGCGCCACGTGTCGCACCCTACTAAGCCGCCCCCGATGCTCAGCTCGCCAAGACGGCCCCAGGGGCCTCGTCTATGCGGCGAGCCGACGGGTGACCAGGGGCACCCGTGCCGGCGCTGCGTATCACCTCAGGCTCCTCGGGCAACCTCTCGGGATCCACCACCGAACGCGACGGTGGTTCACGACCAGCCTGCGGGCTGGGCCCGGACCGCGTGAGGCCACGCCCGCAGCCCCTGGGTCAGCGGGTCGCCCATCACGACCGGCTCCCCGTCGACTGCGTCGTCATCGAGGGTCAGCCGCACGAAACGCGCCACCCAGCACCATCGTGAGCTTCATCTGGGACGCGCGGCCACGAGACAGGCGGTCGGGCGGCGCGCCCCGTGATGCCCTTCGAGCAGAGCCGACGAGCTGGGTCCAGATTCGGGGCACCTAGGACCCGCGACGAGCTCGCTATGAGCGCAAACCCAGCCCTGGACAAGACCCAGCAGATCGTCGGGCACACATCCGCCCGCCCGGACCGCCAGCAGCTGTCGCGCAGAGGTCGGGCCATCCCTGATCACAGTCATCGCTTCACCGCCAGGGTGCTGGAGCCCGGCCGGCTGAAGATGGGGTTCAGCGTGACCTCCCGGCCCTTCTCGCAGGCAGACGCTTGCGAAGTCGCACCATGGCCCAGATGGCCAGGACCGCCGCCAGCAGGATCATGGCAGGCAGCAGGGCCGGCTTCCCGGTGACCTCCAGGAACGCGGTGAGGACAAAAAGGACCAAAGCCCAGAACCCGAGAAAGCCGATGATGATGTCGAAGTCCTCGCCGGAGCGAAGCCTTTTCGGATTCAGATCCGGATCTGGATCCGGATCCGAGGAGTCCGGGTCCACTACTTGACAGCTTCGGCTGTCAGTCCGGCAACGATCTGGCGCTGGAAGAGCAGCACCATGACCACCAAAGGGATGGTGACAATGGTTCCGGCCGCCATGACAGCCGTGTACGGCTCCTGGTGCGGTTGCGAGCCAGTGAACGAAGCAATGGCGACCGTCACGGGCTGGGTTACGTCGTTGGAGAGCTGGCTGGCGATCAGGAACTCATTCCACGCGGCGATGAACGCCAGGATCGCCGTGGTGAAGATCCCCGGTGCGGCCAGCGGCATGATGATCTTACGAAAGGCCTGCGACTTCGTGCACCCGTCGATCCTGGCCGACTCCTCGAGCTCCCAGGGCATCTCCCGGAAGAACGAGACCAGGATGTAGATACTCAGCGGGAGCACAAAAGAAATGTCCGGGATGATCAGGGCATGATAGGTGCCGATCCAGTTCAGGTTGGTGAAGAGCTGGAACAGCGGGGTCACCAAGGCGACCCCGGGGAACATCGAGGCTGCCAGGATGAACCCCAGGACCAGGTACTTGGCGCCGAACTCCAGACGTGCCAGCGCATAGGTCTGACGGTTTCGTCTCTGGTCTATACGAAATCGTTACCTGCAGCGGCCGCGATGTCCCCCGGGGGCCGGCCACCAGGACCGGCCCCGCTCACCGGGGCCTTCAGCTTGAACGCCCCGGTGTCGGTACCCCTGTGCGTGGTGTGTCGCCGAGTCGTCCGTGTCGGTTGCTACCGCCTTGATGCCATGTCGAGCAGGAAGGATATGCCGTTGGGGCTGCCGACCCCCGTCACGTCGTCGTACCCGGGCCGGGTGAAGATGGTGCCGGTCTGGTTCAGGGTCCGCAGTGACGTGATGAGGCCGCCGGTGGCGTTGAAACCATTGACGAAGTCAACGCGCACCACGCCGTCAGTGACCGCCCGGCCTTGGTTGACGTCCCGGAAGGCGCCCGAGCCGGCGAGGCTGTAGATCTTCGGGTTGAGGAACCCGAGTGTGCCCCCTTTCACCTGGTCGGCAACCGCGACGACGCCGGCGAACATCGGGCTCGAGACACTCGTACCGCCGATTCGGTACTCGCTGTAGCGGACCGTGCCGTCGGGGAAGGTCTGGCTCTGTCCGATCAGGAAGCCGGTGTTCGGATCGGCGATCATGCCGACATCAGGTACGGCACGGTGGGCACCCTGACCGAAGTAGTTCGAGATCGAGACAGGGACAACCTTCTTCTGGTATCTGGGCTGTTTGAACAGCTGGCTGGTGCCGCCGCCGCCGCCATACAGGTAGGCCGGTGAAGGCGGAGCCCACTGGCCGTTGGTCAAGACGGACTTGCCAGTGCCCCAGCCCTGTTCGAAGAGGTAGCTGTTGCTCTTGCCCACGGCCAGCGCGGTGCCACCGACAGCGGTGACGAACGGGTCGGAGGCCTCATAGTCGACCTGGCGGCTGGTGAGGTTTGCGGTCTCGTCGCCGTTGTCGCCGGAGGAGAACAGGACGCTGATGCCCTGCGCGGCTGCCTGGATGAAGGTCTGGTGCTCCTCGGCCACGTCGGCCACAGATGTCGGCTCGCCGGGGCTGCCGTAGGAGTTGGTGATGACCTGCGCGAGGCCGTTGTCGACCACGGTGTTGACGGCGGCGCTGAGGTCGGGGCCACTGCAGCTCTGCGCACCCACGTACAGGATGTTGGCGCCTGGTGCCATGGCGTGTGTGGCCTCGACATCAAGGCTCTCTTCGCCATACCAACCGCTTGGGTCACAGCCGTCGACGTTGGTGTAGGTCGCCGGGAGGATCTGGCTGAGCTGGTAGCTGCGCAGAGGATGCCGCAGGTCGTTGCGCCTGGCGTAGGTCTGCCCGTCAGCAACGATGGTCGGCGAGGCGTAGGCGTCGACGACGGCAACGGTGGCCCCGCGGCCGTCGTAACCGGCCGCAAGCGACTGGTCGATCCCGTAGGCGCCACGCACCTGCGCCGGCTTGTAGCCGCACGGTGCGTACGTCAGCGGGTCCGCCAACACCTGCGGGAACGAGGTCGCTGCCTTCTGTCCGTAGTACGCCGAGCACGGCGTTCCGTTCTTGAGCACCAGGGGCGGTGGCGGCAGGACATCACCTGGCTTGGGCGCCGACGTCACCACGTTTGCAGTGCCCTTGGCCGACGCAGGGCCGCTGACGTGCGTCGGCGACTGCAGATTGGAGGTATCCAAGCCGCCGATGCCGACAACGGTGCCTGCCAGGGTGGCCGGGATCGAGGCGCTGGAGGCCGGGGCTGAGACCACCTGACCGTTCTTCCGATAGACCTGCAGGTCAGTGGCGAAGGCCTTCTCAGCCTGAACGCTGGTACCGCTGAAGGAGATGAAGCGGTGGTTCAAGGGGATCGCGCCGATCGAGAAACCCTGGGACCTCAGCCAGGTCGTCACGGTGGCGACAGCGACGTCAGTCGGGGCGAAGCGTGACCTCCACGCGGCGGCCGTAAGGTATCGGCCGTACTGCGGGCTGGACGGATCAGAAACAGCAGTCGCCAAAGCCTCGGCGCCCGCGGCGTCTCGTAGTCCCAGCGCCGCTGTCAGATGCAGCTGCTGAGCCGCGGGGATCGCACCGACCCGGGCGGCCCGAGCGATCCAAGCCGGAGCATTCTCGATCCGTGTTCGCGACGGTTTGGCTGTCGCGAAGGCGACGATAGGCGTGGTGAGCGTGAGAGCCACCGACGCCGTCGCGCCGATCACGACTCCACGAAGGAACCTGGTGTTCATTGAGTCTCCTCTGCTTGTGTGCGCTCAACCGGGCTCTCGTCGGAGTCTGTCCCCCGGTGACGGCGGCACGCAAGAGTTCGGGAGGAGGTGATCTGCCTGGTACTGACCTTTCTGCAAATCAGACGGAACCTATCGACGCACGCTTGGCGTCATATGAGTATGGCAATCGTGACCCGACACCTGCGGTTTATCAGTGCACTGCTCACGCTCAGCCTCCTGGTTGTCGTCTCGGCGTGCGGTGCCTCACCAGGAACCGGTGGCGCGGCCAGTTCGCCGCCCACGTCAGTGAGCGCGGATCAGCAGGCCACCACCACCGCGCCGAGCCCGGCACAGCAGGTTCTATCCGGAGTGATCATCGAGGGACTTCGGTCCACCTGCCGAATATTGCAGACGAGCCAGCGTCGCTACGCCTTGACGGGCGCAGCCAGCCAACGTCTAGGTCAGGGCGACAAAGTGACAGTCACGGGCGTGGAACGCACAGACCTGGTCAACCCGTGCGGACTCACTTTCGTCGTGACCAGTACCAGGTAGGCGCCCACCAATAGAGTGAGCAAATGGTCGCCCCGATCACGCGCCCGCAGGTCCTCAGCTTCCGCGCGCGGGCCCAGCAGCTGGACCGCAACGCCGTCGAGCTCGCCCAAGCAGCTGTCCTGGACATCGGGGCGCAGGCAGCGGCCCGGACGGCGCGCGGTGGGCGCTGTCGAACCGCGGCGTTGACCTCCCCGAGATGTGCGGCCGCGCGCTGGTCCGGGTCTGGACCATTCGCGGAGCGCCGCATCTCTTCCTGCGCGAGAGCCTGCCGTCGGTCGCGGCCGCGGTAGAGCCCTTCTCCGACGCGGATGCCGGCAAGCGGATCTACGACGCTGCCAAGCCCCTGAAGTCGGCTGGCATCAGCAACCTCGCCGCCCTGAACGCTGTCGCGCAGGCCATGCGGTCCGTGGTGACCAGGCCCACGACCAAGGGCGAGGTCTCCACCCACGTGAGCGCGTTGATGGACCCGCCGGGTCTGCGGTTCTGCCGGGCATGCAACGCCACGCATCTGTTTGAGATGCCTTTCAGGCTGGCGGCGCTGCGAGCAGGCCTGGAGCTGGACGCCGACACCTCGCCGCCGGTACTGCGACCCGTTCCTGACTTCGAGCGGGCAGCCAAGACCTCGCCAAGCCATGACGTGGTCCGCGCCTACCTGCGACTGCTCGGGCCAGCCACTGCCAAGCACGTCGCCGACTACCTCGACGCGCCGGTCAAGGACGTCAAGGCACGTTGGCCGACCGACACCGTTCAGGTGTCGGTCGAGGGAGAGCAGAGATGGGTCCTGGCGGCCGATGCGGACAAGCTCACCGCCGACATCGTGACCACAACGCGGCTACTGGGTCCGCTCGACCTGTTCCTGCAGGCGAGGGACCGGCCGATGCTGGTCGACGACCCGGCGCGGGCGAAGGCCCTGTGGCCGGTGCTTGGCCGACCGGGCGCGGTCCTGGTCGACGGCGAGGTCGCCGGCCTCTGGCGTCCGCGCATGTCCGGCAAGCACCTTGGGGTCCGCATCGCGCTGTGGGCTAAGAGCTCAGCCTCGGTCCGTGCCGCAGTCGCGGTGCAGGCCGAGCGGCTTGCCGCCTACCGGAAGGTGCCCTTATCCAGCATCGACCTCGACGGCTGAAGCCACCCCGGTTCTGAAGCTGGCGCCGGGACCCGGCAGGGTCAAGAACCAATAACGGCGACCGTCATGGGACCCAACAGGGTCAGTGCAGGACCCGCAGCTGGGGGCCACGACCCGTGCCAATGGCCGGTGGGCCGACGACCCACCCTTTCATCACCAGGTGTTCGTGCTGACCCATCATCAAGGCTGCCGCGTCAGTGCGGGTCGGCGGGACCCTCTTGGGCCGGAGGGGACCTCTCATTGGCGCAGGCGCGCAAGCTGCCCGCCAGACCTCGAGGCGGATCTGGCCGACGAGATGGAGATTCTTCGCCGGCGAGGTGGAGATTCCTCCATGGCGAACGGGCCCGTTCGAGCCTCAGTCAGTGACCGCCGGTGGAGCCACCGTCGCAAGATGGCTGAGCCGCACGCTGCCGGAGGTCCACCGTGGCGATTGGTTGTTTTCGCGAGCTCGCACAGCTCATTCGTCAACGCCAGGACGCGATGGCCTAGCCCGGTCAACCGAGTGGAGCTGCCAGGCGTTCCACGGCCACAAGCCGTCGATCTCGACTTCGAGCGAGAAGCTCAACACGATTCTGATCAGCACGATCAGTCCGAGCACCCCGACGCTCTCCAGAGACTGATCGACCAGGATCGTCCGGATGATGTCAGCGATGATCAACACCTCAAGGCCAAGCAGGATCACCCGCCCAAGATTGGCGCGCAGCTGCCGAAACGGGTCAGGTCAGTGCGCGCCAACCTGTTGCGCGTAAAGAACGAAAGCAACGAGGCCACCGACGACCATGATCGCGCCTCCGACGCCCTCAATGACCTTGACCACCTCGCCGGCGACACTCTCGTAGCTCATCCCCCCACGCTAGCGACAGCTCTTAGCCGCGCACAGACCAACGGGATTCGCTTTGCTACCCGACGGGTTGACCGCGAGAATCAAGTGGTCTCCTAAGGAACAGGTCGGCGGCCTGAAGGATCCTCACAACGTCTCGTCCGAAGCGCACATCGCAGGGATGGTGCCACCGGCCGGGCTGTTGCCTGAGCAGCGCTGAGATGCATGCTCCCATCGCTTCCCTTGGGGTGGTGGTGGCTTCGGGCATACAAGCCTGGCGATCCTGACCGAAGAGCTGCCAGGTGTCCCCTCGGCTGCCGGGCGGGGCGGTCAGGCTGAGCGACATGGTGCTGGCAGCTCCGGATTCGTG
>Ga0208079_1000369_pt1 | contig 24920 bp, 30 predicted proteins | sample NGESurdeep092012_5_FD_184474 | JGI IMG/M metagenome (GOLD analysis project Ga0208079, IMG submission 184474) | Arctic peat soil microbial communities from Barrow, Alaska - NGEE Surface sample 210-2 deep-092012 (SPAdes) | ecosystem: Environmental > Terrestrial > Soil > Wetlands > Peat ... | reverse complement strand
ACCGGTCGTTGCGCAAGACCGGACGGACCCGACCGGGCCCGCAACCGGCACGCGGAGCACGACAGCTACCGCCCAGCCTGGACGTGGGACGACCCGAACCGCCTTGGCGTACTTGAGGTCCTGCGGCGGGAAGTCATGTCTGGGGGTATCAAGATGGAGACCCCCTTTTCGAGCAATTGCGGGCTGAGCGGCCCGGCAACATCGAGTACAAGGTGGTTCGCCTCGATGACGGGGTTTCGTTCGTACATATCTCGACTGCTGACACCCCGGACGGCTCGAATCCGCTGCCCGAGCTGGCAGCGCTCAAAGAGTTCGGCCGGGACGCCGCCGCGCGGGTCGCCACGACTCCTGTGCCGACGGCCGCCGACATCGTTGGCTCATACCACCTCGCTGGCCCGGTGCTAGACGTCGCCCGGCAACGGCGAGTTTAGTCGGGCCGCTTGGTTTGGTCGCGGGTGGATATCGGCCAGCGCAGGTCCAGCTGGACGCTGCGTTCAGCGAGCAGTGCCGCGAGCCCGCCTAGCTGGGTCCGTGGGCAACGACCGGCGGGCTAGTCCCTTAAGAACAAGAACTCACCCTTGACCAGCCACGACACGGAGAAGGCCCAGACGGCAATCGACTCCAGCCAGAACACCGGGTGGACTTGGTCCCTGACGTGGTTGGTGAAGACCAAGTTCGTCACGACCACGAGCACCAGGCAGGCCACGATGGCGATTCCGCAGACCCGATACACGGCGTTGCGCTGGCGCTTCTGCGCCGTCGGGATGAGCCCTGGCTCGGTCCGGGTGAACTGGAAGAGCGAAAAGTACGCCATGCCCAGGAAGTAGAGGGTGGCGCAGGCCAGATGGACGTAGCCGACAAGCGTCTGGGCGGCCGTAGGATTCGTGCTGCTAGCCGTGGTGGGAAACAACGCCACGCCGATGGCGAACACGGCCACCGCATTACTGAGGTAGTTGTCTTGACGCCTATACCGGTAGGACACAAGAAGGACCCCCATGGCGCACATCGTCCCGACGAAGTAGTCGCGCATGACGGTGAAGTAGTAATCGCTGATCGAGCCGCGTATTCCACCGCCGTCCAACCACCTGTTGCCGAGTATCAGGACGATAGGCAGCACCAAACTCAGAAAGCCGATTCCTCTGCGCACGCCTAGGCAGGACAACACAAGTCCGCTGCTCTCGGCCGGATCGGGTTGTGTCACCATGTCTCGCTCTCTGGCAAGCCCTCAGACACTAGGACGCGAGCCACTTGTTCCTGGCAGGACGGCGGACCAGCCCGACCCGGGCGCTTCAAAGAGTTACCTTCTCAAGACCCGCTGTTACTGCGTCGCCGGTCGAGTACTTCGGCCCCGCGCGTCGCCGGCTGGACTGCGACGGCGGGGATCGACCGGGCGGCGCAGCGGCGACGGGAGGTAGGCTGCGCCGATTCCTTCGCTTGCGGCGATGTCTGCCGGGTTCTGGATGGCGCAGGTGCGCAGCGAAAGGCAGCTACAGCCGATGCACGAGGCGAGGCCGTCACGCAGGGCGGTCAGGGAGTTTCTCTGCTGGTCCAACCGGCCCCGCCATATCCCCGGGAGAGCCTTACCCAGTCGCTGCGGTTGGGGGCGCGACCCCTGGGCAGGGTCGACAGCGCCTGCTCCACCTCGTCCAGGCTCAAACCCACGTTGCGGGCCGCTCGCACGAAAGCCAGCCGCCTCAGCACGTTGCGCTCATAGCGGCGCTGGCCCCCGCTGGTCCGCGAAGCGGCGAGCAGACCAATCCGTTCGTAGAACCGCAGGGCCGAAGGTGCAAAGCCGCTGTGATCAGAGACCTGACGGACGGTGCGCAGGTCCCTAGAGTTCAGCATCCGCACCTCACTTGACTTAAAGTCGACTTCAACTCTCCTGATGGGTGACATCAGCACAGATGACAAGGGAGACGCACATGCCTGTCGCACTCATCACCGGCGCATCGCTGGGCCTTGGCCGGGCGCTGGTCACCGAACTTGACCTACGCGGCTGGTCCCTGGTGGTTGACGGCCGTCGCGCGGATCTCCTGGAGGACCTCGCCCAGGGGCTGTCACCTGGTGCTGTCACCGCACTGCCGGGCGACGTGACCGACCCGGCGCACCGTACCGAGGTGCTCGCCGCTGTTCGTCGGCACGGTCGCCTGGACCTGCTGGTCAACAACGCCAGCGCTCTGGGCCCGAGTCCGCTGCCGAACCTGCTGGACTACCCGCTGGACCAGCTGGCCGCGGTATACGCAGTCAACGTGTTTGCCCCCATCGCGCTGATCCAACTCCACCACTCCCTGCTTGTGGCCGGCGCAGGCACCATCGTCAATATCAGCTCGGATGCCGGGGTCGAGGCCTACCCGGGTTGGGGCGGATACGGCTCGGCGAAGGCGGCGCTGGACCAGGCAAGCGGCGTATTTGCCGTCGAGGAACCGGCGCTGAACGTGTATGCATTCGACCCGGGGGATATGCGCACGGCGATACACCAGCTCGCGTTTCCGGGCGAGGACATCAGCGACCGACCAGAGCCGGAGTCGGTCGTCCCCGCCCTGCTGGCTCTGATTGACACCCGACCGGCCAGCGGTCGCTACCGAGCCCGCGACCTGCAGGCCAATGCGGACCCGACGAACGCCGGCACCGTCCCGACGGAGGTCCCCCGATGAGTCCGAATGCCACGGCACTGACGTGCTTTGAGCTGCCCGACAGCCTGGCGGCCGTCGGACCACCTGAGGCGCGCGGCTGCGCCGCGACCAGGTGCGAATGTTGGTTGCCGACGACCACGGGCTTTCCCACCGGCGTTTCTCCGACCTGCCAGATCACCTCGATGCCGGGGATCTGGTAGTTGTCAATACTTCCGCGACCTTACCTGCCGCAGTAGACGGCGAGCTGTCGGACGGGCGACCGGTCGTCGTACATTCGCGACCGCTCTTGACGCCGGCATCTGGGTCGTTGAGGTGCGCCCGGCGGTGCACGCCAACGGTCTGGTGACCTCGCTGGTCAGCGGTGACCAGGTGTGGCTACCCAGCGACGCATCAGCCACCCTGCTCACGGCCTACCCCGAGGTCAGTAACCCGGCAACGCGACTGTGGAGGGCTTTGATCTCAGCATCGGACGTGCCACGGCTGCTCCATCGGCACGGGCGGGCCATCACGTACGGGTACATGCCGCGGCGGTGGCCGCTGGAGAACTACCAGACCATCTTCGCTACCCACCCTGGCAGTGCCGAGATGCCGAGCGCAGGCCGACGTTCACCGCTGAGCTGGTGAGCGCCCTGATGACACGTGGCGTCCGGATGGCTCCGATCACCCAGCACACTGGGGTCTCCTCCCCCGAGGCCGGTGAGGCGCCGGCACCAGAGCGGTACGACGTTCCAGAAGGCACGGCCGATTTGGTCAACCTCACTCACCGCCGGGGTGGCCGCGTGATTGCGACCGGGACCACGGTCACCCGCGCCCTGGAGTCCGTTGCCGACGCGAGCGGCTGCGTGACCTCCGGCCGGGGATGGACCCACTTGGTACTAGGGCCCGACCGTCGTGCCCGGGTGGTGGACGGCCTGATCACCGGCTGGCACGCACCGGGGGCCTCACACCTGCTGCTGCTGGAAGCAGTAGCAGGAGCGGATCTGATCAGCTCGGCCTACCAACAGGCACTGACGCAGGGGTACCTGTGGCACGAGTTCGGAGACAGTTCTCTGCTGCTGCCAGGCCGCTGCTAGGTCGCCGGCACTGTGGTACCTGCCCGGCCCGCGAACCATACTCTCAAGTTACCGGGCCCGGAGCAGGAACGACGCCCCGGTTGCGCGTTCCCAGCGGCGCTGAGCTCGTCGTGGGTGCGGGTGTCGTGGGTGCGGGTGTCGTGGGTGCGGGTGTCGTGCGTGGGGACCCGAGCAGCAGCGACAAGACGCCACCGGTCATAGAGTTGATGGAGCCTGTCTTGGCAAATGCGACACATCGACTATGAGGAGTTCTTCGTGACATCAGGCATCAAGACCGTGATCTACCCCGTCAAGGATCTAGCCCAGGCGAAAGCGCTGTACGGCACGATCCTGGGTGTCGAGCCGGACCTGGATGAGGCGTACTACGTCGGCTTCAGTGTCGGGAGCCAGCACATCGGCCTTGATCCCAACGGTCACAAGAACGGCATGACGGGCCCAGTCGGCTACTGGCACGTCGACAGCATCCACCAGAGCATCAAGGCACTCCTGGCCGCCGGCGCCGTCGAGCACCAGGCGATCCAGGATGTCGGTGGCGGCAGGCTGGTCGCATCGGTGAAAGACCCAGACGGCAACGTCATCGGTCTCATCCAGGCGCCCTGAGCGCCAACCGGCTGTGCCACACGGTCAGGCTGAAATCCTCCAGCCCGACCGTGAAACAGCCCTACCCGCCTGAGGGACACCACTGGAACAGGACCCGTGGGTCGGGGCGAGGCGCGCGTGTTTGATCAGGGGCGACCGTAAGTCACGGTGGAAGACCAGATGGATTGGAGGGCAACGACCGCGCCGCCGTGCGGTGAGTTCCACATCATGTTGTTGCCCGCGTAGATGCCTACGTGTGAAGCCGGCACGCCGAAGAAGACCAGGTCGCCCGGTTGCGGGTTGGACACTGCTGTCACGGCCTGTTGCTGGTCCTGAGCCGTGCGAGGCAGGTTGATGCCGAGCTTCGCGAAGACGTACTGGGTGTAACCGGAGCAGTCGAAACCGGCAGTTGTTGTGCCTCCGTAAACGTAAGGGATGCCGGCCAGGCTGGCGGCGATGCCGATGACACCGCCTGTGCTGGGAGCCGGTGGCGCAACAGGAGCCGACTGCGTCGGCGCAACAGGAGCCGACTGCGTCGGGGTGATCGGCGCGCGGGTGATGGAGCGACTGACAGCAACAACCGCCGGTTGAACGACAACCGGGACCACAACAGGCTTGGGCTTGACCACACCGGTGAAACCGATGTTCCCGAAGGTTCGAGGAACCAGCGGTGCCTGTGCGGCCGCAGGAGGGGCGACCGCCACGGCGACGGCCACCGGCGCGGTGGCGGTGAGCGTGACGGTCGGTGTGGCGGCGGAGGCCGGGAGGGTAAGGGAGGCCACCATGGCACCGGAGATGACGATCACGGCGGAGGCTTTGCCCGCAGGCTTTGCTGAACGCGAGATCGCCGACGAAAGGGAAGAGACAGAACGCAAGTAGCTCGGTGCGCGATGGCGACCAGGTTGATGGCACGACACAGTGAAGCAACCTCTCCATACGCCTACGAGGTCAGCTGTCGGATTCGGATGGGAGATTGCACCCGGCCCTCATGCCAGCAGATCGACCGAAGTCGTCTCTACCACCAAGAGGGCTTCACCCCAAGGAGCATCTATCGACGCCCCAAAACGTGGGTCCCCCGCTCCTGCCAAGCGGATGTCGAGAGTCTTGAACGCGGTGACAGGATTAGGCGAACCGCATCAAGTACTTCGCCAGATATGACCAAGCCCGATAACCGTACACAGCGAACGCCCACATGTCACATCTCGACTACGGGTTGCAAAATAAGACAATTCCCGCCCTGTGGACCCGGTGCCGTTCATCGTGCCGGCGCCCACCATATTGCAGTCCAAGAGCCACTGTCTGCCCGAGCCCTATCGCCGTGGCCGGACTGCGTCCTGAGCCCCGGGGCTCGTGCGCGGCGAGCTGCGCCCTGGTGGACGGCGCATCACTGGTTGAACGTCGCGCGGCCTGTGGAGGTCAGTGCCTTGACGTGTGCTGGAGCGGCGAGCTGACGGCAAGGAGCTTGGCGCTGACTCATCTTCTCTGGAAGATCGGCCAAGTCCTCCTGCGCCCGATGCCAGGGATCGTTCTTCAGGTGTGTTTTCCAGAGCCATTCAAGAGCCTTGTCAAGGAGCTCGACCTTCTTTCTCCATTCCCTGGTGCCGCTCCGATCCGGTGCGATGGCCTCATGGAGCCCACACTCCGCCCCAATGATGTCGAGGGCCGCATTAAGCATGTCCTCGACGAGGTCGCCGGTTGACTCGAAACGAAGCCGTCGCTGCGCATCAACGACCGCCAGCACACCAGCGACAGCGTTCCTCAGTGCCGAGATCGGCATCTTGGCAAGTTCCTCCACTGCGAGGCGGCGTCCCTGTTCGACCACCACTGGGTCCTCGGCTGACCCCACACCCACACCGATCCCCGTGGCAGCGGCGCCTACACCGGTAAGGGTGGCGATCGTGATCAACCCGCCGATCATCCCCCCCGGCCCAAAGGCCGCGAGTGTGCCGGTGATGACGGCTGCGCCTGCCAAGCCTGCCGGCGCCGCGACTGCCACTCCTACTCCGGTAAGGGACAGGAGCAGGAGGCCGCCGCCGATGAGCACGGTTCCCCAGGGGAATCCCGACTCCTTCACGGCGTTCTGACCGGCTTTGACCCCCTCGCGCACTGCCTGTGCGAAGACTGTGTCGCTGGCTGTTCCTTGACCTGCCCGAACCAGACTAAGGGTGTTGAGTAGTGTTCTGTGCCGGTGCTGGTCGCTGAACTTCACGTCAAAGGGGTAAAGCGGCGGTGACATCTCAAGGCCGACCGCAAGGGAAAGCAGGGCTTCGTCGGTCCAGGCGCCCCGCACGAGGTCGGCCGCATGGTGCAGAAGGTCATCCTCGCTTGGGAATCTGCCCTCGCCAACTGGGGAGTCGTCCAGTCGTTGCGCGGTCTCCTCGAATACATGTTGCCTGGTGGCGTGGACATCAGCAACCGTCCTCTTGGCCAGCAGCAATCGTGCGTTATCGACTCTGGTCTTGAATAGCCACCGTTTGCCATCAGTGGACGACGAGAGCTGCATGCTGTACGCGAACGAGAGAAGCAGAGGCTGCCACGCCGGGTGAAGCCGACGCTGGATGCAGGACGGACGTATGCCGTCTTGGGCACCAAATGCGTGATGTCCGATCACTGCCGCGACGGCTGGATTGCTGAGGTAGGCAACCGCGTTGTGCGCCTGGCCAGTCTGAACGGCAATATCGCAGGCTGCGGGGAAACGTCGACCGACGCCACGCCCGATGGTGACAAAGTCGCCGGAGTCGTAGAGGTTCACCCAGCCGCCCACTCGGTCGTATGGGAACTCCGCTTCAAATCCGGGGTGACCGAGATGCTTGATCGCCAACGGACTGCCGATGGTGACAAGCAGGTCAAACCCTGAGGTTCGGATGCAGCTTCGTGAGGAGATCCACTGCGACGACAGAGCCCAGACTGTGCGCGGTCAGGATGATCGAGCCGGACTTGGGAAGTTGATCCAGCACGGCACGCTGTGCAGCCCAGCGGCAGTCGCGCTGGGCTTGGTAGCGGCGCACGGGAGCCAGGAACCTGACTCCCAGCTGAGTGAACCACGTGTCCTCTACCAGGCCGTCTGGCAGCCAGGAGGGATCGGGCGCAGTGCCAAACCTCTCCCAGGTCCGCCCCACTTGTGACAGTTCCTCTTGGCGCTGGAGGTATCGCAGTCTCGAGCGTTGGTAGCCCGCACCCCCCTTCGTCCACGTGCTGGCAGGCTCGGCGCCAGGACTGCCGAGCAGGAGCTCTCTGAGGTAGGCGGGGGACGTGATCCGGTCATGGTCAGGGTCAAATCTGCTGTGCCCCTATCTGGGCCAGTCGCACATTCAAAGGCTCGAGCCACATCGCAGCGTCCTCGGGACCATGGGCACCGTGAAGAAACACCACGTCTCGGGCGTGAGTCATGTGCATCCCCTCAGGTCGGTTGCACGTACTCAACTTTCTACACCCCGAACCGAGCCGATCAGGGCGTTTCAGCAGAAGCGGTGCTCCGCGAGCTGAACCGGCTCGTACCACGCGTATGCGCAGGCAAACCCGTAGTCGAGCCCGGCGGCTTCGACCAAGGACATCCGGGCGGACGACATCACGCCACGCCTGTCGAATCGAGCTGGCAGCGTGCGCGCGTCAAGTGGCAGGTGATCAAGAGACATAGACCACCCTGCCAACCGTGGTCCCGTCGGCGAGGCGCTGCAACCCTTCCGCGACCGCGTCGAGGGCGAGCCGCTGGCTCACCAGCGGCCTGGCCACCCCGTTCGCGGCGAGCTGGCTCAGCTCTATGTGACAGGTGCGCACCAAAGCAGGGTCATTCTTCGTGTAGAGACCCCAGTGCAGTCCCACGATCGAGTAGTTCTTGACGAGCGCGTGGTTGAGTGAGGCCGTTTGGATCTGCCCGCCTGCGAAGCCGACCACGACGATCCGGCCCTCGAAGGCTACGCATTTGGTCGAGCGCTGATAGGCATCACCCCCGACCGGGTCGTACACGACGTCGGCACCACGGCCATGAGTGACGTCCTTGACGACCTGGACGAAGTCGTCAGTGCGCCGGTCCACGACGACGTCAGCGCCCAGCGCCCGGGCCACCGCTGCCTTTTCGCGCCCACCGACCACGCCGATGACGAACGCACCGGCCGCTTTGCCGAGCTGGACCGCGGCGCTGCCGACCCCACCGGCAGCAGCGTGCACGAGCAGGGTCTCACCCGGCTGTAGGTGCGCGCGGCGGTGCAACCCGAACCAGCCGGTCTGGTAGCCGATGTAGAAGGCGGCCGCCTGGGCGTTGTCGAGCCCGCCCGGAGCCGGGAACGTCGTAGCAGTATCCATCAGCGCGAGCTGCGCGAATCCCCCGGCGGGCAGCACTGAGGCACCGATAACTCGGTCGCCTACGGAGAAGCCGGTGGCCCCCGTTCCCAGGGCGGCCACCTCGCCACACAGCTCAACGCCAGGGGTGAAGGGCAGCGGCGGCTTGACCTGGTACAGACCACGACACATGAGTATGTCGGGAAAGTTGGCGGCGGCGCCGAGCACCCGGACCAGCAGCTGGCCGGCGCCGGGCTGCGGAACAGGTACCTCGTCCAGGCTCATGACGTCTCGCGGCTCGCCGAGCCCGGACACGCGCCACGCCTTCACGGCGTGCTTCCTGCCTCGTCGAGACTGCGCTGCACGGGATGCTCCTCAGGAAGCGACGGGCCATGGTGGCACATCTGGGGCTGACAACTTTGCGTCGTCTCCCCGCTTGTCAGCCTACGAACGGACGTTCTCGTTTGAGCTCCTCGCGAGCGATCGAGCGACGGTGGACTGCGTCCGGCCCGTCGGCAATGCGAAGGCTCCGAGCCCACACGTAGAAGTACGCCAGTGGGGTGTCGTCGCTGACACCCGCGCCGCCGAACACCTCGATCGCCCGGTCGATCACGGCCACTGCCATCGCCGGGGCGGCGACCTTGATCTCCGCGATCTCGGTGCGCGCCCCCTTCGCGCCGTAGTTGTCGATCAACCATGCCGTCTTGTACACCAGCAGCCGGGCTTGGTCAATGTCGATACGGGACTGCGCGATCAGCTCCTGAACCACACCCTGGTCGGACAGGTGCTTACCGAACGCCACCCGTGACTTCGCTCGATCTACCATCAGCCCAAGGGCACGTTCGGCCATCCCAATGGCACGCATCGCGTGGTGAATTCGGCCCGGACCCAGTCGTGCCTGCGCAATCATGAACCCATCCCCCTCAGCCGCGACCATGTTCGACGCCGGTACCCGCACGTTCCGGAAGACGATTTCGCAGTGTCCGTGTTGGTCCTGATACCCAAAAACCGGCAGGTTTCGCTCGATCTTCAGCCCAGGGGCGTCCCGAGGCACGAGGATCATCGACTGTTGCCTATGCGTCAGTGCCGTCGGGTCAGTCTTGCCCATGACGATGAATACCTGGCACCGCTCATCAGCGGCCCCACTGATCCACCACTTGCGGCCGTTGATCACGTAGTCGTCACCGTCGCGAACCATTTGTGTCGTGATGTTGGTTGCGTCCGAGGACGCCACGTCCGGTTCAGTCATCGCGAACGCCGACCGGATCTGCCCGGACAGCAATGGTTCGAGCCATTGAGATCTCTGCTGCGGCGTCGCGAACAGATGCAGCGTTTCCATATTGCCCGTGTCCGGGGCCTGACAGTTGATGGCCTCAGGTGCAATCACCGGCGACCACCCCGAGATCTCCGCGACAGCGGCGTACTCCACGTTCGACAGGCCTGATATCTCGGGCAGGAAGAGGTTCCACAGGTCGCGCCTCCTCGCGGATGCCTTCAAACGCTCGAGGACAGGAGGATGCGCATGAGGGTCATTGTTCGCCCGCCACGTCTCATACTCCGTCTCCGCCGGGAATATCTCCTCCCGCATGAAGGCCCACATCCGGGCAGAGACCTCCTCGGCCTTGGTCGACAGTGCGAAATCCATTCACTGATCCTTGCGCAGCTGTCAAGAGGCGACGAATTCCACTGCCAGATCTGGAGATCGAAAACGATATGACCTCTGGTTCGGACGCGGTCGGGCTGTCGTCGCCGCAACTCATGCGTGCCTGGTCGCCCAGACACATCGCCATGTCTGATCTCACCGATGAGGTGCGGGCCAACCGCGCCACCTGCGAACGGTGGTTCGGTCACCCGTGACACCGTGCGCTGCCGCGACCGGGCAAGTTCAGCACACAGTGACGTTGACCGCCAGACCGCCCTCGCTGGTCTCCTTGTACTTTGTCATCATGTCGAGCCCGGTCTGTCGCATGGTCTCGATCACCGTGTCGAGCGACACGAGGTGGGTGCCGTCGCCGTGCAGCGCGAGGCGGGCTGCGGACACCGCGGTTGATGACGCGATGGCGTTCCGCTCGATGCACGGCACCTGCACGAGGCCGCCAACCGGGTCGCAGGTCAGGCCCAGGTGATGTTCCATCGCAATCTCGGCTGCGTTCTCAACCTGGCGTGGCGTGCCACCGAGCACAGCACAGAGGGCACCGGAGGCCATCGCGCAGGCGGTGCCGACCTCGGCCTGGCATCCGCCCTCGGCCCCGGAGATCGACGCGTTCGCCTTGACCAGGGAACCGATGGCGACCGCTGTGAGCAGGTAGCGACGGATGCCCGTCGCATTAGCTCCCGACACAAACCGGAGGTAATACTCTCCGACCGCGGGGATCACGCCCGCTGCACCGTTGGTGGGCGCAGTCACCACCCGGCCACCGGATGCGTTCTCCTCGTTGACAGCCAGGGCGAACGCCTGCAGCCACTCGGTCGTGGTGTCGTGCCGGGGGCCAGTTCGACGGTCGTGTTCCTCCAGCTGCGAGCCGATCGCGGCGGCCCGCCGCTTTACGCCGAGGCCACCGGGCAGAGTGCCTGCGGCGTGTAGTCCGGCGTTGACGCAGCCCTGCATGGCGTCCCAGATGGCGTCGAGCCCAGCGTCGAGCTTCTCGGAGCCGTGGATCGACTCCTCGTTGGCGCGGGCGACATCGCAGAAGTCGACGCCGTATGTGTCGCAGAGGGCGAGCAGCTCTTTGCCTGATGAGTACGCCATCGGGTGCGACCCAGCCGGGCGGACCTCTAGGGGGTCACCGTCGCGGCGGATGAAGCCGCCACCGACCGAGTAGTAGGTTTCCTCGAAGACAGGCAGGGCGTCGGTCTGGCCCCACACGGAGAGTGTGAGGCCATTGGGATGACCGGGCAGGCGAGTACGCGATACGAAGCTGACGTCGCCTTTGCGGATCGGAATCTCGTGCCCGCCGGACAGGGTCAGCGTTGCACCTTCGGCCAGACCCGACCATGCGGCACGCACATCGCGCGGGTCGCAGGTTTCGGGCCGGAACCCGGCAAGGCCGGCGAGGATGGCGTCCGGGGTGCCGTGGCCCAGTCCGGTGGCGCCCAGGGAGCCGTACAGGGAACAGCTAAAGCGCACGACTTCGGGCAGCCGACCGGTGGCCGCCAGGTGGTCGGTGAACGCGAGTGCCGCCCGCATGGGTCCGACCGTGTGGGAGCTGGACGGGCCGATCCCGATGGAGAAGAGGTCCAGGGCCGAGCAGTATCGCGTCGCGGCGGCCTGTCGTGGGTCTTCGCCGTGGCCTCTTGTCGTGGTTTCGGTGGCCGTGGCGACGGAAACCTTGGTTGCGCGTGTGTTCATCGGACCTTCTTCATTGGATCACAGCCTGTTGGCACCGTGCTCCCGCTCGACCCTAAGTGGTCGAGCAGGAGCATGGCGCTCAGTTCAGCGAAGCACGTCCTGCAGGCTCAGCAGCTGCGCACCGTGCGCCTGGGCGACGGGGCCATAGGTGATCTGACCGTCGTAGGTGTTCAGACCAAGTGCCAGCGCGGGGTCGGCCTGCAGTGCCTTGCGCCAGCCAAGGTTGGCCAGCTCCACGGCATACGGCAGTGTCACGTTGGTCAGGGCGTAGGTGGAGGTGTGAGGCACCGCACCCGGCATGTTGGCGACGCAGTAGAACACCGAGTTGTGGACCTTGTACGTCGGGTCCGTGTGGGTGGTGGCGTGGGAGTCCTCGAAGCAGCCACCCTGGTCGATGGAGATGTCCACCAGGACCGAGCCTGGCTTCATCGGCGACACCTGCTCGTTGGTGACCAGGGTCGGAGTCTTCGCACCGGGAACAAGCACCGCTCCGATGACCAGGTCCGCGTCGGCGATGGCCTTCTCGACCTCGTAGGCGTTGGACGTGATCGTCTGGCAGTGGCCCTGGTAGATGGCATCGGCGATCCGCAGCTTGGCCACGTTGCGGTCCAGCAGCAGAACCTCCGCCTGCATGCCCAGCGCGATGGCGGCGGCGTTCATGCCGGAGACCCCCGCGCCGATGACGACGACCTTGGTGGCCTGGACCCCCGACACGCCGCCCATCAGGACACCGCGCCCGCCCTGGGCTGCCATCAGTGTCTGGGCACCGACCTGGGGTGCCAGCCGGCCGGCCACCTCGCTCATCGGTGCCAGCAACGGCAGCGAGTGATCGGGCAGCTCGACGGTCTCGTACGCGATCCCGGCGATCTTGGCCTTGACCAGCTCTTCAGTCAGGGTGCGGTCGGCGGCCAGGTGAAGGTAGGTGAACAAGGTCTGACCCTCGCGCATCAGGGGGTACTCGGAGGCGATGGGTTCCTTGACCTTCAGGATCAGGTCACCGGTGGCCCACACGTCGGCTGCGGTGTCCAGGATCTTTGCCCCGGCGCGGACATACTCGTCGTCGGTGATCGAGGAACCGATGCCGGCACCGTTCTCGACGCAGACCTCGTGGCCATTGCGCACGAGCTCGTGAACACCAGAAGGCGTGATGGCCACCCGGTACTCGTTGTTCTTGACTTCCTTCGGGATGCCTACATGCATGGATCCGTACCTCCGATAGCGATGGATAGATAGGGGCAATGGGTAAGTGATGGGAACGGGAAAGAACCCAGAGGTGACGGGCGCGGACTACGCATGGACTAGCAGTGCCGCGGTCCGCACGACCTCGCGGGCTTCCACGAATGCCTGCACACACGTCGTGATGTCCTGCGCGGAGTGCCCGGCGGAGATCTGAACTCGGATCCTTGCCTTGTTGAGCGGCACAACCGGATAGGAGAAGGGGATCACGTACACGCCTCGCTGGAGAAGCGCGTCCGCGATGGCGACGGCGTCGTGGGCATCCGGAAACATGACCGGGATGATGGCGTGCTCGCCCGGCAACAGGTCGAAGCCGGCCGCCTCCATCCGTGCGCGGAAGTCCCTGGCGTTGCGCCAGAGCCTCGCGCGCTGTTCGGCGCCGCCGGCAACGAGGTCGAGGGCGACGAGCGAGGCTGCGACCACGGACGGCGCGACGGCGTTCGAGAACAGGTAGGGACGCGCTTGCTGCCGTAGCAGTTCGACGATCTCGGCGTGCGCGCTGATGTAGCCGCCCGACGCGCCGCCCAGCGCCTTGCCGAGCGTGCCGGAGATGATGTCGACGCGGTCTCTGACCCCGAAGAGCTCGGGTGTGCCCGCACCGGACGGTCCGACAAAGCCCACCGCGTGCGAGTCGTCGACCATCACGAGCGCGTCGTAGCGGTCGGCCAGGTCGCAGATCTCGTCCAGAGGCGCAAGGTTACCGTCCATCGAGAAGACGCCGTCGGTGACAATGAGCCGGCGCCTGGCGCCGCTGGCGGCTTGAAGCTGCACCTCGAGGTCTGCCATGTCCCGGTTGAGATAGCGCAGGCGTTCTGCTTTGCACAGCCGAATGCCGTCGATGATCGACGCGTGGTTGAGCGCGTCCGAGATGACCACGTCCTCTGCGCCGAGCAGCACCTCGAACACGCCGCCATTGGCGTCGAAGCATGACGGGAACAGAATCGTGGCCTCGGTACCCAGGAATGCGGACAGCTTGGTCTCGAGCTCGACATGCTGGGTCTGCGTGCCGCAGATGAATCGCACGCTGGCCATCCCGAAGCCCCACTGGTCCATGGATGCCTTCGCCGCTGCGACGAGGCGCTGGTCGTTGGCGAGCCCAAGGTAGTTGTTGGCGCAGAAGTTCAGGACGTCCTGGCCGCCCGAGCGCACGTGCGCTGACTGGGGTGAGGCGAGCTAACGCTCCGTCTTGTACAGGCCAGCGGCCCTGATCTGAGCGAGGGACGTGTCCAGCTCCTTGCGAGCGGTGGCGTACACGATCTACTCCTGGCTCCAGTCGATGATGACCTTGCCGCCGTCACCCTTGGGCGCAACAGCGAACGCTTCCTCCCAGCGCGAGGCCGGGAAGCGGTCGGTGATGACGGGCGTGATGTCAAGTCCGGTGTTGACCATGGCGTTCATGGCATACCAGGTCTCGAACATCTCGCGGCCGTAGATGCCCTTGATCGTGATCATGTGGGTCACGATCTTCGCCCAGTCGACTGTGATGGGCTGGCTGGGCAGACCGAGCACAGCTACTCGCGCACCATGGTTGAGGTTGTCGATCATCTCGGGAAGGGCGCCGGCAGATCCGCTCATCTCCAGACCGATGTCGAAGCCTTCGGTCATGCCGAGGCGCTCCTGGGCCGACGCGATTCGCTCCGTGGAAACATTGGTTGCAAGGTCGACGCCCGTCTTCCTGGCGAGCTCCAGTCGTGCCTCGTTCACATCGGTCACCACGACGAAGCGTGCCCCGACGTGGCGGGCGACGGCGGCCGCCATGAGCCCGATCGGTCCGGCTCCCGTGACGAGCACGTCCTCTCCCACCAGCGGGAACGACAGTGCGGTGTGCACCGCGTTGCCCAACGGATCGAAGATCGCGGCCAGGTCAGGGTTCATGTCCGCTGGGTGTCGCCATACGTCGCTCGCAGTTGCGGCAGTGTCCGCAGACCACATGCCCCTCACCGGAGACCATGTCACCGACAGTGACCGTGTTCACCTCGGTGCCTATCTCCACGACGTGGCCGACGAACTCGTGTCCAGGAATCAGGGGAGCGTTGATGGCGCCGGCGGCCCAGCTGTCCCAGGACTCGATGTGCAGATCGGTGCCGCAGATGCCCGTGCGGGCGACGCGAATCTTGACGTCGTTGGGGCCTGTGGTCGGTTCGGGACGTTCGGTCAGCGTGAGACCCGGTCCCGCAGTTGCCTTGTAGAGAGCCTTCATCGGGCCGCCTCCATCTCGGCCAACGCAGCCTTCTCAATTGCAGCCTCAGCCTTCCACTCCGCGATGCGAGCCTGTTGCAGAGGCGTCTGGCGGTTGAAGTACCAGGCGCCGCCCAGGAGCACGAACCAGATCGGGGCCACGAACAGTCCAGGTCGCGTGTCGGCGGACTGGGCCAATGCCACGATCATGAGGACGAAGAAGACCAGGACGACGTACGGCATGAACCGTGAGCCCGGCAGCTTGAACGTTGAGCTGGCGTGAAGCTGCGGGCGGCGGCGACGGTAGGCGATGTAGCTGACCATGATCAGGGACCAGGTGAACACGACTATCACCGAGCCCAGCGAGGTGACGATCACGAAGGCTCCCATCACCGACTTCCCGGCGTAGAGCATGACCATCCCGAACAACATGAAGATGCAGGAGAACAACAGGGCGTTCTGCGGAACCTTGCGCTTGCTCAGCTTGGCAAACCGCTTGGGTGCGTTGCCATGACCGGCCAGACCGTAGATCATGCGCGAGGTCGAGTAGATGCCGGAGTTCGCGCTCGAGGCGGCGGAGGTCAATACCACGAGGTTGACCGCGATGGCCGCCACGCCCAGACCGGCCAGGGTGAACATGCCGATGAAGGGGCTGTTACCGGCGTTGATCGTGCGCCACGGGTTGACGGCCATGATGACGATCAGGGCGCCGACGTAGAAGAGCATGACCCGGATCGGGATCGAGTTGATGGCGCGCGGCATGGTCTTCATGGGGTCCTTGGTCTCCGCGGCTGCGGTGCCCACCAGCTCGATGCCACCGAAGGCGAAGAGGGCGATCTGGAAGCCCAGGATGAAGCCGAGGGCGCCATGCGGGAACATTCCACCCTCGTTCCAGAGGTTGGATAGGCTCGATACCGAGCCCTGGGGTGAGGTGAAGTGCGTGCCGATCATGACTGCGCCGGTGGCGATCAGGGCCAGGATAGCGACGACCTTGATGATGGCGAACCAGAACTCCATCTCGCCGAACGCGGCGACCGTGGGCAGGTTCAGGCACAGCAGGAGCAGTGGCGTCACCAGGGCGGGAAGCCACAGCGGGGTGCCAGGTGCCAGCACCTGGACATAGGCGGTGATTGCCACGATGTCGGCAACGCCGACGACCACGGTGTAGAACCAGTACGACCACGACACGACAAAGCCGGCCCACGGGCCGAGGAGATCGCCGGCGAAGTCACCAAAGGTCTTGTACTCCAGGTTGGAGAGCAGGACCTCCCCCATGGCTCGCATGACGAAGAACAACATGAAGCCGATGATCATGTAGACGAAGATCACCCGTGGCCCGGCCAGGGCAATGGTCTTGCCGGAGCCCATGAACAGTCCGGTCCCGATGGCACCGACGATAGCGATCATCTGAATATGACGTCACCTCGACATCGGTCGCGGCGGAGGGGCCGCCGCTCCAAGCCGAGAAACACTGCCCAGGCTCGTGGACGTGACCGGGGCCAGCCCGAAGGGTTGCTGACTCGCACCTGCCTGCTGGGCGGGCAGGTGTCAGAGCCCCTGCCGGGTGGGTTTTGCGGCGTAGGTGCTGCGGAAGTAGTCGCCCAGCTGGAGCCGGCTCGCGGCCGGGTTGTCAATCAGCAAGGTCACATGAGGGTGGTGCTGGAGGATCGTAGCGGGCCACATCGCGCTCACGGGGCCCTCGACGAGCTGGTGTACCGCCTCGGCCTTGGCACGGCCCCTGGCGATCAGCACGATGTGCCGTGCTGCCATGATCGTCGCGAGCCCCTGGGTCAGGCAGTGATGCGGAACCGCGGTGATGTCGCCACCGAAGAAGCGCGCATTGTCGGTCCGAGTCTGCTCGGTGAGTGTCTTGATCCGGGTGCGTGAGGCCAGAGAAGAGCATGGCTCGTTGAAGCCGATGTGCCCGTCCGTGCCGATGCCCAGGATCTGCAGATCGACCCCGCCTGCCTGCGCGATTGCGTCTTCGTAGGCGGCGCAGCCGCCGGGATGTCAGCGGCAAGACCGTCGGGGCTACGGACCGCGCCCGGGGCAAAGTCCACTCGTTGGGCGATTTCCTGGGTGATCACGTTCAGGTAGCGCGCAGGGTGCTCCGGTGGAAGGCCGACATACTCGTCGAGCGTGAACGCGCTGGCCCGGGCGAACGACAGGCCCGCCTCGAGGTGGAGCCGGACAAGCTCGTCATAGACCCGCAGCGGGCTCGACCCCGTCGCCAGGCCGATCACCGCGTCGGGTCGAGAACCCAGCAGCTTCTCGATCGCTCCTGCAGCCAGTCGTGCGAGCTCGTCGGGTGCTGCAATCACAGCTTCCATGTGGGGACCATCCTTTGGGGGCGAAGTGGATAGGGGCAAACACAATGCTGCCGGTCGGCGGCGGCTCGATGTCGTGACTCGGGATTAGCTAGTGGTCTGCCGACGAGTGGACAACCGTGCCGGCACGCATGACCTGGACGACCCGCAGGCCCGAGTCCGTGATGACGACATCGGCCCGGCAGCCGGCCTCAAGGGCGCCGACCTGAGAGTCACCCAGGACAGTTGCAGGTGTGGTGGATGCGGCCCGGACCGCGTCCACCAGCGGCACTCCACCAGCGACGGTCGTGCGCACGACGTCGAGCAAGTGGGCCGTGCCGCCTGCGATGGCCCCACCTTCGGTGAGCCGGGCGACGCCGCCGGACACCGTGACGTCCAGGGACCCGAGCCGATAGGCTCCGTCGGGCATGCCGGCCGCGGCCATGGCGTCGCTCACCAGGGCCACGTTCTCGGAACCGACCAGTTCGAAGATGCTCCGAACCAGTTCGGGCGATACATGGGTGCCGTCCCCGACGAGCTCCACGACGAGGTCTCCGCGCCTTGCTGCCGCCAGGAGCTCGGGCAGCGGACCCGGGTCCCGGTGCAGGAGCGGGCGCATGCAGTTGAACAGGTGGGTGACCGTCGCGCGTGGCGAGCGACGCCCGGAGGTCCCATCGAGCCGGGCGCGGGCATCCGCGACCACTGTCCTCATCTGGGTCCAGCTCGCATCCGTATGCCCGAACGACGGCAGCGCGCCCGCGTTGATCAAGGCGTCGATCACGCCGCCGTCTCCTGGGACGCCAGCGAGCTCAGGAGCCACGGTCATGGTGACCAAGTGGCCGTGGGCGGTTTCGGCCAGTTCGTGGACCAGGTCGGCGTCCGGCGTCTGGATGAGGTCCGGGTCCTGTGCGCCGCACCGGGCGGTCGACAAGAACGGGCCTTCGAGGTGGATGCCCGCAAGCTCGCCCGCCTCTGCCAGGGCGGTCAGCAGACCGACCCGCTGGCGCAGTGTGTCCGGCGTAGCTGTGACCAGGGACGCGACAAGGCTCGTCGTCCCATGCCGGAGGTGCTCACCAATGGCAACCCGAGCGTGCTCCGGCGTGCACGCCTCCGGAAAGCCCGCCCCGCCGCCGCCGTGGTTGTGCAGATCGACCAGTCCGGGGAGCAGGGTCGCCGGGACCTCCTGCGCACCCGGGGCGTCCGGCCAGCCACTTCCTCTCGCCGCGTCGGCACGACCGACCCAGGCGATCACATCGGCCTCCACCACGACGACACCGTCGTCGATCACCGCGTTCGGGGTCACGACGCGACCGCGCAAGTAGGTGGGCAGGCGGTGCTCGGTCATGATGTCGTGCTCCTGTTCGGCAGTGTCCGCGTCGACGGCGAGAGCTCAAAGATGGCCGACAGGCTGTGGCTGCCGCCGGGGGCAAGATGGACCGCAGCCTCGCGCAGGTTGCTCACCTCGACGCACACCATCGACTTCCACTCGTCATCGCCGAAGTCGCACAGATCTGCCGCCTTGTCGATCCACGGGTTCCACACGACGGTAGCCTCCGAGCCGCACTTGGCGACAAAGACGGATCGGCCTGCGATGGCGTCGACAACAGTCGTGGTCGCTCTGGTGCCGAGATAGATGCGATCGGTGGCAGCGCTAAAGCGCACGGGGTCGGGCTCCCCGCTGACCGGCTCGGGTCCGGCGAGACAGTCATAGAACGGTGTCCCTTCCAGCCCGTTGACCTGGGTGGCGCGGATGTCGCGCACGTTCAGGTAGGTGTGCAGCGCCTCGTCAAAGACCAGGCTGTCGTCGCCTTGGTTGCTGACGGTCAGCTCCAGCGACAACCGGGACCCGACCACCACCGTGTAGACGGCCTCGAATGGATGCAGGCAGGCGCTGGCCCCGGTCGCGTCGCTGTCGGTGAGGCGCAGGCGCACCGTGACGTCCTGGCCGTCGTCCTTTGCCCCCATCAGCGACCACTCGGACAGCCGTGCGAAGCCGTGCGAGGGCGCCTCCGGGTGGCCGGGCCACGCCCCGAACCACGGGAAGCAGATCGGCACCCCGCCACGGATCGCCGCGTCGGGGGTGAACCTGCTGGTCGCCTGAGCTGCTTCGCCGGGCCCCGTGCAGACGGGTCCCTGCTTGGTTCAGCCCCCCTGGGTCTCGGGAATGCAAAGCACCGACCCTATGGGCCAAACGCCCTCAAGAGCCTGTTGCCCGGCCTCATCGGGATGGGTCAGGCGGGGGCGGGCGGGCTGTGCGAACCCAATTCCGCGTCCGGCGAGACTCGCCTCAGGTGGGCGAAGCCGAGAAGCGAAAGGATGAGCATCACGGCGGCGCCGATGAAGGCCCCGATCGCAGCGATACCAGCGATCATGCCCATGGTGCCGAAGGCATAAGCGTTGAGCAGCAGGCCGCGCAGGGTCTCACCTTTGAACATCGTGTCAACCGTTGCCGCCAGCTTGGTATCGGTGGGGGCGGCCTTTGCCTTGGTGCTGAGCTGGGCGTAGGTAAGGCCGCCGCCGATCGCCTTGAGGTGCACCGCGATGAAGTGATCTGCGTACGCCTCGGCCTGGGCACCGGTGAGAAGCTGCTGGCCGGCATACTGGTTGAGGAACGGGCCGATCTGCGGGCTGGCCGTGGCCGGTCCCTTCGGCGGGAAGAAGATCTGCTGCTGGCTGAGCTGGGTCTTCACCTGGTCGCCGATGAATGAGCTCGCCCATGTAAGCAAGCCGCCTGCGACGAGCAGGATGATCGCCAGGACAAGTCCTACGCTGGTGAGCAGGGCATCGAATGTCTTGCGTCGCATGGTTCTCTCTCTCCGTAAGAGCCAACCGGCCGCTTTCTAGGGTCGGCCCGGGTAATTGAGTGCCCCGCCCGTTTAACTATTGGCGGCGGTCCTCATGATCGTCAGGCTGTCTTCAGGCGGCGATCACGAATTAATCTTCGCTGAGGGAACTGGCCGATTCGGCTGCGACGCGCTGGTCGAGCGTGAACAAGATGTCGTCGCCCGGCAGGAGCACGGGCCAGGCCGTCACGACGACACCCCCCACTGGGCAGAGTTCTCCGCCGCTGAGTCCCTCAGTAGGCACGAGGTCAGGCAACGGCAGCAGTCCATGCAGAGAAGCTGGGCCCTCATCACGGAGGGGTCCAGGACACGTCCTGCGACGACACTGACACGTCGAATGCCGGCCGCAGTCACACGGCTCATGTCCCTGTCAGGGATAGTCACCCCGTTGTCGTGCGTGAGGCAGGGGAACGGCCTGCCCCAGCCTTGCTGGGCAGTGGAGGCGTATGAGCTTCTACCGTCATCATGATTGCCCTAGCCCCACAGGTACATAGCCAGAACCTCAAATCGATCTCAAGGCGTTTGCGGATTCTCGGCCCGCCGGATCGCGCGGTTATGCACCGCGCGCGCCGTCGCGTTGGGTTGCTTGGCTGCATGCCATTGACATCCCCACCGCTGCCGGCGGGCAGCGAAGGACCCGGTGGTCTGCTCCTCATATGGTGATAACGCGGCTGCCCCTGGTCTAGCGGCGGTAGACCACCAGATGGGTTTGTCAGACTTCTCATGCCATCGCTGGGCCGCCGAAGTCAGCTGTCGTTGAGATCTGTGAACGCATTGCGATGTGTGAAGCGCTCGATCTGGCGCCGAACCCACACGCGTCGGCCAGGTTCGGCTGCCGGGTACCCCAGACGGCACGCGAAGGCGATCCTGAGGTGATCGGGAATCGACAGGATCTTGCGTGGTTGCCCCTCAACGTGTTGGGCTCTGAAGCGCTCATGATTTGCATCACGATCCCCAGCGTCTTGGCCGTGAGCCATACGTTCTGCATGACGCACCCCAGGCTCATGATGCCGAGAAAATCGCCCTCCGATGCCGGAGCGCGTTTGCGCCTGTCGTAAACCACGATCATGACCCACGGGCACGAGCGCATGGTGTCATCCAGAATCCCGTGCTCGACATCTGTTACTTCCTCGAAACCGCCGTTCAGGTCTCGCCAGGACGGCTGGAACATCGTCGCGAGGAGTCCGGTTCCCTTCCGGATGAGCTCCTCTTCGCTGAAGGAGAGCTGGGCGTAGCTCTCCCGGATGAAGTCCTCGGATGTTCCGCCTCTCACCCCGGCCGATCGCCGCAAGCGTCACCTTGTCATCGACGACTATGATCTCGAAGTTCTGCCTGTTTGTGCGCCGTAGGCGCCCAGCGAGCAGCCTCGAGGATCCGCAGAACGTCGCCTTCGGCCAGATGGCGCTCGGGGTCGAACGGAACTCGCTCGCAGTGGCGGTTGCGAATTGGCTCGCTGAGGCCCGCGAAGTCACGGACGTCGCCGATGTCAGTCATGCCGTCTCCCCTCCATGTGGCCTTCGATGCCAGTGTCGGGCATAGACCGGCCCGCGAGTGGACTGAGGAGCTCACCATTTTCGGCACGCGTCGCCGGCGTGTTCCAGCGGGGACTCCTCGACAATCGAACGCAGCCCGAATGAGAGGACAGCCGTCTGCTTCCCACCGAGCACCAGGTCGTAGACCATCTTCGAGACCGCTTTCCGATTCGTGCCGTGTCCAATATCGACTGGGGGTCGCACATCGTTCTCACAACAGTCACGGGGTCGGTATCGGTCGCGTTGATCAACCTGTACGGCAACGTTGGTATGCCAGTTGGCGTCGCTTTGCCCCGCGAGAGGACCCTGCCGCTGACGAGCCCTGGCTGGCGACCAGATCACCACTTCCCGACGCTGCCGACCCGCACTCGCTCATGGTGCGGGCTGGGGGCAGCCGGCCTGGGCGATGGCGAAGGCTCGGGCCAATAGACCAGGGATGTCAGCGGTGCTGGCCTGGCCCTGAGCGATCCGGGTGCGCGCGGTGATCATTGAGGCACGCAACGCTGAGATCGCGACACGGGCGGTGACATCAGCGTGCAACCGGACGATGGAGGCCTCGAGTGTCGGCTCAGCGCCCAGGGCGCGCTGGGCAAGCAGTTCGGCGAGGCGATCCTCCCATGCAGTGAAAGCTTTGACGAGGCCCCGGTCAATCCCTGGGGTGCTCCCCTGTGCCCCGGGGATTGACGGGATAAGGCTGCCAGGGCGCAGAGCCATCCGGACAGCGTCCAGAGTCGCCGCGTGTATCGCGGCCAGTGGCGACTCGGTAACTGGCCGGTCGCGCAGCGCGTCGGCGACAGCGTCGAAGAACTTGACCAGGTCGGGTAGGAGCAGGTCCTCCTTGGAGTCGAAGTACCGGAAGAAGGTGCGCTCTGACACGTCGGCGACGTCAGCGATCTCCTGCACGGTGGTGTGCTCGAACCCGTTGCGAGCGAACAGCTCCCGCGCCGCGGCGCTTAGCGCCTGTCGGGTCTGGACCTTCTTGCGCTCGCGTCGCCCGGGCGGCGGCGCGATGGTCTGCAGCCGGGCACTCTGGCGCCGGATGGGGTTGGACACGATCCGAGGGTAACCGGATGTGTCTCTCCTGCCAATTGTCACCTACGTCAAGTGACATAGGTGACAGTACTAAGATAGCGCGCTGCCAGCCGACCCGAAGGAGCCCGAGATGGCGATCTCTGGCAGTTCCGATCCCGCCTCGGTCAGTCCCTGCCGAGCTAGCTCGCGCCTCGGCAGGCTGGCCCGGCTCGGGTCAGCCTGTGCCCGCCGTCCCTGGCTGGTGATCGGGATCTGGTTGGCAGTGCTGGTGCTGGCGGTCATCGCCAGACAGCTCGCCGGCGGAGTGTTCAGCGACAACGTCGAGCTGCCCCAGACCCAGTCCACCACCGGTGCCGCGCTGCTGCGAGCGCACGAACCGTCAGCAGCGGGCTCGTCGGGTTTGGTGGTGTTCCATGTTGCGACTGGATCATTGGGCGCCGACCGGGCGCAGGTCGAGCAGGCCGTTTGGGCCCTCCACGGGCTGCCCGACGTGCTGTCGGCGTCCAACCCGTTCGCCACCAACCCGGCGGCTCTTTCGGCGGATGGCCGGACGGCGTACTCGACGGTGCAGTTCGACGCCCGTCCCAAGACCCTGGGGGCCGACTACCTGACCCAGCTGAATGGCACAGTCTCCGCGGCGCGGGCCGGCGGCGTCCAGGTTGACTACGGGGGCGCCCTGGACGAGCTGACCCGACCGCCGCTGAACGACCGAACCTCCGTGCTGGTCGGGTTCGCTGTCGCTGTGATCGTGCTTCTGGTCGGCTTCGGTAGCGTGCTCGGCGCGCTGCTTCCGCTTGCGACGGCGGTGGTCTCGGTCATGATCGGGTCGAGCATCCTGGCCCTGGTCGCGGGCGTGATCTCGTTCGGGACGGCATCTCCGACCCTGGCCGTCATGATCGGACTTGGGGTCGGCGTCGACTACGCCCTGTTCCTGACCACCCGCTTCCGACAGCAGATCATGAACGGCGCGGATCCGGTGGCCGCGGCCGGCAGGACGGTGGCAACCAGCGGCCGGTCTGTGCTGATCGCTGCCACAACGGTGTCGATCGCACTGTTCGGGCTGTACGCCTCGGGGATCACCTTCATCGGCCAGCTCGGGTTCGCCGCCGTGTTCTCAGTCCTGGTGGCCGCAGCCGGGGCAATCACCCTGGTCCCCGCGGGCCTGGGCCTGATCGGCGGGCGCATCGACCAGTACACCGTCCGGCATCCGGTCGCCGAAGCCGCAGTACCACAGGCCGCCGGTGCAAGCTCCAGCTCTGAGTCCAGCGACGGGTGGCAGCGATACGCCGCGGGGATCGAACGCCACCCATGGACGTTCATCGCCGCCGGGCTCGCGGTGCTGGCCGTGCTGGCGATCCCGCTTGCCTCGATCCGACTCGGCCACGTCGACAACGGCGCCGACCCGACCAGCTTTACGGACAGGAGGGCCTACGACCTGATCGGCCAGGGGTTCGGGCCGGGCGCCAACGGCCATTTCACCATCGTGATCGACCTCGCCCACTCCACAACCTCGAGTGCCAACCTCGCGCGAACCACCCAGCTGGCCCTGGCCGCCACCCCGGCGTCGCCCGATCGAGCGCCCTGAAGCCCTCCCCCGACGGCGCGATCCTGGTCGGCACCGTCGTGCCCACCACTGGGCCGCAGGATGCCTCGACCGGCACCCTGTTCCACACCCTCACCGCGACCACCTTGCCGACCGCGCTGAAGACCAGCGGCGCCAATGGCTACCTGGCTGGAACCGCCGCCAGCCAGCTCGACTTCCAGAACACAATTACCAGTCGGCTCCCGCTGATATGTGGCCCCGTTTGTCAAGTCGGGCATGGCGAAGCGGCGCCCGGATGGCTTCTCGGGTGCCGCTTCGTCTGGCCGGCTCAGGGTTGA
>Ga0208079_1000368_pt1 | contig 24933 bp, 19 predicted proteins | sample NGESurdeep092012_5_FD_184474 | JGI IMG/M metagenome (GOLD analysis project Ga0208079, IMG submission 184474) | Arctic peat soil microbial communities from Barrow, Alaska - NGEE Surface sample 210-2 deep-092012 (SPAdes) | ecosystem: Environmental > Terrestrial > Soil > Wetlands > Peat ... | reverse complement strand
GTAAGTCAGGCGTCGATGGGCGTCTATGCGATGAACACAAACGATGCGGCAATACTCGGTGCCGCCGTCGGACTTCCAGTCGTGGTCTGTCCGGTTGACGCACAATTGCCCAAAATCAGTTGGATGTATGACCCGAATGGCAATCTTCAGTTTGCCCCCAGGACTTATGCCATGAACAGCGCGGGTTCCGCCTGGATGGTGGATCTTCAAGTTGACCCCCAGAAGGGGAAGTATCCCCTGCCGGATTTAAACGTGTTGGGCCGCCATGGTGTCGGAATTTACTGGTCCTCGAGTGATGCGACCCCCCCCGATTGGGGGGCAAAGGGTTATCCAACTTCGGTGGTTCGCGATCCAGCCGGAACCATCCTGCTGTGCGAATTGGCCAGCAGCCAGGGCGCTATGGGGAACATCTGGCCTTGTACTTGTTGCGGCCCGCAAACCACGGATGGAGGGGTCATGGGCAACCTCTACCAAATTGACACGGCGGCGGCCAATTACGATGCGGCGAAATTTAAATCCGGCGGCTACAATCAAGGCAACCAATTGTACAAGGCGCACTGGAACCGGTTCAACTATCTCTTCCATGACGGCCACGTGGAAGCGTTAAGAATCGAAGACACGGTCGGCACTGCGGCGGGTGTTTTCAAATTACGATCTCCACTGGGCATGTGGACGGTCAAGTCCGGCGACTGAAACAATGTGATTCTCCAAATAATCTCCAAGTGCGATGAGCAAAAACTTCAACCTTCCGGAACCATGAAAACAAGAACTTCTGACGGCGGTAGATTCACGAACCGAAACTTGCGCCTGATGCCTGCGGCCCCGAAGGCTTTTGGCCGGAACCTCGCGGTGGCCATCTGGCTGCTGGTCATTGCGATACTCATTCCTGTGGCCGATGCAGCACAATTGCTCTCCGCGCGGAATCCTTCCGTGCCTCTGCCGGCAGGTGGCAACGATAATTCCGTTGCTCCCAGCCTCAGTCCCGACGGCCGTTTTGTTGTTTTCACCAGCGCGGCCAACGATCTCGTGCCCGGTGACAACAGTAGGTATGCCTTGAACGTGTTCCTGCGCGACCGCACTGGCAACACCACGGTGCTGGTCAGCGGCAACTTGAGCGGAACCGGCGGCGGCAACGGTAATTCGATGCCCGGCCAGGCCTCCACCAACGGGCAATTCGTTGTCTTCCAAAGCGACGCCAGCAATCTCGTGCCGAATGATACGAACGGAGTCACGGACATTTTTGTCAGCGATCTGGTGGCGGGGACAACCACACTGGTCAGCGTGTCAACGAATGGCGGTCCGGCGAACGGAGCCTCGACCGACCCGGTCATGACACCGGGTGGCCGGTATGTGGCCTTTATCAGCCGGGCGTCGAACCTGGTTCCCGGAGACAACAACGGCATTCCGGACATTTTTGTGCGGGATCTGGTGGCCGGGACGAATCAACTGGTAAGCGTGGGGGCGCTCTTTCCCTCCGGCAGCATAACCCCGATCATGGGGGCACCGGTCATCACCCCGGACGGCCGGTATGTGGCGTTTTTCAGCCTGGCGACAAACTTGGTGGCTGGAGTTCCGGGCGCTTCCACTGGTCAAGTCTACGTGCGGGATCGGCTCATGGATACCACGACCTGGGCCAGCACGAATGCCGCCGCGCTTGTGTCAGCCGCGCTCGGCCAGAACAACGCGCCGTCCTATCATCCCCGGTTGAGTGATGACAGAAGATATGTCGCTTTCAAGGCCGGCACGACGACGCCAACGGGCGCGGCAATGATTCTGCAATATGATTCAACCACGAGGACGACCACGGTGGTCAATACAAACGGTATTGGAGGGCCGGTTGACCTCGATGACAGCTACGGTCCCGAAATGACACCGGGCGGGCGTTTCATCGCTTTTGCCAGGCATGAAGGCTCCCTAAGTTCGGGCTATTCCAGTGTTCATGTGTGGGATTCACAAGGCGCGGTGGACACACTGGTCAGTGATAATGGCAGCGGCGTCCCGGCCAACACGGCCTCGTATGCGCCGATGCTCAGTCCCGATGGCCAGTTCGTGGCGTTCCTGAGCAACGCCACCAATCTGGTCGGCAATGCCGTGGCCAATGGCGCTCATGTTTACCTGCGCAACCTGCCATCCAGCACCACGCAATTGGTGGACGTGGACACCAACGGCATCGGCTCGACTGCAGACACACTGACGTCCTTGGGCCTGAGTGCGGATGGGCGGTTCGTCGCCTTCAGCAGTCCGGATGGCAGCCTGGTCAACTTGGACAAAAATCGCGCCGAGGATGTTTTCGTGCGGGACCTGGTCGCGGGGACCACGGAAATGGTTTCTCAAAGGAATGCGGCAGTGATTCCACAAGCGGCTGATGCGTTCAGCATGCTGTCCCCGTCATCGGTCAGTGCGGATGGCCGGTGGGTGGCTTTCGCCAGCCCGGCGGATGACCTGGTTCCCAACGACACGAACCAGCAGCCGGACGTTTTTGTGCGCGACCTGGTGAACGGCACCAACCTTCTGGTGAGCGTCGGGTCCGACGGGGGTCCGGCCCTGGGCGGCGGCTCCGGAAACCCGGTCATCAGCGCGGATGGCCGTTACGTGGTATTTATCAGCGCGGCAACCAACTTAGTCACGGGCCCGATCAATACCAATGGCAATGTGTTTCGGCGCGATCTTCAGACCGGCACCACCGTCCTGGTCAGCGTGGGGACCGATGGTGTCAGTCCCGGGAATAACGACGCTTCCGATTTGGTGATCAGCCCGGATGGACGGTATGTTGCCTTCCTGAGCCCGGCGGCCAACCTGGTGTCGGGTTACACCGGCGGGGCTTACTGGCGGGACATGAATCTGGGGCAGACCGTGGGACTCAAGGGGGCCAGTTACTATTCTTTGGGTCCTTCTCTGAGCAGCAATGGTCGTTACGTTGCTTACTCAGCCAGCGGCACACCGCCCAATAATACTTGGCAAATCTGGGATACCGAACTCGGAACCTGTATCTCCACCAATTCGGCGACCACGGCGGCGATTGATCCGACCGGAACTAAAATCCTTCTTCGAAATGCCAACGCCCTCTACGTGTACAACATTGCCACCCGGGCGAATCTCTTCTCAATTCCCAGCACGGCCACCATCCGGAACGCCGCCTGCTGGAGCGATGATGGCCGTTGGCTGACGTTTGTTTCCACCACCAACCTGGGGGCCGCTGACGACGGCACCAATAAGGTTTATTTGCGCGATTTCCAGACCGGCACGCTTTCCCTGATTGGCGTTGCCGGCCCGGGCACCGGCAGTTGGGACGCATTGTCTGATGCGCCGGTGATGAGTGGTAGCGGACGGTTCGTGGCGTACCGCAGCGTCGTGACCAATACGGTGATTGGAGACAACACCGCGCCCCCGAACGTGTTCCTTCTGGATCGCCTGACGGGATCCAACACGGTGCTGACTGCCGGGCAGACCGGGTCCAGCCCAATTCTGTGGGTGTCCCGGCCCGTGGTCAGTGATGGCGGCGCCACGATTGCCTTCCTGGATCTGGGTTCCGGCCTGGTGACCGGCGATTTGAATCGCGTGCAGGATGCTTTCGGGGTTTCAGTGGATACCAACGCCGCTTTGGTTGACAGCGATGGGGACGGTATTCCGGATTGGTGGATGATGAAATATTTCGGGCATCCGACCGGGCAGGCGGGCGACCTTTCGCGTGCGTCGGATGACGCCGACGGCGATGGCGTGTCCAATTTGCAGGAGTATCTCGCCGGCACGAGTCCCATCGATCCAACCTCCGTGTTCCGGCTTTGGGCGGCCGTCCCGGCCAACAGCGCCATCAACCTCACCTGGCCGGCGGTGCCGGGCAAGAGCTATCAAATTCAATACAAGACCAATTTGAATGATCCAGTGTGGCTGACCGCGCCGGGCAACGTCTCGGTGACCGGCAGCCAGGGTTCTTACCTTGCGCCTGCGGCCACACCCTCCAGCTTTTACCGCGTTTTCGAATCCAATTAATCCTCCGGATAAACCACAAAGACCCATAGACGCGAAGAATTGAATCACCTTGATTTCCGAAAGCATGGAAAAGTCTCAACTTGGAAACCCTGAAAGGCAGGGGAAAATCTGCTTCCAAGATTTCTGATTTCCGGGCCAGATTTAACAAGCCTTAAGGCACCGTCGGCGTCCAGTTTTCAAATTACGGCGTGCGATTTATCTGGATGCGATAAAATGCCGGGCCGGTCCCGGCTTGCATCGTATTCGTTTTCGTCACTCCATTGGTGCCGGTGATGGATGGACCGGGGCTCGCCCAACTGCCGCTGGTCAGATCGGTTGAAACTTGAGGTTGATAGACAAAACCCGATTGGGTCTGGAAAACGAATTTGTTGGTGTTCATGGGCACAAGTGCCAGGACAGGGAAGGGAATGAAACTTCTAATGGCAGTCATGGTCGGCTGGTCCGTCGGGCTGCTGAGACTCGACGGTTCGATCGGGAAAAGAGGACTGCTGCCCCACCACGGACCACCGCCCCAATAGGTCCAGCCCAGCCACACATCCGAGTTCGTCTGGATGTAGCCAAGCATGTTGGTGAGCGCCGGACCGCCGTTACCCGAGCCGCCGATAACGGCTCCGGGAACCGCGTACTCGCCAAGAAAACCTTTGACATGGTTGGCCCTGGCCCAAGCTGTGAAATTGGTCAGGCGCTCCCTCCCGATGGTCGCACTGACGATAGTGGTTTTGGTCCCTGATCCGTCGCTGTCCAGATACTGATGCACCTCGAAAGCGTAATTGTTGCTGGAGTCCACAATGCCGAGCATGGCAACTGAGTTCGCCGCACCGTAGTTATCAGAGTTTGTCCAAGTCCATGCGCCGGTCCATCTATTGCCGGGCACAAAGATCATATTGGCGGCTCCCGTCGCCCGGATGGCCGCGATCGCTGCGTTCAAGGAGGTGACCATTTGGGCTTCCGGCATGGTGTTCGGCTCATTCATAAGACCGAAAATGACATGATCGTTCGACTTAAACACGGTGGCGACCCGGGACCAGAAGTCAGTGAACCACGAGTCCGGAACCGTGACGCTACCGATTATCTTCGTGGCGGAACTGTTATTCGCGTTCGGGGGGTAGTAGCGTTCATAATTGTGCGGGTCAAGAATGACATACACCCCATTTGAGGTCGCATAAGAAACAAAGGTGCTTAAACGACCGAGTTCAGCGGTGTCAAGGGCGACGTTGTTGGTATGCTGGAGTCGTTCCCAGCGAAAAGGGAGCCGAATGATGTTCATTCCTCTGCCCTTGTAATAGTCCACTTCCGCACTGGTCGGATAAGTGTAAGTGCTGCCGAAAGTCCCCGGGAAGGTGCTACCGAATTCGGCCCCGGAGAGATTGACGCCTGCGTATTGAATATCGGCCAGAACCGAAGAGGCGCTGATGAGTCCTACAAAAGCCAGGCAAGGAAGAGTCAGGGTTCTTGCTTTCATAAACATTTGTGTGTCAATTCTTTAAAATAGCACATAATTCATGCATAAGACAATGAAACTATGCTATTTAATTAATGATAAGACGCGTCTAAAACCAAAAGGGTACTCAACTCTTTAATTTTTTTTTGAGAATTTCACCGGCCAGCGCCGGGTTCGCGTTGCCCTTGCTCAGTTTCATCACCTGGCCCTTGAGGAAATTCAACGCAGCAGCCTTGCCAGCCTTGAAATCGGCCACCGGGCCGGGATTCGCGGCAATCGCCTCGTCACAGAATTTTTCAATCGCGCCGGGGTCGCTCACCTGCGCCAGACCTTTTTCCTGAACAATGGCAGCGGGCGGTTTGCCGGTGTCGAACATTTCGGCAAACACCTGCTGTGCCGCCGAACTGCTGATGGTCTTGTTCTCGACCAGGCCAGTCAGCTCGATGATGGCTTCGGGTTTGAATTTCAAATTGGCCAGTGTCATTGCGGTAGGGACGCGCTGCTGCGCGTCCTGGACGACCAGCAGGTCGTCCCTACCAAGGCGTTCGTTCGCTTCGGTCAGCTTCGCCCGCAGGTTGTTGATGACCCAGTTCGCAATGGATTTCGGGTTCTTCGACTGTTTTGCAATCCCTTCAAAATAATTTCCCAGCGGCACGTCCCACACGAACGTCTGGGCGTCGGATGCGGGCAATTGATAATCACGCATGAACCGCTGCTTGCGCGCCAGCGGCAGTTCCACCGCGCGCGATTTTACCTCGGCCAGCCACGCGTCCGTAGGCGCCAGCGGCATCAGGTCGGGATCGGGAAAATAACGGTAGTCGTGCGCGTGCTCCTTGGTGCGCATTTCCTCGGTGACGCCCGCTTCATCGTCCCAGCGCCGTGTGGATTGAATCAGCCTGCCGCCCTTGGACACGACTTCGATCTGGCGGGGGATTTCGTATTCCAGCGCACGGCGCACGCCGGAAAAGCTGTTCATGTTCTTGATTTCAATCTTCGCGCCGAGTTCCTTTGTGCCCCTGGGCCGGACGCTCACGTTCACGTCGCAGCGCACCATGCCCTTTTCCATGTCGCAATCGCTCACGCCGCCGTAAATCAGGATGTCCTTGAGCGCGTTGAGGTATTCGTAGGCCATGTCGGCGCTGGTCAGGTCCGGTTCGGAAACGATTTCCATGAGCGGCACGCCCGCGCGGTTGAAGTCCACGCCGCTGTTGCGCTCGAAATGCGAATTCTTGCCGACGTCCTCCTCCAGGTGTGCGCGGGTGATGCGCACGCGCGAAAGGCCGCCGTTGAATTCAAACTCGACGTGGCCGTTGGCCGTGGACGGCTTGTCGTATTGCGTGATCTGGTAGTTCTTCGGCATGTCCGGATAGAAATAACTCTTCCGGTCGAACTTCGCGAAGCGGGGAATCTCGCAATTCAGGAGGAAGCCGGTGAGCACCGTCAGGCGCAGCGCCTCGTCGTTGGGCACGGGCAGCACGCCGGGCAGGCCGAGGCAGACGGGGCAGACGTTTGTGTTCGGCGGCGCGCCGAACACGTTGGCGCACCCGCACCACATCTTCGATTTCGTCTTGAGCTGGACGTGGGTTTCTAAGCCGATGACCGCTTCGTATTCCATAAATCGCGCGGGAGATTTAACCACGGACCTGTCCTCCGTAGCAATACTGCGGAGGATGGACACGGCGTAAAGCCGCGTGGCGGCCACGCCGCCATACGCGGATGCACACGGATTTTTCAAAGGCTTGGCGGCGGTTTCACCTTCAATGTTTCCGCCCACGGAATCAGCGCCGGCATGATGGTTGGATGCAGTTGGACGCCACGGGCGAGTTGGTCGGCACGACGCGCGAGCGCGGCGTGACCGGGCAGGCGCACGGGCGGTTTGCCCGCAGGCACGGGTGTTTCGGCGCAGACTTGGGCGAAGAAACTGGTCTCGCGCAGAAAGGCTTCGCGTCCGCCGAATTGTTCCGGATTGATGAGCTGCAAAAACACCGATGCACCCCAGCGCGTTTCGCCGTCGGCGCGGCCATGACCGCCGAGGGCGTTGGTGAGGGCTTCGACGAACAGTCCCAGGGCAAAACCTTTGTAGCCCAAATCCGTTCCGCCCAGCGGCAGGATGGCCCCGCCGCGATTGTTGAAGAGCACCTGCGGATCGTCCGTCGGTCGTCCTGCACGGTCCACGAGCCACGGTCCGGGCAAACGTTCGCCCGCCGCCGCCAGCCGTTGACAAAGACCGTTCGCGGTTGAGGCCGTGCTGATGTCAATGAGGACGGGTTCGCCACCGGTGGGAATGCCGACGGCGAGCGGGTTGGGACTGTAACGCGGCGATGCGCCGCCGTGCGGCGTGACGGTGCGGGATTGTGGATCGGAGCAGGTCAACAAAATGAAGCAGCCCGCGTCGGTGACCGGTTTGAGGTAAGCCTGAAGACAGCCGATGTGATGGCTGCGCCGGATGACGACGGTCACGACCGGATGTTCGGCCAGACGTTTTTGGGCCGTGTGAATCGCGCGCCGCACGAGCCACGGGCCGGACAGGTAACGTCCGTCCCACGTGAGTGCCGCGCCGTGGTCTGCAACGACCACCAGCTCGCCGCGTTTTTCCATGGTGTCGTCCTTGAGCGCCTTGAGGTAATCGGGGAGCATGGCGAAGCCGTGGGTGGTGTGTCCGAGCAGGTCGCCTTCCAGCAGCACTTCCGCCACGTCGCGGGCGCGGTCCTCTGCGAGTCCGGAAGCAACGAGGAGCGCCTCCCCGAATTGGCGTAATGCTGCGGCATCAAATTTTCCTTTACCCGGTTGTTTCATGAAATCGAACGCGGTTGATTGGAGCAAATCCCGGGGTGGTCTGCCATGCGTAAATCTTTGGATGTGCTGCACGGACCGTTCCGCAGAGCGGGATGAGTCCGCTCTAATCTCATCTGAAATCTTGTGAAAAGTGAGCCGACTCACGTCAGTTGCCACCATAAAAATGAAGTTTTGATACCATTTACAGTTTGCTTTTGCACTGTAGCGGCGGTCTGCGACCGTCGCCATTGATTTCACCGGCGCTCACAGAGCGCCGCTACAAATAAAATCCCCTTAAAACTTGCGCCGGTTGGGGGCGTTTTCTAAAACAAACCGTCATGTCCGCAAAGACCCAACTTGATTTGCAGCAATTCCTAGCCACGCGCACCGAAACCGTCAACGCCGCGCTCGATAAATTCCTGCCGTCCGCGACCACACGCCCGGCGACCATCCATAAAGCCATGCGTTATTCACTCTTTGCCGGCGGCAAACGCATGCGCCCCGCGCTCTGCCTCGCGGCGGCGGCGGCCTGCGGCGGACGCGAAGCCGACGCCCTGCCGCTGGCCTGCGCCATCGAGTGCATCCACACCTATTCGCTCATCCACGACGATCTGCCGGCGATGGACAACGACGATTTCCGCCGCGGCAAGCCGACCAACCATAAGGTCTTCGGTGACGGCATCGCCGTGCTCGCGGGTGACGCGCTGCTGACGCAGGCGTTTGAAATCGCCGCGCAAGCCAAAGGCTGGCCGCGCTATCCGCACCAGAAAATTATTCTGGAAATTGCGAAGGCTTCCGGCTCGCTGCAACTCGTCGCCGGTCAGGTCGCGGATTTGGAAGGCGAAGGCAAAAAGCTTTCCGTGAACGAACTCCGCTACATCCACGAGCGCAAGACCTCCGCGTTGCTGTGCTGTTCCGTGCGGCTGGGCGGCATGAGCGCGAACTGCACGGCGGCGCAACTCAAGGCACTGACGGATTTCGGTTATCACGTCGGCCTCGCGTTCCAGGTGATTGACGACATTCTGGACGTGACGCAGACCAGCGAGCAGCTCGGCAAAACGGCGGGCAAGGACACGCGGTCGCAAAAGGCGACCTACCCGGCGATTGTGGGCCTGGAAAAATCGCGGAAGATTGCAGAACAACTGACGGCCAAAGCCTTCGCCGCGCTGTCCCGCATTGCGGGATTCAAAGGCAAAGCTGTCGCTCTCGAAGCTTTGGCGGAATTTCTGTTGAAACGGGACCGATAAATTTCGGAGGGGCGAGTTCCACGAGCCCCCATATTTCAGGCCGGTCAGGGCGTCGCAGCGCTCCACCGTCCGAAACTGGCGAAAATTTATTCCGCCCAGTCGCCGGCGCTCAGATAGCGTTTGAGTTTTTCCTTGAGCGTTTCGCGTCTGTATTTTCTAAACGCGGCCCTTCCAATAACCGGGACGGCGGTTGAGGTGCATCATCGCCAAAATCCAGATGCGGTCGGGCTGCTCGACGTAAATCGCTGCATATGGAAAAACATTTGAAAAAATGCCATTGCGCGGGCGGGTCAAACCGGCGGAAGCGTTTCGGTTCGCGGCGGATGTCGCGGATGAGGCGTTCCATCTCGTCGTAAAAACGTCTGCCAAGATCGGGATAAATCTCCGTGTAATATTTTGCGGCCTCGGCGTATTCCTCCGCCGCTTCAGGATGGAAGGTGTGCGGTTTCACCGCCCCACGATTTTGCGAATACGACGGTTGACAACATCGCCGGGAATGGCCTGAACTTTGCCGCTTTCCAATTCGGCCAGACGACGGCGGGTTTCCCGTTTCCAAGCGGTTTCAACCTCCGGCTCAACGTCGGTGTGCAAGGCAAACGTCAGGCGATCCACCACTTCCGCCACCTGCTCGCGCGGCAAATGACTCGCTTCTTCAACGATTTGATCCAACGTCATCGGCATGATGGGAAACTACGCCGCAACCATGCTGGACGCACCGGGGAATTTTCATTTCCAACCGGGCGTAGCGGCTTTCGGCAGAAAGCCGCACGCATCATTTTTCTCGAATAAATGCGGCGGTCTGCCGACCGCCGCTACGACTGCCAACGGGCCGCTCGCCATTTCGGAGGGGAGTTCCACGAGCCCCCATATTTCAGGCCGGTCAGGGCGTCGCAGAGCTCCGCCCTCCGAAACTTACGTTTTCATTCCGCCCAATCGCCCGTGCTCGGGTAGCGTTTGAGTTTTTCCTTGAGCGTTTCGCGACCGCGATTGTTTCTTGACTTTATGCCCACTAAAGCTAATTTGTGGGCATGAGCGCCCATCGCATTCATTTGTTGTTAAGTCGGGAATCGCTTTCTTTTGGCCGCCAGCTCGCCCGAAAGAAAAAGACCAGCATGTCAAAGCTCGTGGAAGGTTTTTTTCTCGGGGGGCGCAATCACGCCCATAGCGGCAAGCCGTTCTCCGAACGCTGGGCGGGCAAGGCCGTTTTGCGCACGCCGGGGAAATCGGATCGCCGGGGAACGCTGCTCGCCAAAAAATATCTGTGAAAATCCTGCTGGATTGCGACGTGTTGCTGGACGTGATGGCTGGCCGCGAAAAATTTCTGGCCGATTCCGCGCGGGTCCTGGACGCCTGTGAATCAGGCGAGGTTCACGGCGCGATTGCGTGGCACACGCTCGCCAATGCTTATTATCTGGCGGAAGATGGCCGGAAAGCGCTGAAATTCTTTGAGGATTTGCTTTCGTTCGTGGAAGTTGTCAGCGGTGACAAGGAATTGGCACGGGAGGCGATTCGCGCGGGTTTTTCCGATTTTGAGGACGCCTTGCAAAGTGTTTGCGCCCGGCGCTTTGAAGCTGACTTCATCGTGACGCGCAACGTGAAGGATTACAAGCTCTCGCCGATCAAAGCCATTTTGCCATCCGATTTCGTTGGGAAATTTTTACGGGCCTGAATTTCATTCCGTCCAATCGCCGGTGCGCAGGTAGCGTTTGAGCTTTTCCTTGAGCGGCTCGTGTTCAAATCAATTCCCCGACCATTTGTATTCGTAGCCGGCGGGCGGTTCGTAAAGGGCGGGAAAACCGTCGAGGCCTTTCACTCCGTTCCAGTAGATTTTGATGTAATCCACGTGGCCGTCCACAAAGCTCATCACATTGCGGGCATCCGGAAACTGAAGCGGCTGCACGCGGTTGTGACTGCTCAAGCCACCGCCGCCGGAAATTTCCCCGATAAGCTCGGTTTTGACCGGGTCCCGGACGGAGGTAAACGGTTTTTGCGCCATGCCCAACTCGGCGTGGTTGGTTCCACGCGCGAGGCCGTTGAACCAGTAGCTGGAAAATTGCGTCCACGCCTGGTGGCAAAACCCCCTGCCGGTTGACGTCTCAAAAAACCACGAGCCAATCGGACCTTCCAAATCGAAATCGTCGGCCGGACACGCAAACACCGTGTTGTTGGGCGAGGAACTGTCCGACTGTCCCACATACGGCAAAATGTTTTTCTTGTAATCGAAGAAAATGCTGTTGGTGTAGTAGGCGATGGCGTCACCGTGCTCGTCCGCATACAGGTGAACGGCCAGATTGATTTGACGGACGTTGCTGACACACGCAATCCGTTTGGCGGACGCCTTGGCCCGGCTTAACACCGGCAAAAGCAGCGCCGCGAGAATGGCGATGATGGCAATCACCACCAGCAGTTCAATCAATGTGAACGCGCGTTTCATGCATTCTTTAATCCTGGGCACTGACGAAGCAGCGCCATCCCTTTACTCCGTCCATTCGCCGGTGCGCAGATAGTGTTTGAGCTTTTCCTTGAGCGTTTCGCGTCCGCGGTGGATGAGCCTCATTGAATCTCCAGCGCACCTTTGATTTTCACCACGACGGTTGATGAGATGGCGTCAGGCGCGGTGGCGGGAACGGTGATGGTCAAACCGTCGGCGTTGCTTTCGGCGCCCAGCGGCCGGTGATGCGGGTCCGCCAGCAGCCAGGCCGATTTCACCCGGTTTTTCAGGCCAGGCACGACCAGTTTGCCGTCCTTTGGCCAGTCAAAGACGTGGAGATAAAGCGTCGTGCCGCGCCAGGTGACTTTCCTGGTGCAACGGCCCCACGGAAGTTGTTGTTTGAAGGGACTGGCGGTGGTGCCGTAAATGGCTTCGCTGTTCACCTGCAGCCACGCGCCCATTTCCCTGAGCCGTTGGGCTTCGGGTTCGGGAATGACGCCGGTGGCGTCCGGCCCGACGTTGAGCAGGTAGTTGCCGCCCTTGCTGGCGATGTCAATCAGGTTGCGCAGCAATTTTTCCGTGGACTTGAAATTAGTGTCGTAGGATTTGTAGCCCCAAGTGTCGTTGATGGTCATGCAGGTTTCCCAGTCGCGGTTGGTGTAGCCGGCGGCCGGGATGTGTTGCTCCGGGGTTTCGGTGTCGCCCTTGAAACCGCCGCCGAGCCGGTTGTTGTGGAGGATGCCGGGTTTCATTTTCAGCAGGGCGATCAGTTTTCCGGCGCGCTCCGGGTTCATGTCCCTCGGCGTGTCCCACCAGAGCACGGCGGGGAATGGGCGGTAATGACTGAGCAACTCCTTCACCTGCGGCACGGCAACTTTGTCAATGTAATCGTCCATGCTGCGCTCCTGGGCCTTGTCCCATTTGCCGCCGGAGGCGGCGCCGCCGTTGTTCCAGTCCTGCGCTTGCGAATAATAAAAGCCGAGTTTGATGCCGTTCTTTTTGCAGGCGGCGGCCAGTTCCTTGAGCGGGTCGCGACCGAACGGCGAGGCTTGGACGATGTTCCAGTCGCTCGCCCGGGAGTCGAACATGGCGAAGCCGTCGTGATGTTTGGAGGTGATGACGATGTATTTCATGCCGGCTTGTTTCGCGAGCTTGACCCAGGCGTCGGCGTTGAAATTTGTCGGGTTGAACTGTTTGGCGTATTCGCGGTATTCGGCGACGGGAATCTTGCCTTTGTTCATGATCCATTCGCCGATACCCGGAACGTTCGTGCCATGGTAGGTGCCGCCGGGCACGGAATAAACGCCCCAGTGGATAAACATGCCGAACCGCGCCTCGCGCCACCATTTCATGCGCGCGTCGCGTTGGGCGGTTGTCTCATGGGCATACGGATCGGCGGAATTGCTGGCGGTGACGGAATTGGTTTGCGCGCCGGCAATCGTGGCGTATGTGCCCAGGACCAGGGACAGGAGAAGAGATGATTTCATAATTTGTGTTGCGCATGCAATGCGCTCCGGGAAATAAGGTGCCGGGTTCAGGCGGGCAAGCAGAATTTTCACTTCGGCTCGTGCCAATCGCCGGTGCGCAAATAGGATTTGAGCTTTTCTTTCAGCGTTTCGCGACCGCGATGGATGAGCGATTTCGTGGCCGAAAGCGAGCAGTCCAGGATGTCGGCGATTTCCTCGTAGCTCAAGTCCTCCTGCCGGCAGAGCAAAATGGCGCTGCGCTGGTTTTCGGGCAGTTCGGCGAGCGCTTCCTCTATTTTTTGGGCCAGTTCCCCCTGCAACAGTTTTTCCGGCGGCGCGACCTGCGATTTGTCCTCGTATTGCCGCTGCGTCCCGCCATCGCGGGACTCGTTTTCGGCGTGGGTTTCCTCGAATGATTCGGCGGGGTGACGCGAGCGGCGACGGAGCTCGTTCAAACAGAGATTGCGCGCGATGGTGAACAGCCAGGTGGAAAATTTCGCGGTTTGTTTGTACCGGCTGCGGGATTTATACACCTGCAGGAAAACATTTTGTGCCAGGTCCTCGGCTTCGGTCTCGTCGCGCAGCGAGCGGTAGATGAAATTCATCACCGGCTGCTTGTATTTTTCCACCAGCCCGGTGAACGCGGCCCGGTCGCCGCGCTTGACGCGCAGCATCAGGACGGCATCGGGATCGGGTGGTACCGGCATCGCGGACAAAGTGTAACAGACGCTGCGCGAACGAAAAGGTTTCGCTGCTTCGGAGGGACGAGCTATGCAAGTCCCAAAAATCAGGGACTCGTGTAACTCGCCCCTCCGATGACTTGCTTTGAAGTCGGTTTGCTCGCAATTTGTGCACCCGTGCAGAATTTAATCGAAAAAATTGAAGCCGACGCCAGGGCGCGTCTGCCATCATCGCCGAACAGCAATCCGGCGGAAAAACTCGCACGCTACAAAGGCTTCCTCAAGGTCGAGACGCACCGGCTCAAACTGCAGCATCGTGCCGGCGTGGGCGGACGCGAAATCTGCCAGGCGCGCGCGGCGATCCTTGACGCGCTGTTGCGGCATCTTTGGGACTCGTCGCGAAACAGTTTGTCGCCGCAGGCGCAAAAGGAGTTTCCGCCGCTCGCGCTCGTCGCCATCGGCGGTTACGGCCGCGCGGAATTGAACCCGCACAGCGACATTGACTTCATGTTTTTGCACGACGGCCAGGTCGCGGCGGGCAAACCGCTGCCGCATTTGTCCAAACTGATTGACGGGGTGCTGTATCCGCTGTGGGACACCGGCCTGAAGGTCGGCCACTCGGTGCGGAGCATTGACGATTGCGTCAATGTCGCCAACACCGACATGCAATCGAAAACCTCGCTCATCGAGGCGCGGTTGATTGCGGGCGACGAGGCGTTGTTCAAAAAATTTGAAAAGGCGCTCGTGGCCAGGTGTGTTGACGGTTATGAGGAAAAATACATTGCCGCGCGGCTCAAAGACCAGATGGGGCGTCACGGCAAGTTCGGCAATTCGGCCTGCATGCAGGAACCGAACATCAAAAATGGCTGCGGCGGCCTGCGCGATTTCCAGAATTTATTTTGGATGGCGTTTTTCAAGTATCGCTCGCGTTCGCTGAAGGAATTGCAGCAACGCGAGTTCGTCGCCGAAGCCGAGCGCAAGCAGCTTGAAGCCGCCCACGACTTCCTGCTGCGCGTGCGGACGGAATTGCACTACCACGTCAACCGCCCGCTCGACGCGCTGGGCAAAAATTTGCAGCCCGCCGTTGCGCTCGGCCTCGGCTACGGCGAGCGGTCGCCGAGCCTGCGCATCGAAAAATTCATGCGCGACCTCTACACGCACATGCGGAACATTTTTCTCATCACGCGCACGCTGGAACAGCGCATGGCATTGATTTCGCCGCCGGTACAGGGAAAACTCTCGTTGCGGAGGTGGCTGCCCAAACGGACCCGGCCGGTGGAGCCGGTGGATGGTTTTTTGTTTGTGGACGGCGAAATCCGCGCCGCGTCCAACCGCATTTTCCGCGACCAGCCGCGCCGTTTGATGCGCGTGTTCCTCCACGCGCAACAATACCGGTTGCAGTTGCATCCCGACCTCGCGCAACTCATCCGGAACCAGCTTTCACTTGTGGACCGCGATTTTTTGAACGACGAGCACGTGCGCGAGACGTTTCTGACCATTCTCGAACGCCGCGGCAGCGTCGCGCCGGTGCTGCGCGCCATGCATGAGGTGAATTTGCTCGGCAAATACATTCCTGAATTCGGCCGGCTCACCTGCCTGGTGCAACACGAGTTTTATCATCAATACGCCGCCGACGAACACACGCTGGTCTGCCTCGAACAACTCGACCGGATTTGGGAGGCGCAAGACGAGCCGTATAAACATTACGCGCCCGCGTTTCAAAGTCTCGACCACCCCGGCCTGCTTTACCTCGCGCTGCTGCTGCACGACGTCGGCAAGTCCGAACGCCACAAAAAAGGCCTCCACCCCGAAGTCAGCGCGGAGATGGCCATGCGCGCCGCGAAACGGTTGCGGCTGGACGGCCCGGCGTCCCGCCTGCTGCACACCATCATCGAAAATCATTTGCTCATGGCCGGCGTGTCCCAGCGGCGCGACCTCGACGATCCCGCCGTCATCCGCCATTTCGCCCGGCAAATCCAGACGCCCGAGACGCTGGATCTGCTCACGCTGCTGACGTTCGCCGATTCCCAGGGCACGAGCGACAAGCTTTGGAACGGCTTCAAGGATTTGCTGCTCTGGCAACTGCACGACCGCGCGATGGCGCTGCTCACCGGCGGCACGGAATTCGTCCGCGCTTCGCGGCAACAACGCGAGTCGCTGCTGCAGGAAGTCCGCGAACTGGCGCCGAAACAAATCAGCAACGAGGAACTCAACGCGCATTTCGCCGCGCTGCCGCAACGTTATTTTGAAATTCACACGGCGAAGGACATTGGCAACGACCTCGAACTGACGCACCGCTTCATGCGCCAGCAAATTCTGGAAGACGACCGCGTGTTGTCGCCCGCGACGGCCTGGCAGGATGAACCCGACCGCGGTTACAACCTCGTCAAGGTTTGCACCTGGGACCGCGCCGGGCTGTTCAGCAAAATTGCCGGCTCGTTCAGCGCCGTCGGGCTGAACATTCTCAGTGCGCAAATTTTTACGCGCAGCGATGGTGTCGGGCTCGACAAATTTTTCGTCAACGACGCCAAAACCGGCAACCTCGCGCCGCGCGAGCGCCAGGACAAATTCACCGCGTTGCTCGAAAAGGTTTTGAATAACGAAGACATTGACCTGTCGGCGCTCATCGCGCGCGAAATCAACAACCAGCCGGCCTATTCGGCCTACGCCGGCGAGCGCCTGGCGACGCAAATTTATTTCGACAACGGGGCCTCCGACACGCGCACGCTGGTGGAGATCGAAACCGAGGACCGCCTCGGCCTGCTTTATGTGATTTCGCAAACGTTCACCGAACTTGCGCTGGACATTTCCGCCGCGCGCATCGTCACCGAACGCGGCGCGGCCATTGACACCTTTTACGTGCATGAACTCGACGGTGGCAAGGTCACTTCGCCGGAACGGCAGATTTTGATTGAACACCGTTTGCGCGAAGCCATCAGCCGGTTGGATGTCGTGGCGTGATCGCCCTGTAAACGGGTGCAACTCGACACGGTTCGACACTGTTCTTAAACTGGGGACTGGAAAGTCCCCGTAACTCGCGGACAAGAATGTCCACGCTACACGTAGCGCAGGCTTTCCAGCCTGCGGGTTCGGCGACTTTCCAGTCGCCAGTAACCCCAGTCCAGGTATTCATTTCAAGAATGCGAAGTGGCACCCCGTGCAAAGCAGTTGCCAGCCGCCGAAAGGTCTGGTAAAAACAGTCAGATTGACGTGGCGCGCAAAGCCGCGTCGCAGCACCGACACACGTCTGGAGAAGGCGGGCCTGCCCGCCGTAGCCCCGACGGAGTCGGGGCGAAGGCGGGTGTGGTTCAGTGGTAGAATGCGGGCTTCCCAAGCCTGAGATGAGGGTTCGATTCCCTTCACCCGCTCCAATCTCAAATTGGAGCAATGAAATCAATGTGTTTGTGAGTTTTTTAGGTTATAAAATGCTTCACTGCTAACGCCCACTCCTAACAAATCCATTCGCCTCAACCCGGATTACGCCAAAGCCCACTACAACCTCGGCATTGTCTACTTCAACAAGGGCCAAACCGACGAGGCGATCAGCCAATTTCAGGAGGCCGTCCGTCTCAAACCGGATGATGCCAACGCACAAAGCCGCTTGGCGAAGGCTTTGGAAAAGAAAGGGTCAGTCCTGGAAAAATGACATTTAGAAAGAGTGGGCCAAACATGACCAGAAGATGTCGCAATTCTAAGACTGACCCTTTCCAGTTTCGTGTTGACCACATTTTTTATGGAGAGCGTTTCCAATAGCCAATCCTGACGCAAGGCAGGCATTTAAGCGGTAGGTTTTAAGGTAGATTTAATTTGAATTTAATGTATTTGACGTGCTTGAATTGAACGGAATGATTAGAAGGAATCCGCGTATATGAAAGCCACTGAGGTAAATGATAATCCTGAATTTCAGGCAAAACTGGCAGCCCACATGCACAAATTTTGCGAAAAAATGGAAGTAGCCAAAAAAGAGGTTACGGATAGATTATTGCCATTTCTCGTCACTTTGGGAACCGAAAGTGAACGCTCGGCTGTGGTTTTAGGCGCAGAGCGTGTTCATATGGCTGTTGAAGCCCTGCTAAAAGCATTTCTCCTTCCCTCATCTAACAAGACTGACAACCTGTTTTCATCAGATGGAGCACTAGCAACCTTTTCGCGCAAAAGCGAAATGGCATACCGACTTGGCTTACTCGATGCGGACTTCAAGCGAGCACTTGAACTTGTGCGGAGGCTACGAAATAATTTTGCTCATGCTGTAGCGGTTGAGTCTCTTAAAGAAAACGCACACGCCAACCGGGTTAAGGAACTTTCCAAACTCATCGCCAAGGGAAACAAGAAAACATTAGTAGAACTTGAACACGTATTTCAGGTCGGCGCGAGGGCAGAGAAAGAGACTTGTTCCTACTTGGCCTGCATAATGATTTTGCTGATGAAGTTGGAATTGCTTCAACATTTTGTTGAAAGGCCAAAAATCCTTCTACCCGCTGTGCTTAAGTACTAGACAGAGGGACTTCTAAAGTTGCATGAAAACGACGACTAAAGCAGCCAAATGAATACGAATCAACATTATGTTTCGCAGGCATTGCTGCGGCGGTTTACGACAAAGGGGAGACTTCAAAGGTATAGCATCAAATATGGTAAATGGGATACGAGTGCGCCAAGGTCTGTATTCTCTGGGCGTGGCCATAACCAATTACTGGCATTCGGAACTTACGATGATAGACTAGATGAAAAACTTAAGGAGTATGAGGATAGACTGCCAACCACACTTAGTGCACTGGACGACGCCGCAATAAAACGCACGGCGCAATTTGATGTCGAGGTTTATGAAAACCTTTGTTGGTATTGTGCTTATCTTTGGAACATGTCACCGTTTGGAAAGGTTAAGGCAGCAGTCGATTTCGTTGTTAAATTAGATATGGATTTAAAGCGAGGGAATGTTGAACTTCTTAAAACATTAGGTATCACCCAAAATAACGTCACCGCAATACAGAAGCTTCATGCCGAAGGATACCAATTTATCATAACTGGTAAAAATTATCTGCAACTGGTCTATCGCATTCAATTCGCACAAATCGGCGGTTATACATACTCAACCTTTAGGCACAACACAAAATGGACAGTCTTTAATTCACCAATTGAGATGCCAATATCGGACATGGCATTTGTTAAGTACCATGAACAAAAGGCTAATGTGATGTTATGTCTGCTACCTATCTCGCCTAATTTAGTGTTGGTCGGCAATCAGCCGATGGGAAGCAATATAAGAAATTCCTCTGACACTATCATATATGGAAACACGCTAACTCAAACCGAAGCCGAATACGTTCGTAACGTAATATGCCTATCTGCAATCTTCACAATCGCGAGCAAATCAAGGCTTGGAGACATCAACGCCTTTAGGGCAAAGGCGAGTGAAGATGGGGTAAAATTTGTTAAGCTTAACAATTTGGATTCTGTCCTATCGGCAGGTCTTACCCCGATAGAATCCGAACAGGATTTTTTGATTACGCCCGTGAAGGGTGAAGAATACAAGAAATTCGTCCATTCATTCATTTTACCCTGACCTTACCCCGATTGACTGGTGCGGGAAAGGGTCAGGAAAGGGTCAGTTCAGAAAAATGACATTTAGAAAGAGTGGGCCAAACATGACCAGAAGATGTCACAATTCTAGGACTGACCCTTTCCCTTTCCCGCTCATTCAAAAGGTTCAGAGGGTAAAAGAACAAAAACTAAAGCCCCTTCACACACCGAAAGCCAAAGTAGCCGTTGGCGTCTTTCGGGTTGTTGAGGTAGCGAAAGGCGCACCGCGCGATGAAGGCGTAGTTATTCCAAACGCTGCCGCGCAACACACGGAGGCTCCCTGTCGCCGCTCCTGTTGGATTGGTGCCTCCCAAATACGGACTGCCGGCCGGATACGGCGGTGCCGCATACCAATCCCAACACCACTCAAACACATTCCCCGCCATGTCGTATAACCCGTAACCATTCACATCAAATGATCCCACCGGACTCGTCGCCGGACTCGTTCCCCCGATGCTGCCAATGGAATTGTAACCGTTCGGCCCCCGGTCATAGCTATAGCTATTGGTGTTACCGTAGTAGTTGGCCTGACTCTCGGAAATCAAGTTGCCCCAGGGAAACCGGCGCCCGCTCAACCCGCCACGTGCCGCCTTCTCCCACTCCGCTTCCGTCGGCAAACGGTAGCCGTTGGCCGACCAGTTCACATAAGGCGTCACCTCCCCCGTTTTATACACTTGCGTGAAACCAGCGTCTGTGTAATAGACCGGCGTCAGTCCCGCCTGCTGCGAGCGCGCATTGCACCACTTCACACAGTCATACCAGCTCACCAAATACACCGGATGGTTGGCCGCCTTGCCCGCGCCGGCATTGGTAAAACTATACCCGTTGAAGTTGGTGGCGTAGGTATAGACCGCTTGCCAAACACTCAGGTTCACCAGATTCGTATCCATGAAAAAAGCCGAGACATAAACATTGGTGGGATTGGCGTTCCCGATGTCAGCATCGCCGATGGAATTTCCAATCAGATACGAACCCGCCGGGATCAGCACCATGCCCGCCGGTGGATTGGTGTAAATCAGCCGGAAGAATTTGGCGGGGGTGGTGTTGCTGACGGTGCTGGCAGTCACTGGCACGGGATATTTTTCGGTCGTCCAATTGGGCGCGGCCAGATTGGTGGTGCTCTGCAAAATATAATTGTTATTCGTCGGGCTGCCCGCCGGCCAGTAAAGGAGGGATTGCCCGCCCGCGACCGGGGCGATGCTCAGATTCGTCACTTGCGCGGTGGCTTGGTGAAGGCCAGCAATGATCGCCAGCCCGATGAACAGGGAATGTAGTTTGATTTTCATGGAATTTCCTTTTGGCTTATGGGACGAGACGAAGAACATTCCCGGTTCCCAAGCGAAGTTCTGCTGCTCTGACTAATTGGCATTGAACCTTTCACAGCAATCTCGATTCACTCATAAATTAGTAAATCTGTCAATCCATATATATTGCTTTTTGATTATCTAATTATGGTGAGGTCTGAAACTCTTGCCCCCCTCACCAAATTCCCCAATAAAATGGGATAATAATAAGGTAACGGATTAGCCTTAACTAATCCGCCCCATCCTCTGCCTTTTGAAGTGCAGGGGATTTTTCATTTCCACCCATCAACAAAAAGGAATTCTATGAGTCCGCAAGCAGGTTGGATTTTACAGGAAGAAATTGTCCCACGTCTCAGATCAGCAATTCCAAGAAACGTAAATTAAGTCGGTTCAGAAGACAGTGAAGAATTGATCCAAGATTCAATAGTAATCGCTGCCAACCAATGGCGACCGATGCCACAACATTTATTTCAGGGAAAGTTTCAATAAATGGAGGTGGAAATGGTTCGTTCCGGCAGTCAAAAGCTGCTGGCATTTGAATTCTTGCAATCGCCACGCCAACCGGGAAATTTATGGCCATTCTAATTTGCCGGCGTTGCCCATGAGGAAGAAAGCCAAATCAATCCGCGCCCGTTCGGTGCTACCCCGCTTCCGCATTCTTCGTGGCGGCGACGTCGCGCTGGGACCGGGCAAGGTGGAACTGCTCGCGCTGATCGGGCAGACCGGCTCCATCAACCAGGCGGCCCGGCGGATGGGCATGTCCTATATGCGCGCGTGGTCACTCGTCCAGACGATGAACCGGTGCTTCAAGAAACCACTCGTCTTCGCCACGCACGGCGGCGAAGGCGGCGGCGGTGCGGAATTGACGGAAACCGGCTGCAAAGTCGTGGCTCTTTATCAGCAGATGGAACAGGCAAGCTTGCGTGCGACCGCCGTCACCTGGAAACAACTGCGGCGGCTTCTGTGTGTTTGACAACCCAGGGAAAAGATTCGTCCCGGCTCCTGACTGGGCAATTTCAGGTCAGCGTTATATTTGACAAAATATAACGCCCGGTGTTCCATTCCGTTCAACAAAAAATGCTTTTGGAACCTCCATTGCCTCCGGCCCATGGTTGATCTTTCGCCAATCCAAATCGGCTTGTTGCTCGCCGCCGTCTTTGCGGTGGCGTTTTTTTATTCGTCAGTCGGCCACGGCGGCGCAACGGGTTATCTCGCCGCACTGGTTTTGGTCGGGGTTGCCCCGGCATCCGCGCGCGTGGCGGTGTTGATTGCCAACGTTCTGGTCGCCAGCGTCGCTTGGTGGCGGTTTGGCCAGGCAGGACATTTCGACTGGCGCGTGCTGCTGTCGTTTGCGGTCGTCTCCGTGCCGTGCGCGTGGCTGGGCAGCAGGGTCCGCATTAGCCAGCAAGTTTACGAAATTGTGTTGGGCATGGTTCTGACCGCCGCCGGTCTGGCTTTGCTGCTGTGCTCGCGCTGGCAGACTGACGACGTGGCGCTGCATAAGTTTTTCCTGCCGCTGGCGCTGCTCATCGGCGCAGTGCTGGGATTCCTGGCGGGACTAACCGGCATTGGCGGCGGCGTTTTTTTAAGCCCGCTGTTGTATGTGTTCCACTGGGTGAAACCCAAAACGACCGGCGGCATCGCGGCGGGGTTCATTGTTCTCAACTCCATCGCCGGACTTGCCGGCACGGGCTGGCATGCCATCACTCACGCGGGCACATTGCTCTGGCTCACGCTGCCGGCCGTCATCGGCGCGCTGCTCGGCACACACTTTGGCGCGCGCCGGTGGAGCAGCGTCACCTTCAGCCGGGTGCTGGCGGGCGTGCTGATTTTTGCCGGCGGAAAATTGTTGATTGGAGCCGCTACTTGAATTCGTCCGGCCATGCGCGTTCTCTTTTTTGCCCAACTCAAGGATGCCACCGGCTGCAACGCTGTGGAACTCGCGGCCGCGTCGCCGCTGAACACTCCGCAGTTTTGGACCGAACTGTTGCAACGTTTTCCCGCACTGGCCGCGCATCGCCCCAATGTCCGGCTGGCGCGGAATTGGGAATACGCCGCCCCCGACGCCATTTTTGCCGATAACGACGAGGTTGCACTCCTTCCGCCCGTTTCCGGCGGCTGAAAAATTTGTCACATGGAAATTGAAATCCAACTCACCAACCGGCCCATCGCGGAAATTTTTTTGTCGCCGGGGCAACCTGGCGCGGTCGGCGCGTGGCTTGAATTTCGCGGCGTGGTTCGCGGCGAGGAAAACGGCCGGACCATCCGCGCCCTCGAATACGAAGCCTATCCCGAAATGGCCGGGCGTGAAATCCGGCGGCTGCTTCAGGAAATTTCCGCGCGACATCCTTGCCGCGCGGCGAAGGTGATTCATCGCGTCGGCGTCATTCCTGTCGGTGAAACGGCCATTTACGTCGGCGTTGCGTCGCCGCATCGCGGCGAGGCCATCGCGTTGCTCGCCGAATTCATGGACCGGCTTAAGCAGGACGTGCCGATTTGGAAACGCCGCGCGATTGCCGATGGAGCGGATTCGGTAGGGCGCGTCACTCCGTGCGCGCCGGTCGAAGTTCGACTTCCCACCAGCGGCGGGCAGAGGACTGCTCGCTCCACCTTAAAATCTCTCGACGAAGCGATGGCCGAAATCCGTTCACGCAGCCGGCCGTTGCCCGCCGTTCGCACACCGTTGGCGGAGGCGCTTGGGCGCGTCTTGCGCGAAACGATTTGTGCGCCGGAAGATTTGCCGCCGGTTGACCGCTCGACGCGCGACGGCTACGCGCTCCGCGCCGATGATGCGTCGAAAACTTTTTCCGTCGTGGACACGATTCATGCCGCCGACTGGAAACCACGCCAGCTCAAACCCGGCGAAGCTGTGCGCGTGGCGACCGGCGCGGCGCTGCCGTGCGGCGGCCTGCGGGTGGTGATGCAGGAACACGTCGAGCGCGACGGTGACAAACTCCACGTCGTGCGCCGGGAGAATTCGACGAACGTCCGATTGCGCGGCGAGGAGGTGCGACAAGGCCAGCCGCTTATGTCTGCGGGAACAAAATTGAATGCCGGCGCGCTGGCAATCCTGGCGACGGTGGGAAACGTAAATCCGCTCGTCAGCCCGCGATTGCGTATCCTCCATTTTACGACCGGCGATGAAATTGTGACGCCGGACCAAACGCCGAAGCCGGGCCAGATTCGCGACAGCAATTCCATCTTGATCCGCAGCCTGCTCCAGAATTTTCCGTGCGACGTGGAGCAGGGCCATTTGCCGGAAAATTTTGAGGCGGCAATGTCGGAAATTGCCGCTCACAAACCGGGAATTGAAAACGCCGGCGTGCTGCTTGTTTCCGGCGGGGCAAGCGTGGGCGAAAAAGACTTCACCCGCGCGTTATTGGAGCAGCTCGGCTTTGAAATCGTTTTTAGTCAGATTAACCTGCGCCCCGGACGACCGCTGATCTTCGGCGTGAACGGCCCGCGCGTGGCCTTCGGGCTGCCGGGCAATCCGCTCTCGCATTTCGTCTGTTTCCATTTTGCCGTCGCCACGGCGCTGGCGTGTTTGACCGGCGGCGAACCTCCAAAATTTTTGCGCGGGCAACTCGCCGAAAAACTCGACGACAAACCGTGTCCGCGCGAAACACTCTGGCCGGCCCGATTGGAATGGCGTGTAGGGCAGACATTCTTGTCTGCCAGTTCAGGCGACTTTCCAGTCGCCTGTGCGGACAACGCGAACACGGGACAGGAATGTCCCGCGAACCAGCAGACAGGAATGTCCGCTCTACATCTGCTGGCCTGGGCGAGTTCCGGCGACATCACCTGCCTGACGGCGGCGAACGCGCTGGTTCGCGTGCCGGCAAATTGCGCGAGCCTGGATGACGGAGCAAAGGTGGATTTTTTGCCGGTGGCGGTTATGATTGGCGGCGGTTAAATTAGGCCGCGCGGCAGCGCGGCCCTACCTTTGTTGGTAGGGCGGGGCTGCTGCACCGCCTAAACTGAATGAAAAAAACATTTTCCCATCTCGATGCGGCGGGCGCGGC
>Ga0208079_1000365_pt1 | contig 25005 bp, 28 predicted proteins | sample NGESurdeep092012_5_FD_184474 | JGI IMG/M metagenome (GOLD analysis project Ga0208079, IMG submission 184474) | Arctic peat soil microbial communities from Barrow, Alaska - NGEE Surface sample 210-2 deep-092012 (SPAdes) | ecosystem: Environmental > Terrestrial > Soil > Wetlands > Peat ... | reverse complement strand
CCCAGCCGGCGTGCAGGATGTAGGCGCCGGTGGTCGCTCGGGTGGGGACGTCGCGGACGGGTACCCGCATGACGACTCCTTTCAGGTTGGGCTCAGACGCTGGTCGTCGGTGAGGTCACGGCGGCAACGAGCCGGTCGTGCGAGTGACGCAGGGCCGTCAGCACGTCGACCAACGACGGCTCGGAAGTCGAGGTCGCGGTCACGGCGTCACCACGATCTTGCCGAGCTTGCCGCTGCCGAAGTCGCTGAGCGCGTCGGCCGCACTTGCCAGCGGGTGAGTGGCGGCGACCGGAACTGTCAGTTGCCCGGCGGCGACCTGCTCGAGCAGCGCGGCGAGCTTGTCCGGGGTGTACGACGTCATGACCCCGGTCACCGTCACGTCCTCGCGGCCAACCTGTTCGGCGGTAGCGCCGACGACGGACGCGAACTGCCCGTTGGCGACAAGCAAGGAGCCCAACACGGCCGGGTCGCCTGCGGCGTGAACCACCTTCGTGACGCCGTCTGGCGTGACGGCGCGGAGGGCGACCGCGAGGTCGCCGGTGTAGTCGACGATGTCAGCGGCGCCGAGACTGCGGACGAACTCGGTCGCCCCACCTGGCCGCGCGGTCGCGACGACGCGAGCACCTCGTGCAGCCGCGAGCTGGACGGCGAACGCACCGACGCCGCCGGTCGCCCCGGAGACGACAACGGTGTCCGCGGCACCCGGGTTCAGCGCGTCGATCAGGTCCAGCGCAGTGACGCCGGCGAGCCCGACGGCGGCGGCCTGAACCGCGGTCACGACGTCCGGGATTGCGGTGACGCTGCGGGAGTCGACGATGATGTGTTCGGCGATCGGGCCAGCGCCGAGCTCGAGAGCGGTGTTGACGCCGGCGACGGAATCCCCGACGGCCCAGTTCTCGACGCCCTCACCGACGGCGTCGACGGTGCCGGCGAAGTCGCGACCGATGACGACCGGGAACGTGTGCGGCATGCGGTCCCAGACGTAGCCGGCGACCACCGCCAGGTCAAATCCGTTGATCGACGCCGCCTCGACGGCGACGCGAACCTCACCGCGACCGGGCGCACGGTCAGGAACATCCACAACCGCCGGAGACGCCCCCCGTGCCGTTACCGCCAACGCGCGCATGCAGCCACCCCTCCAGCAGGATCCGGGGTTGAGTCCCCGGATACTGCGAACGCTAACAGAAACGGGGAGCAGTCCCTACTTGGAGCGGTACGCTGCGGCTATGCCCGCGCCGCGGACTCGTGACGTCCGTCTGCGGGCTGATGCTGCTCGTAACCGGCGGGTGATCGTCGAGACCGCGCGCGAGCTGTACGGGCAGCGCGGACTGGACGCACCGTTCGACGAGATCGCGAAGATTGCCGGTGTCGGCAACGCCACCCTCTACCGGCACTTCCCGTCCCGCTGCGCTCTCGTCGCCGCCGTCTTCGCCGACACTCTGCGACGCATCGTGGACGCCGCTGCCTGGGCACTGGACAACCCTGACCCATGGGACGGATTCGCCGAACACATCAGGTTCCTCTGCCAATTGCAGGCGACCGACTGCGGCCTCGCGGACCTGCTCACCACCGAGGTCACCGGCGCCCCCGAGCTCGAAGAGCTCCGGACGCGGGCCTACCAGGACGCCGTCCACATCGCCGACCGCGCCAGGGCCAGCGGCGCCCTACGCGCGGACTTCGTTCCCGAGGACCTCGTGCTGCTGCTCATGGCGAACGCCGGTCTCGTCCACCGGACTGCGGACGCGGCACCGAACGCATGGAACCGCTTCATCGACCTCGCGCTCGACGGGCTGCGCACAGCCGCGGCCACCCCGGCCGCCCCCTCCCCCGGACGCGCAGCGATGCACCGCGCGATGACCAGACGCGGCCACGACCTCGGATACGGCTGACGTCCAAGTAAGACGCGACGACGCCTCGCGCGTCATCCAGGGCGGGTCAACGTCCGCTCATGCCGCGATGACGCATTACGGTCTTTGTCGATATCCGGGCCTGCGCTTCAACGCCCTGGCTTCTGGGTTGCGGGGAGTGCCGGAGGCAGATGTCCGCCCCGGCGGGGCCGTCAGAGTCTTCTTCCCAGACACTCGGCGCGGGCCCTCACCTCCCGCCCGTCGAAGGATGAAGACCAACATCGTGAATACAGCTGGGACGCTGTCCGCGTTGCTCAGGCGATTCGATCGGCATCCGACACTGTCTGCGCGTGCGGCAACAGATCAGTTGTAGCGGTCCTAGGGTCTATCTACGTTGAGTTGTGGAGTATCCCGTCAACGCCGGCTCTTGCCGCAGACCGTCGAGTTGATCTTGGCCTTGGCCGGGCAGCCCACCGTCTGGCGCTATGGCTACGACTTTGGGGGCGGAGGTCGGCCTGAAGTCCGGGTCGCTCCACCCGATCCTGATGCGCCTCGCCGACCGGGCCTCCTGGACGCTGCTTGGGAGGTGAATCCGCCGCTCGGGCGTCCGGCTCGCCACCTGTACCGCCTGGCGCCGTAGGGCCTGTCCGTGGTCGCCGAGGTGCGAGCGGCCGCAGCCCGACGCCAACCGCGACTCCAGTTGGGCCAGGCGACGTGATCGTCGTGCTGATCGGCCCGATCCTGCTCGGCACAATTGTCTGGGTGCTCGTCCGGGCCGGTCGAACGATTCCGGAGCTTCGCGTCACCTGGCGGCCAGCGGCGCCCGGCTCCTCGGACCTGGTTTCCACACCCGACTCGATCAAGCCAGGAATCGGCGTTCCCGGCAAGTCCGCTCTGCATAGAGTCCATCCACCTTCACACCATGCCCGGCGAACGTCTCCAACCACATGGTGACTCGTCGCCATCGTACCGAACCCGGGCCGGGCACTCGAAGCCCCGCGTCAAGTACCCCGCGGGCCGGTTCACAGCCAGAACCCTGCGGCCGAGACCGCTCGGTGGCCATCCGAAGGCAGGCCCCGAGGCAGGTGCTGGCCAACGCGAACCGCGCCTGAAGATCAGCAGGAGGCCTTCCGTCGCCGGGCCAGAAGAAGCGTCCTCATTTGCCGCGACTCGCGCTCCTGCCGATTACGGGATGTCGATGGAATCTGGCTGACTGCTCTCCACCGGCAGTCCGGCGTACGCCACGACCCAGCGACAGGACGGCGCGGAAATCCCATCTCTCGCGACATCGTGACTACGAGCAGCGACGGCCCGGCTGCTGGCACGCACGATGATGATTCGCCCAACCCCTCAACGTTTCTGCGTTGGTCGGGACAAGACCGTAGGCACCTTGTCTGTTCTGTTGGCCGGGATCTAAACGCCGGCCGTGCGTCCGACGAGGTCGACGCTCATCTGCCACAGGCGGGCCGCAGCGGCTGTGTCGTAGGAGGACCTGCTGGAGGTCTTCGTCTTGCTGTCGGCGAAGTACTTGCCGGTGACACCTTCGACCTCGGGTGCGGACGCCAGGTAGATCGAGGTGGCCGCGCCCTTCTCCGGAGTCTTCAGGAACGGCCGCACCAGCGGAAGAAGGACCCTCCACATCGGGGAGTGATCCTCGGCGGCGAATCCAGTGCGGACCACGCCGGGGTGCAGAACGGTGGCGGTCACGCCGCTGCCGTCCAGGCGGCGGGACAATTCGTAGGTGAACATGACGTTGGCCAGCTTCGACTGGTTGTAGGCCTGCTGCCCGGAGTACTTGCGTTCGCCCTGCAAATCATCGAAGCCGATCTTGCCCATGGCCTGGGCGCCGGAGGACACAGTCACGATCCGAGCCGGGGCGCTGGCCTTGAGCCGATCCAGCAGCAGATCGGTGAGCAGGAACGGTGCCAGGTGGTTGACGGCGAAGGTGTGCTCCAGCCCGTCGGCGGTGACATGCCGGGTGGCCCAGAACCCGCCCACGTTGTTGACCAGGACATCCAGGCGCGGGTACGCGTCGAGGACCTCGCGACCCAGCCGGCGCACCTCGGCCTGGGACGACATGTCGGCGGCGATCGAGTCCACCGCCGGATTGCCGGAGGCGGCGGCGATGTCGGCGGCGGCGGCCTGCGCCCGGACGTGGTCGCGGCCGACGATGCCCACCCGCGCACCCAGCGCGGCCAGGCCGAGGGCGGTGGCCTTGCCGATACCGCCGGTGCCGCCGGTTACGAGCACGGTCTTGCCGGCCATCGGGCCGCTGATGTTGTCAGCCATCGCTGACTCCTTGTCTATCGCAGAAGGGGTGCAGGGGTGGTGGGTTGCCGCCGGCTACGCCACGGCAACCCACCACGCCGCGCAGGTCAACGAACGATCTTGAAGTTGAACATCGGGGTGTTCAGCACGCCCATCAACCGCAGCCAGATCGGCAGTACCATCTCCGAGCCGCGAGCGGTAGTGATGTCACCGAGGTCAATGACGTCGGTGTGGCCGAAGGACTCCAACAGGCCGATCACGGTCTTCTTCGCCTCTGCGTCGTTGCCGGACACGAACACCGAGTGGTCGCCGTCGGCAATGGCCTTCGGGTTGACCATCAGCGCCGCCGTCAGCGTGTTGAGAGCCTTGACGACCTTCAGCTCGTCGAACGCGGCCTGGATCTGCTCACCCAACGAATCGGTGTCCTTGACGAACAGGGTGGGCGGAAAGCCCTTCGAGGAATCGAGGGGGTTGGCGATGTCAAGGAGAATCCTGCCCGCCAGGTTCTCCCGGCCGGCCGCCTCCAGCACGGCGATCGACACGTTGCCAGAGGTGGCGTTGACGATCAGCTCGGCGCTGGCGGCCGCCTCGGCGAAGGTCGCGAGCGTGACGTCGGTGTGTCTGGCCGCCCACGCCGCGTAGGGCGCGTTGCCCATGCCGTCGGGCGTCGTGCGCGCCATCGTCGCGGCAACGTCGCGGGTGCCGACGGTCACGTCGTGACCCAGCTCGGCCAGCCGACCCGCCTGGGCCTGACCGACCATCCCGGTGCCCAGCACTGCGATCTTCATCGTGGTTGCTCCCTGCAGGTTTCGGGGTGCCCCCGTACACCAACTACGCTAACAGACAGGTCTGTCTATGGCCAAGAGAACAGGCTGGGATCGGGTTGTGGGCAACGGCACAGACCGTCAGACAGACTTGTCTGTAGTCTATGAGTTCGGGATTGATCGGCACGGCAGAATGGCGAGGTGACACCCCATGGGCCCGGCGGGCACGACACCGCAACCGGCACGCGAACGCATCCTCGACGCAGCGTTTCGGCTGTTCTACGCCCACGGCCCTCGCGGCGCCGGGGTGGATACCGTCATCGCCGAATCCGGGGTGGCCAAGGCGACCCTGTACAAGCACTTCCCCCGCAAAGACGACCTCGTCCTGGCGTACCTGGACAAGGTCGACCAGGCCTGGTTCGGCGCCCTGCGCGCCGCCGCCCGCGACGCCGGCGACAACCCCCGCGACCAGCTGATCGGCACGTTTGACGCGCTGGACACCGCGTGCCGGCGGGAGGGCTACCACGGGTGCGCGTTCATCAACACCGCCGCGGAAAGCATCACTGGCAGCGACGTGCACGCCCGCACCATCGAACACAAGAACGTCGTCCGCGCCTGGGTGACCGACCTGGCCCGCCGCGCAGGCGCAACCCGGCCCGAACATCTGGCCCGCCAGCTGACTCTGCTCATCGACGGCGGCCTCGCCGCCGGGGTCCTGGACGCCGACCCCGCGACACCCATTGCGGCCAAGGCTGCCGCCCGGGTTCTTGTCGACGCCGCTTGCCAGCCCGCCTGACCCCCAACGGGTTGCCGCGGCACCGCCAAACCCGCCGATGCCAAGCACGCGCCGCGGTCGCCGACGACGCCCGCGGGAACCAGCGACACTCCGCTGGTGTCGCACCGAACCATCTCGGCTCCGCTCTCGTGACGCCGGCGCCACGTCATTTGGATTGGCCGGTGACGGTGTGGCTCGCCGCCCACTCGGGCGGCGAGCGACATGGTCCTGCGGTCCTAGCGGAATGCGCTCACGTTGTCGGCGGCCGATGAGGCGAAGGTCCGGCCGGGCGTCCGGTCAGCGTCTGTACGGCGTCGGAAACCTGCTCACCGCCGGCGGACCGGTCGGTCCCGAATTCCAGCAGCCCGTCGACGATTTCGGCGGGCATGCCCCCGCCGAGCATGGCTTGGCGGGCGGCGTCGGCGGGCAGGTCGACGAAGCGGAGCGGCTGGCCGATGGTCTCGGCGAGGATCGCCACCTGCTCGGCGTTCGTTAGTTAGCGCCTGAGGGCCGGTCACCTCGTCGGCTTTGCCCTCGTGGCCGGGCTCGGTCAGCGCCGCGATCGCGACCGCAGCGATGTCGCGCGGGTCTGATGACGGAGAGTCTAGCGTCGCCGCCGGTGCCGTAGACCGCACCCTGGCTATCGTCGTGCCCGCCCGCCCGGACAAGGGTGTCGCTCATGAAGCCATTGGGCCGAACGAACATCCAGGCCATGCCCGAGCCCTCGATGAGCTTCTTCCCCGCGCGATGCCACCGTTGCAGCCGGCTGGCCGCCGCCTCATCGGCACCTGGCCGCAGCCACGACCGCGCCGTCCCGTTCGCGCAGCTGCAGCGCCAACGGGGTCAGCGGGTACAGGCGCTCCACGCCAAGCAGAGCCGCGTCGAGGGTCTCCGGCTGGTCCACGTCACCGACCACGAACTCCACGCCGGGGCCCGACTTGCCGGCTGCCGACGGCTTCGGCACGCACCAGGGCGCGTACCCGCCAACCCGCCGTCGCGAGCTGAGCGACGACGTATTGGCCGACCGTCCCGGTCGCGCCGGTCACCAGGATCACTGCGCTGCCTTCGTTCAATGTTGTGATTTGCCGCCGGTGTCATTGGACCCGCCCGTCAGCGATCCAGCACAGACAGCCGTGCTGTGCGGCCAACTTGTGGTTCGATGACCGCACCGCCAACCCGCTGATCGCGATGCTGCCGCCGGTCCTGCACTTCCGAGCCGCGCACGACGGACGCCCGGACGGCTGGCTAGAGCCGATGCTGCAGTTCGTGGCCTGGGAAAACCAGGCGCAGGCACCCGGCGCCGACGCTATCCTGGCCCGCCTGGGCGACGTCATCGTCATCCAGGCCATCCGCGCCCACCTCGCCAGCTAGCCGACGGCGGCAGTGGATGGCTGCACGCGCTGGCCGAACCACAGCTTGGGCAGGCACTCGGGCTGATCCACCAGCATCCCGAAACACCGTGGACCGTGCCGGGACCGTGCCCCGGCTGGCCGCACACGTGGGGCTGTCCCGCTCGAAGCTCTCCGAGCACTTCACCGACCTCGTTGGTGAGCCACCCCAGCGCTACACCACCGCTGGCGCATGCACCACGCCCGACGCCTCCTACGCGAGGCCAACACGACCGTCGCCGCCGTCGCCGGGCGGGTGGGATACCAGACCGAGCCCGCATTCAGCCGCGCCTTCACCCGCTGGGTCGGGATCACACCCGGCGCCTTCAAACGCGACGACACCCAACACATCCGGCCGGCGACATCCCTGCGCCACCCCACCGGCCCCGAGCCGCATTGAGCGGCAGCGACCCTGCCGAACGCACATGACCCACCCGGGCCGTCGCCTTCGATACGCATGCGCGTCTCGGAGTTGGCGGGCCAGTGACAGCCCCTGGCAATCTCGGCCGTGGAGCCGTGGAACGGATAACCCGCACCCCGCAGCAGTGGATCACCACCAACACCGCAGACTGGATCGCCAACGACCGCCAGCTACGCCGGCTCATCGCTGAACTCCGCCAAGCCGCCGACGAGCCTATCGAGCTCATGCTGCAGGCGGACGAGTCGCACTGGGGAGCACCCAATCCGAAAACGACCCGAGGTCAAACCGCAAGCTGAGGCCGAGTGCCGAAAGTCTGCCGGTGCTGCTGCGACAGGTGCATGCCGGTCGTCGAGCACCAGATGGCCGGTAGCAGATAGTTAAGCGCGCTGAGCGGGCGGGCCGAGTTGTGCGACGAAACGAGCCGCCAGCGGCTCGTTTCGTCGCACAACTAACAAGGAAGGCAGGGTTGTGATCTTGCGCTATCGGTGACGCTGACGCTCGGCTTCGGAGGCTTCACACCGAGCTGTCGAACTGGTACGTCAGCCGGCCTGCCAAGAGCCACGGCGTCGGCCATCCACTTCGTCGACTGTTGATCACGGAACGGAGGCCGACCTGGCCCGTTGATGACGTCTCTACGCCGGCCACCGATGCACTGCCCTTGCCGACGCGAGTTGAGTGGGCAGTTGATCGGATCAGCGAACGCCGGAGACGGGAGGCGGACTGAATCATGTTCCCTTGAGACCGGCACGAAGGTCACGCCGTCGGCTCGCTCGATGCTGACGCCCGAGGATGCCGGCTTCGCGGCGTCCGCCCGAGCGGTCGTACCGTCACGTCATGACCGACACGTTCTTCGCCATCAGCTACACCCCCCTGCTGCTCCCGCTGTTGTCGCTGCTCGGGCTCGGTACGGCCTGGTCCGGGGTATGGGTGGACCGGGACGCGGTGCGCGTCCAGATGGGGTGGGGGTTTCGGGCTCGGATCCCCCGCGAGTCTGTACGCGCGGTCGCGCGGGACAGCGCTGCCGTCACTGGCTGGGGAGTTCACGGCTGGCGGGGCCGCTGGCTGGTGAACGGGTCTTCTGCCGGCATGGTCCGCATCAAGATCGAGCCACCCGCGCGAGCCTGGACGATGGGCGTCCCGGTACGCCTGCACACGCTTCGGCTCAGCACGACGCGTCCCGACGAACTGGTGACCCTGCTCAGCGGTGGCCGGTGACCCGACCGAACTGGTGATCCGGTCGCCGGTCGCGCTCGCCGTGGCACTGGCAGTGCCGGCGCGCTGAGAACGCGGCCGGATCTGCCGGCTTGAACATGGCTGGAGGGCGCTCCCGCCGTACGCTGGCCAAAAAGATCCAGAGGAGACGTCATGCTGGTCTCGACGATGAACGACCTGCCGGGGTACGCCGTCACCGAGGTGCTCGGTGAGGTTTTCGGCCTGACCGTGCGGGCCCGCAACATCGGCTCCCAGCTCGGCGCCCAGTTCAAGTCGTTGGTCGGCGGCGAGCTCCGGGGGATGACCACCGCACTGATCGAGAGCCGCAACCAGGTCATGGAGCGGATGGTGGACGAGGCGCGGGCCAAGGGCGCGGACGCCGTCCTGGCCATGCGGTTCGACACCAGTGAGATGGGTCCCAACTGGACCGAGATCTGCGCCTACGGCACAGCCGTGCGGATCAACCCGCTCTAGTCCGGCCGGGAGCGCAGCCCGCTGCCGCCGTAGCGGGATCGCGAGCTCCTCGGCCGCGCCCCGGATCCAGCGTCCGGGAGCCGCAGCCCGGCCGGTACTCCGGCAGGTCAGCCCCGAGCCCCGCGATCCCGGTCAGCTCCTCCCACTGCTCGCGCAGCCAGCCTTCGCGGCAGTCCACCTCGACGCCGTGTTCGACCCGCAGCAGGGTCGGGACGGTGACCAAGGTCGAGGCGGTAGGACACCGCCGGCGCGCTGTCATCGACCACCCCGGCCCGGACACCTCCGTCGGGAAGACCGGATCGTCCTGGGAGTAGACCGTCAACGAGGTACGACGCGCGAGCTCGCCGAGCACCGGCGCCACCAGCATGCAGGTGGGGCAGTCTCGCTTGACCACGACCACGACCACGATCACGATCACGAGCCCGTCCGGGAGGGGCTCGTCCGGCAGCACCACGAAGTACCACGGCGAGGGTGAAAGCGACGAAACTCGCCTCTTCACCCACCGCGTGGTTGCTTTTGGCCGTGCTGGGGACCGAAATCGGTACAACCCCATGGGTGAAGCGGAAGAGGCCGGCGCGAGAGGTCTAGCGAGGGGCGGTGCTGGATGGATCAGGCGACGGGCGGGCTGGTGGCCGGGCGGCCGCGGATGCCGACGGCGTACGGCATGGCAACGCAGTCGGACGGCACGCTGCCGTGGTCGTGGGCGGAAGAGCAGCTGCGCGCGGCGCGTAACTACTGGGTCTGCAGCACCCGCCCCGACGGCCGGCCGCACGCCATGCCGGTGTGGGGATTGTGGCTCGACGGCGCGGTGCTGTTCTCCACCGACCCGTCCTCGCGCAAGGGCCGCAATCTGACGGCCAACCCGGCCGCTGTGGTGCACCTGGGAAGCGGCGACGACGTGGTGATTGTGGAGGGTCGCGGGCAGCCGATGCGCGATGCCGACATGCTCGCCCGGTGCTGCGATGCCTACGAGGCCAAGTACGCCATCCGGCCGGAGCCGGACAACCAAGCGCAAGGGTTCTTCGCGGTCCGGCCGACCACGGTGCTCGGCTGGCGGGAGCGCGATTTCCCCACCTCGGCCACCCGCTGGGCGTTTGCGCCGTTCGCCTGATCAGGCCAGGCAGGTGATCGGGCCGCCGTTCATCGTGGTCATGTCGGCCACGGCGGGCGGCAGCGGGATCCGGGTCCCCAGCGGCTCGCCGTCAAGTTCGGAGTAGGCCCGGTGGAGGTTGCCGACCAGCCGCTCGGCCTCTTGCCAGTCGCCGAACCGCCCCGGGTCGGCAGCCTGCGCCGCCGCCAGCGGCGGACGTCCCGAGCGGTGTCCCGCCGCCGCGACCTCGGCGACGAACTCGGCGTACGCCGTCATGTCGTCGAGCACGCGGGCGATCTCGGCCCCTCGACATACCGGGCCGTGACCCGACACCAGCACGTCGGCCTCCAGCGCCCGTACCGCCGCCAACGCGCGCAGGAAACCGGCGAGGCTGCCTTCGAGCAGAAACGGCTGGCCGCCGTTGAAGGCCAGGTCGCCGGCGAAGACCACACCGTCGTCGGGCAGCCACGCCAGCACGTCGCTCCGGGTGTGCGCCGGGCCGACGTGAATCAGCTCTACCTGGCGACTACCCAGGTGCAGGGTGAGCCGGTGGGAGAACGTAACGTCGGGCGGGCGGATCTCCAGCTGGCCGTAGTCGGGGCCGGCGAACAGCTGCGCGGCGATCAGTCCGGCAGCCAGCACGTCCTCGCGGCAGTGCACATGCCCGATCACCGGGGTCGCGGCCGGCAGCAACCAGTTGCCGTAGGTGTGGTCGCCGTGGTGGTGGGTGTTCACCAGCGCCCGCGGAGCCGCCGTACCCGCCACCTCGGCGACCCGGGCCAGCAGCGCACGGTTGCGGGCCTCCGTCGATGTGGTGTCGACCATGAGGAAGCCGGCGTCCGCGGTCACCAGGCCGGTGTTGTTGATCATCCAGCTGCCGTCAGGTTGGACATAAGCCCAGACGCCGGTCGCGACCTCCAGCAACTCCGGTGGGCCCACTGTGGTTGCCATGGCGTTGCACAGTAGCGCGGATGCCGGCTCCGAATCCGCCGATGTTGAGCACACGTGCGTATCACCGCCCGGGTAACGCACGTACGCTCAACATCGGCGGTGGAAGACGATGGAGGACGGTGGAAGGGGTGGCCGGAGATGCAGCGTGTGACAGCTGCTTGTTGCTGATGCGCCGAAGTGTTATATTTGAAGGCGAATGCGCCCGGAGCGTCCGAGACACGTCAGCGCAACCCCAGCGGAGGTCCGATGTACACGCAGGGACTGGACGAGGCGCCCGGACCGGACGTTGACGAGAGCTTCGACCCGGCCAGCCTGCTGCCCGACGACGAGGCCAGCGCCGAGTTGCGGTTCCAAGCCCGGATTGACGCCGAGGACCGCATCGAGCCGACCGACTGGATGCCGGCGGAGTACCGCCGGACACTGATCCGCCAGATTGCCCAGCACGCCCACTCCGAGGTCATTGGGATGCAGCCGGAGGGCAACTGGATCACTCGCGCCCCCAGCCTGCGGCGCAAGGCGGTGCTGATCGCCAAGGTGCAGGACGAAGCCGGCCACGGTCTTTACTTGTACGGCGCCGCCGAGACCCTCGGCGTCAGTCGCGAGGAGCTCGTGGACCAGCTCGTCAGCGGCGAGGTGAAGTACTCGAGCATCTTCAACTATCCCACGCTGACCTGGGCCGACATGGGCGCCGTCGGGTGGCTGGTTGACGGCGCCGCGATCATGAACCAAATCCCCCTGTGCCGGTGCTCCTATGGCCCCTACGCCCGGGCCATGGTGCGGGTCTGCAAGGAGGAGAGCTTCCACCAGCGGCAGGGCTACGAACTGATGCTGACGCTCTCCCGGGGTACGCCGCAGCAGCAGGCGATGGCCCAGGACGCCCTGAACCGCTGGTGGTGGCCGGCCATCATGATGTTCGGCCCGTCCGATGCCGACTCGGTGCACTCGGCCAAGACCATGCGCTGGAAGATCAAGCGGTTCTCCAACGACGAGTTGCGGCAAAAGTTCGTCGACGTGACAGTGCCGCAAGCCGAGTACCTAGGCCTCACCGTGCCCGACCCCGACCTGCGCTTCAACGACGAGACCGGGCACTACGACATCGGTCCGATCGACTGGGACGAGTTCTTTGCCGTCGTCCGCGGTGACGGCCCGTGCAACCGGCAGCGGCTGGCCACCCGCCGCGCCGCTCACGAGAACGGCGCCTGGGTTCGTGCGGCCGCCGAGGCGCACTCCCGCAAGCAGCAGGAGCGGCAGCAGTCATCAGAGCCGGCCGCAACAGAGCCGGCCGCAACAGAGCCGGCCGCAACCGGCCAGGTGGCATGACGCCCGGCTGGCCGCTGTGGGAGGTGTTTGTCCGCAGCCGCAATGGCTTGGCACACAAGCACGTCGGCAGCGTGCATGCCGTCGATGCCACGATGGCGCTGACCAACGCCCGCGACGTCTACACCCGCCGCAGTGAAGGCACCTCGATCTGGGTAGTGCCCTCGGCGGCCATCACCGCCTCGGACCCGGCGGACAAGGATGCGCTGTTCGACCCGGCCGGCGACAAGATCTATCGGCATCCGACTTTCTACGACATCCCAGCCGACGTGAAGAACATCTGACGTGACCGCATCCACCTCCCCGGACGACGCGCAATCCCTGGTCGACTACCTGCTCCGGCTCGGCGACACCACCCTGGTGCTTTCGCACCGGCTCTCGGAGTGGGTCGGCGCTGCGCCCACGCTGGAGGAGGAGATCGCCCTGGCCAACGTGGCGCTGGACCTGCTGGGCCAGGCGCAACCGCTGTTGGCCCGGGCCGGAGAGGTCGAGGGCCTTGGCCGGGACGCCGACGGGCTCGCCTACCTGCGCGACGCCTGGGACTACCGCAACCTGCTGCTGGTCGAACAGCCCAACGGCGACTTCGCGCACACGATGCTGCGCCAGTTCCTCTTCGACTCGTACGCCGTGGAGCTCTGGTCCAGGCTGGCCACCTCGACTGACGCAACCCTGGCCGGTATCGCCGGCAAGGCGGTCAAGGAGAGCGCCTACCACGTCGGCCACAGCGGCGAGTGGGTGATCCGGCTCGGCGACGGCACCACCGAGAGCGCGCGCCGGACGCGCGACGCCGTCGCCGACCTCTGGGAGTTCACCGGCGAGCTGTTCGCCACCGACGCGGTGGACGAGGCGATCGCCGCCAGCGGGGTGGCGCCGCTGGCGAGCGAACTGGAGCCGGCGTGGCGCGATCGGGTCGACGCCGTGTTCGCCGACGCCGGACTGGAGGTGCCGACCCGCCAGTGGATGCAGTCCGGCGGCAAGCAGGGCCGACACACCGAGCACCTGGGGCATGTGCTGGCCGAGATGCAGTTCTTGCCCCGCGCCTATCCGGGGTCGACCTGGTGACCGCCGACCCGACCACCACGCCGGCCCGCGAGGCGGCAGCCTGGCGGGTGCTGGAGACCGTCCCGGACCCCGAGATCCCGGTGGTCAGCGTGGTCGACCTCGGCATCGCCCGCGCGGTGGAGGTGGACTCCTCCGGTGAGCAGGTGACAGTCGTGATCACCCCGACGTACTCTGGCTGTCCGGCCATGCGCATGATCGAAGACGACATCCGGACGGCGCTGGGCGCGGAGTTCGCCGCGGTCGAGGTCCGTACGGTGCTCACGCCGGCGTGGACCACGGACTGGATGAGCGAGCAGGGGCGGGCGGCGCTGCGGGCCTATGGCATCGCGCCGCCCGAGCCGCCGGACCCCCAGCTGTCAGCGCCCGGCGGTCGTCGGTCGCTGCCCGTGCTCGGCACCGGGCGGCCGGCGGCCTGTCCGCAGTGTGGCTCGGCAAGCACCGAGCGGGTCAGCGAGTTCGGTTCCACCGCGTGCAAGGCGCTCTATCGCTGCCTGTCCTGCCGCGAGCCGTTTGACTACTTCAAGTGTCACTGACTCCCACGCCGACCCGCGCCGCCGGAGCGCACACCTTCCACCGGTTGCGGGTCGTCGACATCCGACCGGAGACCGACGACACGGTCTCGGTCGCGTTCGCCGTACCGCCGGAGCTGGCCGAGCTCTATCGCTTCGTTCCGGGACAGCACTTGACGTTCCGGACCACCGAGAACGGCGAAGAGGTACGTCGCTCCTACTCCATCTGCGCCGGGCTGGACGACGGCGAGCTACGGGTGGCGGTCAAACACGTGCCTGGCGGCCGGTTCTCCGGTTGGGCGAACACCCGGCTGCGGGTCGGCGACGAGGTCGAGGTGATGACGCCGTCCGGGCGGTTCACCCTGAGCCCGGATCCCGCCCATGCCCGGCACTACCTGGCCATCGCGGCCGGCAGCGGCATCACCCCGGTGATGTCGATCTTGAGCAGCGTGCTGGCCCGCGAGCCGGACAGCACGTTCACCCTCGTCTACGGCAACCGGGGCGTCACCAGCATCATCTTCCGCGAGCAGCTCGACGACCTGAAGAACCGCTACCTACAGCGCCTGCAGGTGCTGCACCTGCTCAGCCGGGAGCGTCAAGACGTCGATCTGCTCAACGGCCGGATCACTGCCGAGAAGGTGCGGGAGTTGGCCGCGACGGTGATCGAGCTGGATAGCGTCAACGAAACCTTCCTCTGCGGCCCGGAGCCAATGACGATGGAGGTCCGGGAGGCGCTGCTCGACCTCGGCGTACCGCCGACCCATATCCACCTCGAGCTGTTCGGTACGCCGCATGTCAGCGCCGCCGTCGTCCGGCCAGTTGTCGCCGGCGACGCCCGTCATCTCACCGTGGTGCTGAACGGCGTCAAGACCGAGCTGGAGATCAGTCCAGCAGACACCGTGCTCGACGCCGCCCTGGCCAGTGGCCTCGACCTGCCGTTCTCCTGCAAGGGCGGGGTGTGTGCCACCTGCCGCGCCAAGGTCTGCGAGGGCGCGGTCGAGATGGCCGTGAACTACGCGCTGGAGCCGTGGGAGACCGAGGCCGGGTTCGTGCTCACGTGTCAGTCTCGCCCGGTGAGTGCCGCGGTCACCGTGGACTATGACCAATCCTGATCGATCGCGCAATGCCGCCTCGAGGTCGACGCAGACCTGACGGACCTTTGCTCGGTGACAGTTCGCCCACTCCGCCGAGAAGATCGACCGCTGATGCGACCGTCTCAGTGCGGGCTATTGTGTGATCTGCGCAGATCCGGTCCGTCGTGTGGCTGGCAGCCTGCGCTGACGACCGGATCCCCCACTCTAAGGAGGCTCGCACCATGATCGTGGAGATCGGACGGCGCAAGACCGGAGTCGACATCCTGCTGGGGATCCTGCTCGTGGTCGCTGGCGTGATCATCCTCGGGGACACCGCGCTGGTGACCGTCGTGTCTGTTCGGTTTCTCGGCTGGGCGGCACTGATTGTCGGTGTCGCAGAACTGCTCAGCGCCCTGTTCCGGCTCCGCGCCGGGCACTTCTGGTCGACAGCGCTGGGCGGCGCACTGCTCGCGGTGCTCGGGGTGTTGATCCTGCGTAATACCCTCGCCGCGGCGCTGACCCTCACCCTGGCGGCCGGAGCACTGTTCCTGGCAAGTGGCGTGACGCGCGTGGCCATGTCATTCGCCGTTCCCGAGCACCGTTGGGGCCTGCTCGTCGGCGGACTCGCATCGGTGGTCCTCGGTGTGATCGTCCTGTTCAACATCGTTACTGCCACTTTCACCCTGCTGGGCGTGCTGCTGGGTGTGCAGATCTTGGTCGAGGGCTTCACGCTCATGTTCCTCGGCCGACCTTACGTCCGCGAGGTTCCGGCCAGGTCCACGACTGCTGGGGTCAGCAGCGGGCAGCGGTAAAGACGCAGCTCGCGGCGCCCGGAGAGCACGCAAGCACCGTCGCCTCCGGGCGCCAGGCGGTCGGCCATCGGGCCATATGGCCTATCGCCCGCGACGGAGTTCCCGCAAGTTGATCACGAGAGCCACAGCCGCCCCGATGGTGAGCACGACGGCCAACACAGTCTGCCAGTGCCGGAGTAGGCCGAGCGCGACCAGCATCGCCGCTGCCAACGCCAAGCACGTGGCGACCAAGCCGGTCACGAACGCCAGCAGACGGCGGCGGGCGACGGCCTCGACCGCGGCGAACAGCAGCGCCGACCCGGCCAGGGTCGTGAGCACGGCCAGCGGCGGTCCGATCAGGACGACCACGATCGCCAGGATGAGCAGCGGGGTGCTCAGCGCGGCCCAGATCTTGAGAAAGCGGGTCCGGGCGTCCCGCGCCTCGGCGTAGGGCAGGTTGCGCTGGCGAAGATGAGCCTGGACCGGCTCCGGTGTGGGCGGGCGGGCGACTGAGTCCCGGTGCGCTTCCCGCTCCTCCGCCAGCCGTGCCCGATCGGCCGTCCGAGCGGCCAGCTCACGCTCGCGCCGCTCGAGCTCTCCGCGGCGCGCTCGGGACAGGTCTCGGGTGTCGGCGTACGCCGCCAGGGACAGCGACTGCGCCCGCAGGCCGCGCAGTGCCGTTCGCTCGGCCGCAATCTCCGCATCCAGGTCACTCAGCTGCGCCGTAAGTCCCGCAATCGTTAGGTCGAGATGAGCCACCACCTCGGCATCCGTGGGGCAGACCTTCGACAGACCGGCCCAGCCAAGCGGGTCGGACCAGGACGTGCGCAGCGCCCCGCCGCGTTCATAGCGTGGACCGGCCGGGGCGCGCTCCCCGCCGAACCGGTCCCCGGTGTCCAGCCCCCACAGACCACGGAAGTCTCGAACCCATTCCGTCGCGTCATTGATGACCACGGGTTCCCACTCGGCCAACTGTCCGGGTCCCACGGCCAGTCCGTCGCCGCGGGCGTAGTCGACGTACGGAATGCCGAATCCGCCGCTGGAGATGGGGTCGTTGCGCCACCGGAGCAGTCGACGCTGAGCGCTCTGCACGGTGCGCACCACTCGCCGCAGGGCCGGAAGCACGACCGAGACGACGTAGTCGCCGGGCAGGAAGGCGCCGGAGTGCGATCCGGCACCGGCGAAGACGACGGGATGGTCACCTTCGCGGTGCAGGTCGGGATCGTCCCAGCGGCGGCGCAGGTCGTCACCGTGATAGTCGTGCGAGGAGAAGGCAACCCAGGCCGGCTCGGTCCGACCGTCGGCCTGGTCGGTCAAGTAGACAGTGACCATCTCCCAGTCAGCCTCGTGATCGTTGACGCCGTGAAAGGTCGACCGCCAGTCGTTGAAGGCATAGAAATACCAGTACTGGAGCACGGTGTAGCCACCGTCGCGGACCACTCGCCCGTAGTACGGGTAACGGCCGCTGTGCCGCCGCTCTCGGGCCACCGTCTCCGCGGCGGCGACCGCACCGCCGGGCACCCGCCCCCGGACCAGCAACGACAGTCGCAGCAGCCCGTCGATCAGGCGCGCCAGTACTCCGACCGTCGTGAACCGGCCCTCCGCCCGCAACCGCGGCCGGTCCTCGCGCCGCCACTGTCGATACGCCGCGCGATCCAACGAAGCCTGCACGAACCGCAGGCTGAGCGGCCGGTCGCGAGAACTCCGGCCCACGTCGCACAGTTCGTCCAGCGTCAGCGTTCCGGCTGGAATGAGCAGCGACTCGGCCTCGCGGCGGCCGCCCGCGAGGCTGCCTGCCCACAGGCTGCACTGGGCCACGTACGCCCGCACGCAGGTCGGAAAGAACAGCTCACCCTCGGTGTAGCGGACGACCGGCTCGAAGGACCGCAGCAGGGACAGGTCTTCGCTCTCGGGGTCCCGCACCGGCACCGGTCCAACGACGGAAGCTGTCACGGCCGACACGCTAACGCCTCCGATTCGTCGGATACGGCCCACCGGCTGCCGGCGCCAGGGCGCGTCCGGGCCTCGCCTGCGCCACCGCTGGCTGCCGGGTGACACCGCAGTCTCCGCCGTGCAAGGATCACGCTGAGCCGCGATGAGGAGCACTCATGAGCGATGTCATTCTCGGCCTGCTGGCCCTTGCAGTGGGGGCGTTGTTCTGCTTCCGCGGTTACCTGACGATGCGCCTCGTGATCCCAGTCTGGGGAGCCTTCGCCGGTTTCCTGCTCGGTGCGGGGCTGGTCAACGGATTCAGCAATAGTCGGTTTCTGGTCGGTGCGCTGTCCTGGGTGGTCGGCATCGCGGTCGGGCTGCTGTTCGCCGTCCTCGCATATGCTTACTACGAGGTTTCGGTCGTTCTGGCCATGGCGGCGACCGGATTTGTCCTCGGCGCGACCCTCATGGTGGCGCTCAACGTCACCTGGACCTGGGTTGTCATCGTGGTTGGCGTTCTCGCCGGGTTGGCATTGGCCGTTCTGGCCATCCTCGCTGATCTCCCCATGATTCTGCTCGTCGTACTGACCGCAATGGCCGGCGCTGCCACGCTTGTCGCCGGGTGCATGTTGGTCGCGGGATCGCTCAACACTGCCGACGTCGGCAGCACCAGGGTGATCCAACAGATCCAGCAGTCACCCGGCTGGTGGATCCTCTACGTCGTGGTGGCGGCTGCCGGCGTCGTGCTGCAGATCCGGACAACGGCGTCGATACGGCGCAGCCTGCGCGCCCAGTGGGCCGCGGACGGCGGACGCCGACTCTCTCACCGGTAATCCGGCGCAATTCGTCCTTTTGTTGAGACTTAGGACGGCCACGCCAGCGGGAGCACCCTTCCGGTCGCCGCCACGAGCGCCGCGAGGGCGGAAACCAGCGCTCCGGTGGACAGCCACCATGACCGCGAGCTGACCGCGAGCACGCCCAGCGGCGACTAGTGGTCCGTCGACCCAACGGTCCGGCCTCTCGCCGGAGCACATCCGGGCGAATCAATCGATTCAAACGATCAGCACCGTCCTGGTCACTTGGCCAGCTCCTGAATCGCCCGGCCACGTGCCGTGCACGAACACGGCGTCACTGGGCATCGGCTCACTATCCTCCATCCGGGGGTCGTGACCCAGTCCGCGGACGCCGAGGACAACGAGCTCCGGCCCGTGCGCCATGCCGGGAAAGACGGCAGTGTCGATCAGCGCATCGGACGGGCATTCAGTGCCGACCGTCAGGTGTCCTCCGCGACCTCGGACTGGGTCAACCTCATCGAATTGAGATACCCGGGTCGCAATGATCCCCGCTTGCTACGACGGTCGTCGGCGACAGTACGGCGCCAAAGATGGCCCCAGATGTCAAACGGATGCTGCACATTGCACATGCACCCTCGATTTAAGGTCACCCCCAAGCACAGGGCAGCAACCACGGTCAGATCAGATCAGAAGTCCACCGCATCGCGGCTCAGCGGGCAGGTCATGCAGTGACCGCCGCCACGCGCAGTTGTTCGGCGCGACCGAGCGCGATTGTGGGCAGCCGGTCGGCGCTCGTCACTCGAAGTACGGCCAGGTCCAGTCGGGTGGAGCGGCCGACCAGGGCTGCCTGTTCCTGCCGCCCGCTGCTGAACACGACGGTGATGACGCCGCCATTTGCCCCTGCCGCGATGACGTGGTCGTTGGTGAGGATGTACCCGTTGGCGTGGAGCGTTTCCCCGCTTCCGCTGCCGCTCGACGCCCCGTTGCGCACCGCGATCGTGACCACGGACGGTAGGACTGCGTCGGCGATCGTGGAAGCCGAGCAGCCGCTCACCCTGACTGAGCTACTGGTCTGGTGCACGACCACGCCACCGACCCCACCAGCAACCAGGGCGATCACCACACCTGCCGCCGGAAGGAGCCACCGCCGCCGGTCAGGCCTACGGACGACGTCGCCGGAGGACGTCGGTGGTGGCGTCGCCGGGTTAGCCACCGAACTCAGCGGGACCGTTCATTGCATCCCGTCCGCGACGAGTGAAGGCGGCCCGGCTGTCGCGCCCAGTAATCTCATGCACAAGAGCTGGAACATAGCAGTGCACCCGGATCTGCGCCCAGGCCGAGAACAGCGCCGCTACCGTCCCGTCGACGACCAGAGGATTGCTGCCGCCAGCACGGCCGCGCCGTTAAGCGCCCAATGCAGCCCGATGGGCGCGAGCAGGCTGCCGCTGCGCCGTCGCAGCGCGCAGAAGACCAGTCCGGCCGCAGCGGTGGCGAGCACCGAGCCAACGACCCCCAGGACCTGGGTTGTCATCCCGCCACCCAGCTGCCCGCTGACGTTCTCATGCGCCGCCGCCAGCCCCAGCGAGGAGGAGATGTGCCAGAGTCCGAACAACGCTGATGAGACGACAGCCGCGGCTGCGGTGCCCCAACTGCGTGCCAGAGTCGCCAGCAGCACGCCGCGGAAGGCCAGCTCCTCGGGAACGACCGTTTGCAACGGGATCGACACGAGAGCCAGCAGCAACGCCGCCCCGAAGTTGTTGTGGTAGCGCTCGTCGAGGAACACCGCCCGGGTGCCGGGCAGCAACGCTCCTACGGCGACAGCACCCACCACCACACCGGCCGCGGCCCCGCCGTACCCGGCACCGGACCACCAATGCCTGCGCCCGAGCCCGATGTCGTCCCAAGACAGACCGGAATGCCGACCCAATACGACGAGCACGACCGCCCCCAGCGGGACGATCAGCGTTTGCAGTGACCCGGGGGCGAAGTACGCCGCCACATTTGTGCCGGTCAGCACCGAGACGACGACCGCCACGTCGGCGATGGGGCGGTCCCTGGTGCCGGGCTGCGGCCGGTCAGGCATCGATCGACCGTAGCCCTCGACGCGTGCGGTCAGTCCTTAGGGCGGAGGTCGCGGATGCGCTGCGCCTTGCCCAGTGAGCGCTCCAGCGTGCCCGGCTCCACGACGTCCACGGTGCTGCTGACGCCGATGTTCTGCTTGATTACGCGGGTGAGCTGCGCACTCAGCTCCTCCCGACCCTGCGCGGTGAAGTCCGCCGGGCGCGCCTCCACCCGCACGGTCATCTCGTCCAGCCGGGCCGGCCGGGACAGCACCAGCTGGAAGTGCGGCGCCAGTCCCGGCGTACGCAGGATGAGCTCCTCGACCTGGGTCGGGAACAGGTTGACGCCGCGCAGGATGATCATGTCGTCGCTGCGGCCGGTGATCTTCTCCATCCGGCGCATGGTTCGGGCGGTGCCGGGTAACAGCCGGGTCAGGTCACGAGTGCGGTAGCGAATGACCGGCATGGCCTCCTTCGTCAACGTCGTGAAGACCAGCTCGCCGGCTTGGCCGTCCGACTGCACGGCGTCGCCCAGTGGGTCCACGATCTCCGGGTAGAAGTGGTCCTCCCAGATGTGCAAGCCGTCCTTGGTCTCCACGCACTCGTTGGCGATGCCGGGTCCCATCACCTCCGACAACCCGTAGATGTCGACCGCGTGCATGTCCAGCCGCGCCTCGATCTCGTGGCGCATGACATCGGTCCACGGCTCCGCGCCGAAGACTCCGACCTTGAGCGAGGTCTTGGTGGCATCGATCCCGCGCCGGTCGAACTCGTCCAGCAGTGCCAGCATGTACGACGGGGTAACCATGATGATATCCGGCCGGAAGTCCTGGATCAGCGTGACCTGTCGCTCGGTCATGCCGCCGGACACTGGAATGACCGTGCAGCCCAGCTTCTCCGCGCCGTAGTGCGCGCCCAGCCCCCCGGTGAACAGGCCGTAACCATAGGCCACGTGCACCTTGTCCCCCGCTCGCCCACCCGACGCCCGGATCGACCGGGCCACCACCTCGGCCCAGGTGTCAATGTCACGGCTGGTGTACCCGACGACGGTGGCCTGGCCGGTCGTTCCGCTGGAGGCATGGATCCGGGCCACCCGCTCGGTCGGTACGGCGAACATCCCGAACGGGTAGTTGTCGCGCAGGTCGTTCTTCGCGGTGAACGGAAAGCGCGCCAGGTCGGCCAGGGTCCGGCAGTCGTCGGGATGGACGCCATGGCGGTCGAAGGAGGTCCGGTAGAAGCCGACGTTGTCGTAGGCGTGCCGCAGCGTCCACTGCAACCGCTCCAGCTGCAACGCCGCCAACTCGTCCCGGGAGGCCGTCTCGATGGGATCCAGGTCCCCGGGCTTGGGGCTCAGGTCCAGCATGGCGGCCTCCCGGTTCGGCGCGCTGGCGATCTGCTCAGCACGCTTGATGACTCAGGGAGCTTCCAGGAGCAGTGCAATGCCCTGACCGACCCCGATGCACATAGTGCACAAGGCACGGCGTCCCCCGCGGGCCTTTAGCTCAACTGCCGCGGTTAGGGCGAGTCGGGCGCCGCTCATGCCGAGCGGGTGCCCGAGCGCGATGGCGCCGCCGTTGGGGTTGACATGCTCGGCGTCATCGGGCAGCCCGAGCTGCCGCAATACGGCGAGTGACTGGGCGGCGAAGGCCTCGTTCAGCTCGACCACATCGAGGTCGCTGATGCCAATCCCGGCCCTACCCAGCAGCTTGCGGGTGGCCGGCACCGGCCCGATGCCCATGATCCGGGGCGGCACGCCGGCCGCGGCCGCGCCAGCAACCCGGGCCAGCGGTGTCAGCCCGTGGCGCGCCACCGCGGCCGCCGAGGCCAGCAGCAGCGCCGCCGCCCCGTCGTTCACCCCGGAGGCGTTGCCGGCCGTGATGGAGCCGCCCTCGCGGAATGGCGTCGGCAGCGCCGCCAACTTCTCGATCGTGGTTGGACGCGGGTGCTCGTCGCGGTCCACGACGCCGGTCTCGCCCCGCTTCCGCCCCGGCACCTCCACCGGCGCGATCTCCTCGGCAAAGCGCCCGTTCGCCGCGGCCTTTGCGGCCCGCTCCTGCGACCGCAGCGCGAACAGGTCCTGGTCGGCGCGGCTGACGTCGTACTCCACCGCCACGTTCTCGGCCGTCCCGGTCATGGTGTCGGTGCCGTAGCGCTCCTTCAGCCGCGGGTTGACGAATCGCCAGCCCAGCGTGGTGTCGAAGATCTCGGCCTGGCGGGCGAAGGCCGACTCCGCCTTGCCCATGACGAACGGCGCCCGGCTCATGCTCTCCACGCCGCCGGCGATGACGAGCTCCGCCTCGCCGGTGCGGATCGCGCGGGCGCCGATGGCCATCGCGTCCAGTCCGGAGCCGCAGAGCCGGTTGACCGTGCTGGCAGAAACGGTCTCTGGCAGGCCGGCGAGCAACGTCGCCATCCGCGCCACGTTGCGGTTGTCCTCCCCGGCCTGGTTCGCACAACCGAGAACCACGTCGTCGATCGCCGCCCAGTCGACGGTGGGCAGCCGTTCGGTCAGGGCGCGGATCACGTGCGCGGCCAGGTCGTCGGGGCGCACGGTGGCGAGCGCCCCGCCGTACCGGCCGATCGGAGTCCGTACGCCGGTGACGAGGTAGGCCTCTCGCAGGTCGGTCATGACCGGGTCCCTTCACCTGATCCGGTGTCGGCGAACAGCAGCGAACCGCCGATCGCGCGGCTGTTGCCGCGAAACTCGGCCACCACCGACCCGTCGGCCCGCCGGACAGTGACGTCGTAGATGCCACTGCGGCCGAACCGCTGCCGCTCCAATCCTTCCGCAGCCAACTCGTCGCCGAGGCGGGTCGGGGCCAGGAACACGACATCCGCGGCCGCAGTCACGGTGACCCGGTCGTAGGTGTTGCAGGCGAAGGCAAATGCCGTATCGGCGAGCAGGAACACATAGCCGCCGTGACAAATCCCATGGCCGTTGGTCATCTCCTCGGTCACGACCATGGTGGCCACCGCCCGACCGGGGGTGACGTCGGTGATCCGGATGCCGAGATGGCGCGAGGCCAGGTCGTCGGCGTACATGACCTCGGCGCAGCGACGGGCGATCTCGGTCGGGTCCGCCAGAGCTCCGTCAGCCCGATCCACCGGTTCAGGAAGTTGCATGCCGCCCCCCTACAGCCACTCGCGGCGACGAAAGGCGGCATAGAGCACGGCCGCCATTCCGACGATGATGCCCAGCGACAACACGACACCCCAGGGCTTGCCGAAGCCCGGATACGGCACGTTCTGCCCGAAGTAGCCGGTGACGGCCGTGGGCACGGCGATGATCGCTGCCCAGGCGGTCAGCTTCTTCATGATCTCGTTGAGGCGGTTGCCCTGGATGGTCAGATGGGTTTCCAGGATCGTCGTCACCAGGTCGCGCAGCGACTCCGTCCACTCGGTCGCCCGCAGCACGTGGTCGTAGACGTCCTGGTAGTAGGGCATCATCGGTTCCGAGACGACGTGCAGATCGCGGCGCATCAGCGCGTTCACCACTTCGCGCATCGGCAGCACGATGCGTCGCAGCACGACCAGGGACTTGCGCAGCTCAAACGAGCGGCGCTGGACCTCGGTCGACCGCGGCCGGGGATCGAACAACAGGTCCTCGAGCCCCTCGATCTCCTCGTCCAGGCTCTCCACCACCTGAAAGTGCCCGTCGATGACGAAGTCGAGCAGGCCGTAGAGCAGGAAACCGACGCCGTACCGGGCCAGCTCCGGGCTTTCGTCCCAGCGCGCCAACACGGCGGACATGTCGAAACCGTCGTCCTTGCGCACGGTGACCAGGGCCTGGCTGGTGACGAAGGCGGAGACCTCGCTCGTGGTCAGCTCGCCAGTGGCCGAGTTCAGGTGAGCCGCGTAGGCGTTGAGGAAAAGATGGCCGCCGTAGTGGTCGAGCTTGGGCCGCTGCCGGGCGGTCAGCGCGTCTTCGATGGCGAGATCGTGCAGGTCGAGCTCGTCGGCGACCAGGTCCAGATCGTCCGCGCTGGGGTTGCACAGGTCCAGCCAGACGACGGAAGCCGGCTGCGCAAGGTGGTCGGACACCTCCGCCGGGGGGAAGTCCGCGGCGGCGAGGGCGCCGTCGCGGTACAGCCGGGTCCGCATACCGGCAGCGTAGGGGTTACCCGCCGATGGGTAATGCCCGTCGGCGGGTGCGCGCCGTCAGCGCAGTTCAGGCGTTGCCGGTTGCTCGACCCCGGCGGCCACGTGCGGGTAGTGCAGGTCGAAGGCCGGCCGCTCCGAGCGGATCCGCGGGATGGTGATGAAGTTGTGCCGCGGCG
>Ga0208079_1000364_pt1 | contig 25008 bp, 19 predicted proteins | sample NGESurdeep092012_5_FD_184474 | JGI IMG/M metagenome (GOLD analysis project Ga0208079, IMG submission 184474) | Arctic peat soil microbial communities from Barrow, Alaska - NGEE Surface sample 210-2 deep-092012 (SPAdes) | ecosystem: Environmental > Terrestrial > Soil > Wetlands > Peat ... | reverse complement strand
CGTTGCCGAACTCGATCTGGTGAATGCCACGACGGCATACCAGAAGTCCAAACTCGAGTTGGAACGCGCTACCGGAACCACTCTGGAAGATAATGGCATTCAGATCCAGGATGCGGTGAACGGCACCGCACCCTGACGGAGAGCATGTTGCCGAAGACGCAAAGCCAAGGAAGCTCGTGGGTGGTACAAGATACTGCAACCGGGACACGTGACCGGCAGAAAGGAGGCCGCATTCTTGCGGCTGACGATCAACCGCACATCCTCGAAGCGATCGAACTGCTGCTTCGCCCGCAAGGCTTTGAAGTTGATACCGCGAAGTCCCCAGCAGCGGTGCGGGAAGCTCTCGCCAGCGACTTCTACGATGCGGTACTGATTGACCTGAACTACACGCGCGATACTACCTCGGGTCAGGAAGGGCTGGATCTGCTCTCCGAGATTGTGGCCTTCGATAGCAGCATTCCGGTAATCGTGATGACGGCCTGGGGCAACGTGGGGCTGGCAGTCGAGGCCATGCGACGCGGTGCCCGCGACTTCATTCAGAAGCCGTGGGAGAACGAACGCCTGTTGGCCATTCTGCGTACGCAGGTCGAACTGCATCGAGCTCTGCAACGTACCCAGCGCCTGGAAGCGGAAGCGAAACTATTGCGCGCCGAAGGACGTCCCGATTTCATCGCCGCCGCTCCTTCCATGCAGCCCGTATTGCAAACCATTGCCCGCATCGGCCCGTCCGACGCCAACGTGCTGGTCACTGGCGAACATGGCACGGGCAAAGAGATAGTGGCCCAGACTCTTCATGCGTTATCGGCGCGGGCTTCGATGCCACTGGTAGCCGTGAACACCGGCGCGCTACCAGAGGGCACCTTCGAAAGCGAATTGTTCGGCCACGTGAAAGGCGCCTTCACCGACGCGCGTATGGACCGCATCGGACGTTTCGAATTGGCCGACAATGGTACTATCTTTCTCGATGAAATTGGAAACGTTCCCATGCGGCAGCAGGCCAAGTTGCTGCGCGTGCTGGAAACGGGCGAGATCGAGCGGGTCGGCTCATCCCGGACCAAGCGGATCAACGTGCGGGTCATCTCCGCGACCAACATCGATCTGCAAACCGCTATTGCCGCGGGCCAGTTTAGGGAAGACCTCCTTTTCCGGCTGAATACGGTTGAGATCCACATCCCTGCCCTGCGCGAACGCCGCGAAGATATTGCAGCGCTGGCGGCACATTTCCTGTCGCGTTATACGACACGCTATCGTGCGCCGGTGAGCGGTTTTGCTCCCCCTGCTCTTCAGACGATGATGCAGTATGCGTGGCCAGGTAATGTCCGCGAGTTGGAGCATACCCTGGAACGTGCGGTGCTGATGTGCCACACCGGCGAGATTCAAGTCTCGGATCTCGGGCTGAATGTGCAACGGCCACAGGGGCAGAACCTGGAAGAACTCAGCATCGAAGAGGTCGAGGGCATCCTGGTGCGCAAAGCGCTACAGCGGTTCCACGGTAACGTGAGCCAGGCGGCTGAAGCCCTGGGCTTGAGCCGTGGCGCTCTCTACCGCCGGATGGAACGGTATGGACTCTAGTTCAGGCGGCGACTCCAAGTCCGCAGCCCGAACTCCTCGCGCTCGATCTCGCAGATCGAGGCTGCTCTTCGAAAAACGTATTGCACTGTTCGCTGTACTGGCTGCCCTTCCCGGCATTACTTTCGGCACCATCCTTATCTGGACTCATCCGTGGACCCGCGATGTAAAGTTCGCGCTGACGGCGCTTGAGTTCTTCCTTTGGCTGGTGCTGACGTTAGCGCTGCTGGAGCAGATCGTACGGCCGCTGCAAACTCTAGCCAACGTGGTGGGCGCGCTGCGTGAAGAAGACTATTCCTTTCGCGCGCGTGGGGCGGTGGCCAATGATGCCCTTGGCGAGTTGGCGCTCGAAATCAATGCGCTTGCCGACATCCTGACCGAGCAGCGTATCCAGACGATTGAAGCCACCGCGCTTTTGCGTCGGGTGGTCAACGAAATCGATGCTCCGCTGTTTACCTTCGATCCCGATCACATCCTGCGCCTGGTGAACGCGGCAGGCGAACGGCTATTGCAACAGCCATCGGCGCGGCTGTTGGGGAAGACCGCCGCCGAACTCGAACTCAATGCTTGCTTCGAAGCCAGAAACGAGACCCTGGTCGCACTCCCCTACTCGACCCCTAACGCCCGCTGGATGGTGCGCCAGAGTTCCTTTCGTCAAAACGGCGTGCCGCACAAACTGATTGTGCTCTCGGACGTGAGCCGTGCTCTGCGCGAAGAAGAGCGTAGCGCTTGGCAGAGGTTGATCCGAGTTCTGGGTCACGAGCTCAATAACTCGCTGGCGCCGATAATTTCAATCGCGGGAAGCCTGGCGTCGCGTCTGCCGCTGCCTCAATTGCCGGAAGAGCAAAACGCGGACTTTCAACGCGGACTCAACATCATCGAATCCCGCACTGCATCGCTGCATCGATTTCTTCAGTCGTATCGCAGGCTGGCACAAATGCCTTCGCCCACCCTGCAACCGGTTGAGTTGCGGCAACTGATGGAACGCGTTGCCGTCCTGGAAACTCGTCTTAACGTCGAGATCCTGCCGGGCCCGGATCGTGTCTTGATGATCGACCCCGACCTCATCGAACAGATGCTCATCAACCTGGTGCGTAATGGGGTCGATGCCGCACTGGAGCAGGCGCAGTCCGCTCATGCGGAAGCAGCACCTCCGAAAGTCTCCATCCGATGGGAACAGTACGATCGCAAGGTGGCGCTGATCGTTGAAGACAACGGCATCGGCCTGCTTAACCCGAGCAACGCCTTTGTTCCCTTCTATACCACCAAGCCGGGCGGTTCCGGCATTGGGCTGGTGCTTTCGCAGCAGATCGCCGAGGCCCACGGCGGTTCCATCGAGCTTGCCAATCGCCCGAACACGCGGGGCTGTATCGTGAAAGTCTTACTGTCGTACCGCCCATCGTCGAGATAGCATGAGGAGTTCGGGTTTTGGAGAGTACCCTCCGGCCCACGCTGGCCGAAAATCTCGGTGCTTATTCGCCGGCTATCGCGCGGTCAATGGAGATAGCGCCCGAGCCCTTGATCAACACGGCGATGGCCAGCGCTATCGCCAGCAAATGGTATTCAAATCCCTCGCCCTTTTGCTGGCCGGTCCAGTTCATGAAGAAGCCATTGACGTGGTGGACGGTGACGATGGCGACCAGCATATTGACAATGATGCCGAGCGCCGCGATACGGCCGAGCAGACCGACCAGAAGTCCAAGGCCACCGAAGAATTCGGCGCAAATTGCCAGGAACGCCAGGGGCGCCGGAGTTCCCATCTGGGTGAAGAGTCCCATCGTGCCGTGGAAGCCATAACCTCCAAACCAGCCCAGCATTTTTTGCGCGCCGTGCATAAAGAAGGTCACGCCGAGCACCAGGCGCACGATGGTAAGAGTGAAGTCATTCGAAGTAGAAACAAGTTTGCGAAACATGGGCATCCTCCTCAAAATTATTTGGCCACGTGGTCAGCCCGGCCAATCGAGTTACTAGATGCTTGTTGCAACACGTAAGTTGCAGAATTGCGTTACATCAGTTGGCCTCAAGCCGTGCGCCCTGCGGCGGTGAACCAATTAGCGCGAAGGAAATTGTTCTCATTGTTTGTCCGCCGCCTTGAACTCGGCCCAGGGATTTCCCTTCATGTCCTGCAAGACGGGCCGCTGCCAGTCAAATTCTGGGTGCGCTTTCAGAAACGTGTCAGCGATGAAGTCCTCTCCACACGGATAACCCGCCCGAGCTTGCAGGCTCATGTTTTTTGCCATTGTGCTGTCAGCGGCCTGGGCGGTTACCGCGCCGCCGGGAGAATACGGTGGCCACTGCCACTCGGGCACGCCCCTGGGCGAGTCGGCGACATGGCCGCACAGAGCGCGCTCGTCGCGTGCCTCCTTGCCTTGGTAGCTGTCCCAGTGGTCGGCGAGAAACTTCTTGGCCATCTCGACATCGATCTGCCCCTTGCTTTGCGCCATCAGCTCTTCCCAGCGCTTATGACGGGCATTGGCCGAGCTGCCCATGTTGCTGGGATCGAAATCGGTTTCTTTCTTAATGAAGTTAGGGTCGCTGGGAAAGTTTGAGCCGACAAAGTAGCCGTCCTTGGTGCGCCAGACGCGGTGCATTTTCAGGCCGATCTCAAAGCGCGCAATTTCGCCGGTCTTGTTATCGGCCAGCAGCCAGTCGTTAGCGTATCCGCCGTTGTTGTGGTCGAGCATAATCCGCACGTACTGATCGATCGAGCTTGCATACTGCAGTGCCCGGCGTGCCCGCACAAATTCAGGCACCCCGTTCGGATCGAACAGATCGTATCCGGTGATGGTTGTCTCCGTGACCATCAACCCCGCTGAATTGATGCCGAAGTCATCGTCGCTCACGATCACCCCCGGGAAACCATCCGTCAACATGCGATAACCGTGGGTGGGCAGAATGTCGAAGATGACGGTCCATCGGCTACCAACTGCGATGTCGGTCCAGTTGCTATGGGCGATGACCGGCTTGTGGTCCTTGGTCATCGAGCCGGTTGCAACCAGCGCGCTGCAGTTTCCCGGCGCCTTCAGGACAGGTGCGTCAGCCCGCTTCTCCCGTTTGTTCAGCCAGGGAACATAGTAGTTAGGAAGTTCTTCCATGGCGTTCAATGCCACCACGTCCCACAGATCCAGGTTTACGCCATGGGCGTGGAGGCCATCGACGATGCCTTGCAGTTCTTGTCGATACTCTGCGTCAATGTGCTTCCACAGCACGTTCTGTGCGGCATTGCGGTAGAAATTCCAATCGCGCTTGGTGGTGTGCGTGTCCACCGCGCGAACGGTTTGAACGCCGTCTGCAATCTCGGGCGCTAGCAGATAGCCGTGCTGGTATCCGATGTCCCCCGGAGAGCCTTCGAGGTGAACGTACACCCAATGATTGCGCTCGAAGCGATAGGCAGGCTTTAAGCGCGCTTCGTCAGGTTTCGTCGCATCCTGCTTGGCGAATCCGAAGATGGCGGAGCCGAATAGGATACAGATTACGAACAATGACAGAGCAAGTCGGCGACATCCAGATGGCATAGATTCTCCAATAGGCGCATGACCGCAGGGGCGCAAGGGTTTTTGTTCCCGGCTAACGCGGCGCTAGAGCGCCGCTCTACCCGTGCTCGCAGGATACAGTAACTTTTGGAATCACCCTCCTGGATTATTCAGGAGGGCTTCACGCTTTGAAGGGGCACGGCTTCAGCCGTGCCGTAACCTGCTGTCGTTAATGGTGGCTTTAGCCACTGAGGGACTTCGGTGTTGAGACGAAGTGCGAGTTCCCTCAGGGGCTGAAGCCCAACTCTCGATGCACACGCAACGGCACGGCTGAAGCCGTGCCCTTTCAAAGCGTGCCGCTTCAGTTAGCGAAACAGATGAACAATCCAGGCTAGGCCGAATATCAATGCGAGGCACCGAGATAAATTCTCCGCGGAGAACATGGCAATCAGTTAATGTATGAAAGCGCCAAAATGCTGTTGCACGGCTTTGCGCTGTGAGGCGAACATGCTCGATTGCTGGGAAAGAATGCCATTCGTGAAATCGGTAGCTACTCAAGGATTTTCAATTCGATTCGGGATACTGGCTCTGACTCTGGTCCTGTGCGCGACCGCGTCCTCTGCAGCGCAAGAACAGCCGAACTCCGCGGCGACCTGGAAATTCGCGGTGTCAGGCGACTCGCGGAACTGTGGTGACATCGTGATGCCTGCGATCGCGCAAGGAGTCCGTCGCGACGGGGCGTCATTCTACTGGCATCTCGGCGACTATCGGGCCATCTACACCTTCGACGAGGACTACCTCCACACTCATCCGGCTTCCACCATTAGCAACTACTTGGCCGCCGCCTGGCCTGACTTCATTCAGCACCAATTGCAACCGTTCGGCGATTTGCCGGTGTTCCTGGCAATGGGCAATCACGAACTGGTGGCGCCCATGACGAGAGGCCGGTACATCGCGGAGTTCGCCGACTGGCTCAACCAACCTGTACTGCAGCGGCAGCGGCTCGCAGACAATCCCAACGACCACGTTCTGAAGGCGTACTATCGCTGGATCGAACGCGGCGTCGATTTCATTAGCCTGGACAATCCTTCAGCGGAGGAGTTCGATGCCGGCCAGATGACCTGGTTACAGGGCGTCCTCGCTCATGATGCCAAGGACAGCTCCATTCGCACGGTCGTTCTGGGGATGCACGCTGCACTACCCGACAGTTTGTCCGCCGGGCACAGCATGAACGACTCTCCGCAGGAGCAAAGCAGCGGGCGGATTGTCTATGCTGAATTGGTGGCTTTCCGGCACAGCACTAAGAAGAACGTGTACGTGCTGGCGAGTCATTCGCACTACGTGATGAACAACATCTACGCCACCGCCTGCCATGCCAACGGCGAGGCGTTGCCCGGATGGATTGTGGGCTCTGCCGGCGCTGTGCGCTATCGCCTGCCGCTGGACCACGCCGCGGCTACCGTTGCCGCGACCGATGTGTATGGATATCTGCTGGCGACGGTTGCGCCGGACGGAAGCGTGACTTTCGAATTTAAGGAAGTGAAAGAAGCAGATGTGCCGGCGAGCGTGGTCAACGAGTTTTCGCGCCAGCAAGTGAATTGGTGCTTTGCGCAAAACAAAGCCTCCTACACTCCGGCAGGCGCCGTGTGTCCTGCGGGTCATACCCCGACAGACCATTGAGTTGCGGAGCACTGGAAACCAAGACTTACTTAGCGTCCAACCGACATTGGGCAATCAGTCGCTCGATCCGCCGCTAAGTAATCTGCGAGGTGCAGAACGCACAGCGGCGAGCGGTAATAGGCACATCGCTTTCGCACTCAGGGCATTTTTTCTTATCGGGCAGGGCTTGCTTCTCGAACCGCTTCATCAGCGCATTCACCGGCAAAACCACGAAATAGTAGACGGCCAGTGCGATCAGTAAGAACGAGATGATTGCGTTCAAGAAATCGCCGTAAAGAAACTTCGCGCCATTCACTGCAAAGAAGAAGCCCGAGAAGTCTGGCTTCTGGACGATCGCGGCGATCACAGGAGTGAGCAGATCTTTGACAAACGCAGTAACCACCGTGCCAAACGCTGCGCCGATTACAACGCCGACGGCCAAATCGATTACGTTGCCACGCAGGACAAATTCTCGGAATCCTTTGAACATTGGCTCCTCCCGAACAAGATCAGGTGAATTTACGCGAGTCTAGCAATTCTAATTTCAAGTTACTGCCGCGCTGTGTAGTATCGTCGCTGCGCTCGGCATTCGCAAGTTATTGAGTGCTGTAAGTAATGGCCAGCTTCGCGATTTTGAGTTGTCATCACGAACGGCCTTCAGGCCGTGAGGGATCTGCTGTCTCTTCAGCGGCCGTTCCGGCGCCAACAACAGCAGATTCCTCGCTTCGCTCGTAATGACAACTCCAGAGACGAGTCGTCCATCCCATGTGGGACATCACTTACGCAGCGATCTATGAAGCTCGCGGTTCGCGAACCAATGGTTCACCGGCCCCTGGCTCAAATAGAAAATCGCCATAGTCCGGATCATGATCTGCGCGCCTTCGCGTAAGATCGCGAACACGCGACTGTCTGCCACTGCGCTGGAGATTGCGAGGACCACCAGCGCTATTCCAGCGCCACACTATGAGCGCTCACCAAAAAAAATGGGGGCGGATCGCTCCGCCCCCATGTCTTCCAAATTTACATCTCCAGCAACTAGCCCACCTTCACAGCTGACTTCTCATCCTGTGTGGTTGGAATCTTGCGTTGTCCCACTCCAGTGTAGATCTGCCGCGGACGCGCGATCTTCTGCTCCGGGTCCTGGATCATTTCGTTCCACTGCGCCAACCAGCCGGCCGCCCGCGGAATCGCGAACAGCACGGTAAACATCTCCGGCTGGAAGCCCATGGCCTGGTAAATGATTCCCGAGTAGAAGTCGACGTTAGGATAGAGCTTGCGGGTGACGAAGTAATCGTCGGCCAGCGCGATGCGTTCGAGCTCCAGTGCAATGTCCAGCCTGGTATTGCGTCCGGTCACCTCGAATACTTCGTCGGCGACAGACTTAATGATGCGTGCGCGAGGATCGTAGTTCTTGTAAACCCGATGCCCGAAGCCCATCAGCTTGAGCTCGCCTGCCTTTACGCGTTTGATGTAGGCAGGAATGTTTTTCACCGAGACGATCTCGTCCAGCATGCGCAGCACCTCTTCGTTAGCGCCGCCGTGTAGAGGGCCGGAGAGCGCCGATGCCGCTCCTGCCATGGAGAGATAGGGGTCGGCCTGCGAGCTGCCCACTACGCGCATGGTAGTCGAGCTGCAATTCTGCTCGTGGTCGGCGTGCAGGATGAACAGCACATCCAGCGCACGCGCGATAACCGGGCTCGCCATGTACTTCGGCTCAGTCATCTTCCACAGCATGTTCATGAAATTCTCGGGGTAGCTGAGATCGTTGTCGGGATAGACGTACGGATGGCCTCGCCGGTGACGATACGAATACGCCGCCAGGGTCGCCATCTTGGCGATCAGCCGCACAATCTGTTTCTGCCGGTTCTCCGGGTCATGGACGTTCTTCGCCTCCGGATATACGGTCGATAACGCTGCCAGCGTGCTCACCAGAATCCCCATCGGATGGGCATCATAGCGGAAGCCATCGATGAAGTGCTTGGTAGTCTCGTGCAACATGGTGTGATGCGTGATTTCCCAAGTCCAGTCCTTGTCCTGCTGGGGCGTCGGCAACTCGCCGTAAAGCAGCAGGTAAGCCACTTGCAGATAGGTGCAATGTTCGGCGAGAGTCTCGATATCGTAGCCGCGGTAACGCAGGATACCTTTGTCGCCGTCAATGAAGGTGATGTTGCTCTTGCATGAAGCGGTGTTCATGAATGCGGGATCATAGGTCATGAGACCGAAGTCCTCGGGATCAGTCTTGATCTTCCGCAGGTCCATGGCGCGGATGGTTCCGTGCTCGTCGACCGGTGCTTCATAAGTTTTATCGGTGCGTTGGTCCGTTAGGGTCAATACGTTCTTCGGCATGACCTACCTCCTGTTAATAAAAAGCGTATGAGATTTAGAGAGCGGTACTGCGAACAAGGGTTCGTCCGCTGCCATTCTAACGCGGGGAGTGCCTGAGAAACTACGATTAACACACGGAATTGAGACGAAAATCACATAGGTCTGTGATGTCTGACGGAATATCGAAGACGCAGAAACGAGAGCTATTTCTTGCCAGGGGGCTTGTCTTTCCCCGAACTGGACGTGTCCTTGCTGGAGGAGGCCTCGCTTTGGGCGGTCTCCGCCTTGCCTTCCGAGGAGGACGACGCGGAACCGTTGCTTTTCGAAGAGCCAGCGCTGGACGGCTTTTTGGCGTAGTCGCTCACGTACCACCCGGAACCTTTGAACTGGAAGGCAGGCGCCGAGAGCACCTGCTCCAACTCGCCACCGCAGTGCGGGCAGACGGTCATGGGCGAATCGGAGAACTTCTGGATCCGCTCCGTCAGGCTATGGCACTTCTTGCACTGGTATTCGTAAAGAGGCAATGAGAGGTCCCCACGATCTTGTCTAAGTTATTGATTCTATTTTTCGCGATTAGTTGCGGTCAATTTAGTTGCGGTCAATTCGCCAACCCTCGTGGCTGGCCGAAGGCTGTGCCGTCCCTGCCCGGGGCTCGACCTTCAATCTCATGTTTACCCACCGCTTCCGCGGTGGGCTAATCAGTTTGGTCCCGCGGAGCGGGACTGACAGTCTCCCCGGCGATACTGGGAATCGCGGTTCCCGCAACCAACATGTATCTTCACGATTTGGAGCGAACCTACTCCCTCGTCTCCGCTCCATTCGCCCCACCGTGCCAAGCCCAGCAGAGGTGGAACTTCTCGCGATGCACTCGCCGGAAATTCCCCACTGCATTCGCCCCGCCGAGCCTCGCAGAGGCGAAACTAATTAGCCCACCGCGGAAGCGGTGGGAAAGCTGGCAAATTTACTCCCGAGCCCCTTCAGGGGCGGCACTACGCACCGTGATGCTGATCATGGGATTAGCCACGACAAGAGCCTTGTGCTTGCATCCTGCGCTCTGCACCTTGAAACTAGGGCAGTGAAAGCAATTGCAATCATCCCCGCGCGCCTGGCGTCCACTCGACTGTCCCGGAAGGTCCTCCGCGAGATCGACGGTCGTCCGATGCTCGCTTATGTCTATGAAGCCGCTAGAGCCTGTCCCCGATTGCAAGACGTGATCGTGGCCACGGATTCAGAGGAGATCGCCACCGTGTGCCGGCAAAATGGCTGGTCGTGCCGCTTAACTTCGTCGCAGCATCGTAGTGGCACCGACCGCGTCCACGAGGTCGCGCAGGCCATCGAGGCTGACGTCTACGTGAACGTGCAAGGCGATGAGCCGCTGGCACGACGCGAGCATCTCGACGTCCTGCTCGGACTGATGGGAAGGGAAGGCGTCGAGGTAGGCACGCTCAGAACCGCGTGCTCACCGGAGGACATGACCAATCCCAATGCGGTGAAGGTTGTCACCGCGTTGGATGGCAGAGCCCTCTACTTTTCGCGAGCGACCATTCCTTTCGATCACGACCGCAGCGGGCAGGTGCGCTGCTACAAGCACCTCGGCTTCTATGCTTATCGCAAAGCCGCCCTCGATGCCTTCTGCGGGTGGCCGGAGTCGGAACTGGAGCGCAGTGAACGCCTGGAACAGCTACGGTTCCTCGATCACGGCATTGCTGTGCACGTGGCTGAGACGCCGTTCGACACGGTGGGCGTGGACACGGAAGAAGATTTGCGGAGGGTGGAAAACATTTTGCGCAAAAGGAAAACTTAGAGCAGTTCCAGAATAGCCGTAGCTTGAGTAGTGCGGGCCTTCAGAGCGTGGGCGAGAAACGAATTTGGTATTTGTCAGTGGAATTTGCTCGCCGAAAAACCAGCGCCGTAGGCGCGGCATAGTTTAGCCCAGCACGGAGCCGCAGGCGGAGTGCTGGGTAAAGTGGGAAATAGATCCGAGTCCCTTCAGGGACGGCACAGTTCTCGCATAAATTGCAGCGAATCTTACACGGGCCTGAAGAGACTGTGTCGCAACCAATACCCCGGTTCGCGACGTGGTACAGAGTCGCCAAATACTAGCCGCGCGGCGGCGGGATGATGTTAGCCCGGCGCGTGAGCACCGGGTAAAGTGGAAAGTTCACCGAGCCGCAGAGCGGCGACACCCGTCGCGACAGAGTCTCTTCAGGCCCGCATTACCCGTACGAGCGGATACACCACTCCTGAAACCGTCCTAGCTAAGCGATTGGGCTTCGGTTTGCGGCTGCTTATCCGCCCATGCCTCGGCCGCTGCGATTCGCTTTCCGATCGACGGATGCGAGTGGAAGAGCCACTCGATGAACTTCGATGGCTCGCGCTCCGCCAGGTTCTGATCCGCCAACTTCTGCATCGAGGTGATGAAGGGCGCGATGGCGGGGATATTCTCCCACGCGTAACGGTCCGCCTCCCGTTCATGGCGGCGTGAAATCGCATTCAGCGCCGGCATCAGCAGAAATCCCAGGATGGTCGCGACCAGCACGATGAGCGGTAAGTTGGCAAAATCGTAGAGCCGGGGATCGAGCACCGGGAACCAGTCCTTGGCGATGACGAAGCGAAGCACCTGATTGATGAGCCAGAATCCGAAAAACGTGATTCCCACCTGCATCAAGATGCTTTTCAGAATGTGACGGTGGACGTGATGCCCGAGTTCGTGAGCGAGAACCGCCTCGATCTCGTCGTCGCTGTAATGCTGGAGCAGCGTGTCGGACAGAATGATGCGCCGCGTCGAACCCATCCCGGTGAGCGCCGCGTTGGCTTTCTTCGACTTCTCCGACAGCTTCCATTCGTACACGCCGCGCACGCGGGTGCCGGCGCGCTCGCCGAGCCTGGTCAGCCGCTCGCGGAGGCCGTCGTTCTCCAGCGGCTGGAATTTATAGAAGATCGGCATGAGCACAACAGGTGCAAGTTGCGCCATCAGCAGGAACAGTCCGACAAAGACGGCCCAGGCTATGATCCACCAGCGCTGCGGCGCAATCCTGATAACCGCGTAGACAATTTCCACCATGATGGCGCCCAGGACCAATCCGACCAGCCATCCCTTGCATTCGTCCCAAAGCCAGCCGCGCAGCTTTTGATTGGAAAGATGGTATTGGTGCTCCAGCCGGAAGCCGATGAAATCGAAAGGTGCGCTGAGAACTTTGGCGATGACCGAGAACATCAGCACATACAGAAAGACGGCAAGAAAGTAGTACTGATGCGCGCCCAGGTAAGACCAATCGCGCAGTTTGCCGGTCCATCCCGTGACCAGCAGCACCACCAGCAAAGCGAAACCGATGACCGCGTCAGCCAGGCTCAGCCAGCGCTGAATGCGGTTGTAGCGGCGTACCTCCGGCGAGTCGGCCGGTCGCGGATTTGAAGTGGTTGCCATCCAGTCGGAGTCGAGAACCGAATGCGCGCGCAATCGTTCTCCCGATGCTTGGTTCAAGTATGCCAGAAATGCGCGGGGGAAACGTACCTCAGGCGGAGGCTCTCTTCGGCCTAAGCTACTTCGCACCTGCCTCTGACAGGACCGGCGTACCCGCATGAGGGCCAGCCCCAACAAAGCTTTCCGTTTCCTTTAGAATCTGCGACACCAACTCCGGCGATGCCGCTTCGCAGTAGATGCGCAGCAGGGGCTCGGTTCCGGACGCACGCACCAGCACCCAGGCTTCGGCGCCGTTGCCGTAAGTTGGCGCGTCGAGGAAAAACTTAACCCCGTCGAGCGTTTCCACCTTCTGCACATTGAAACTTCCGATCGTTGCCGGCTTCGCGCTGGCGCGGCGCATCGCCTCGTCTTTCACCGCGTTGCTGAGATGCAGGTCGAGGCGCCCATAGTGATGCTCTCCGTATTCCTGTTGCAGGTCGCGCACCAGTTGGCCAAGCGGCTTGCCCTCTTCCGCCATGATATTGGCCAGCAGCAGGGAATTCAGAAGGCCGTCACGCTCCGGCAGGTGACGGGTTATGCCGATTCCGCCTGACTCTTCGCCGCCGATCAGGATGTCGCGCTCCAGCATGAGATCGCAAATGTACTTGAAGCCGATACCGCATTCGTTCAGCTTGCGGCCGTACTTCGCGGCAATGCGGTCGATCATGCGCGTGGTATTGAAGGCCCGCACCACTTCGCCCGGCCATTGCTTGCGTTTCAGCAGCCACTCCAGAATCAGGCAGAAACATTTGTGAGCATCCACAAAGCTGCCATCTTCGGCGACCGCACCCAGCCTATCGGCGTCGCCGTCGGTGGCCAACCCCGCCTGGCAGCGCTCGCGCACAACCGTTTCTTGGAGCAGCGCTATGTGCGGCGGTATAGGTTCGGGATTGATTCCCGGGAACAGCGGATTAAGCTCTCCGCGAATCTCCAGGTGATCGATGCCACTCTCGGCAAAGATTCCCTTCAAAACGCCCCGTCCGGCGCCGTACATCACGTCAATCGCAAACTTAAAGCCGGCCTTCTGGATCGCCTTCAAATCGACAAAGTTCTTGATCGCGGAAATGTAGGGGGCCTTAAAGTCTGCGAGGGTCACGCTGCTGCCGCCGCCCTCCAGGCGGGGCGAATCCAGTTCATCTTCGATCGATTTCATGATGGCGGGCGTGCCCGATCCACCATAGCCCGCCTTGTACTTCACGCCGTTCCAGTTAAAGGGATTGTGGCTGGAGGTGATCATCACGCCGCCTGCCGCACCCAGATTCTTGACCGCGTACGAGAGCGCTGGAGTGGGGGTGTAATCGTCTGAGAGGCGCACCGCAATGCCAGACGCGGCTAGAACCTCGGAGACGATCTCAGCCGCGCGCTGGGACGCAAAGCGCGTGTCATAGCCAACGACCAGCCCCTTGCTGGCATCCTCGTGCTTGTGGACGTACGTCGCGATCGCGTTGCCGACCCGGCGAACGTTATCGAAAGTAAAATCGTCGGCGATGATGCCGCGCCATCCATCGGTTCCGAACTTGATCTGTGCCGCCATGATGATGGTTTTCAAAACGCCATATCAGCAGTTGCTCGATACCAGCCGCTGCTAACGATATACTTCACGCCGGTGGCCGATTCGAACGACCAAGATGAGCAGCCGGTTGTCCTCGATCCTGGTGACAAGCCGATAATCGCCTACTCGGTATTTCCAAAATTCTCCGAGACGCTGCCCGTGCAACGCTTGACCGATGCTGCGGGGGTCCTCCATCGGAGCGACGCGTTCCTGCAAGAACTTGCGGATGCGTCGACCCACGCTCCGGTCGAGCCGTTGAAGCTGTCGAAGGGCGGTGTCGGTAAACTCAATCGTCCAGACCAAGGCGCCTTGCCACCTCGTCCAAGGTGTAGGTTCGCTCTCTACCCGCCCGCACGCGCTCTAGAATCCGCTCGGCTTCGTAGGCATCTTCCAAGTCCTCAATATGCTTCAAGATTGCTTCGCGGGCGTAATAAGTCTTAGTGCGGCCACTACGCTGTGCCAAACGTTCAAGCCTTTTTTCAATCGATTGCGGAAGGCGGATTGCAAGCATGAAAAACCTCGCTATATCAATATAGCAAACGGGTCCGCCCATCTTCCATGGGCCGGCGGCGACCACCCGGGGTCGCAGCTCCTAGACCAGTCGCTTGAGCTTCTTCTCGTCGAGGTGCTTCACCACTTTGCCGACGTCCTGCGCGTGCTCGCGCGTGGTGATCAGCAGCGCATCGTCGGTTTCGACGACGACCAGGTTTCTCACACCCACGACTGCGACGAACTTCCGCTTGGAGTGAATGAAGTTCCCCTCCGCATTCAGCGTAAAGCTCCGCTCGGCGACGATGACATTGCCGTTATCGTTCTTGCCCAGGTTGCGATGCTCATAGAGCGCGGTCCAGGAGCCCAGGTCGTTCCATCCGAAGTTTGCCGGAATGCAGTAGATGTGCGACTTGCCTTCGCCCTTCTTGGAGCGGGGTTCGAGCACGGCGTAATCTACGCTGATGTTTTCGCACTTGGGATAAAGTTTTGTAAAGGTCTTCTCGAAGCTGCGAGTTCCATAGCTCGCCGCAATCTTCTCCAGCAGCGGCGCCGTGTTCGGCAGATGTTCACGGAGGGCGTTGGCGAGGGTGCGCGCACTCCAAATGAACATTCCGCTGTTCCAGAAGAAATTTCCAGCCTTGACGAATTGCTCTGCGACTTCGGGCAAAGGCTTCTCGGTGAAGCGCCGTACCTGCAAGATGCCTTTCTGCGAGGGTTCGCCAACTTCGATATAGCCGTAGCCGGTTTCCGCACGCGTGGGAGAAATACCGATCACCACAATGTTTTCGCCGGCGGCAGCGATCCTGGCGGCGCGGCCAATGTCCTCGCGGAAGCGCTTCTCGTCCACGATTACGTGATCGGAGGGAAACATCCCGATAACTGCGCTGGGGTCGCTCTTCTCCAACAGAAACGCAGCCAGGCCAATCGCCGGAGCGGTGTTCCGCCCGGCAGGTTCGGCGACGATGTGTTTCCTTGGAAGACCCTTGAGCTGGCGGAGGATCGCGGGTCGCAAGTCTTCGTTCGTGATGATCCAGAATTGTTTCGCCTTCGCCAGCGGAGATAGCCGTTTCACAGTCTCCTGGATCATGCTTTTCTTGCTATTCAGCGGCAGTAGTTGCTTGGCCATCCGCTTGCGGCTCAAGGGCCAGAAGCGGGTGCCACGCCCACCGGCGAGAATGACGGGATAAAACGAAAACTTACCTGAAGTGGCCACCGAGTTCGATTCCTCGCGCCCATGGAGGCGAGCGCTCTTGTAAGTGTATTATGGCGCGCTGAGCGACTGCCCAAGCACGGTCTCCGGCTCCGCGACTGTTTCCGTGGGCAAAGACATACGCATGACTTCGAGCTCCCACTGCGGCCGGACTGTGTACGCTTGCACCTTGGCTGGAATAACCACCGCTTCGCCGGTGGCGAAGCTGATGGGCTCCATCCCTCCCGATTCTACGATCCCAGCCCCGTCCACCGCGACTAGGATGTGGGGGGAAGCAGGTGTGGTCTCCGCGTGCATCGCTTCGCGTAGCTTGATCTTCTCGACTTCAAAAAACGGCGAGCGCACCAGAACATTGGGGCTGTCGCCTGTGGGAGGAACCACTTTGCCGGCAGTCGTCTGCAGTTTCGTCGCTGCCAATCCTTCAGCAATATGAAGTTCACGGCCGCGGCCGTAATCATAAAGGCGATAGGTGATGTCGGAGGTCTGTTGCGTCTCGACCAGGACCATTCCGCTGCCGATGGTATGAACGGTTCCCGCAGCGACGTACAGCATGTCCCCTTGGTGAACATCCACCCAGTTTAGCAACTCTTCTGCGCGCGTATCTTGAATCGCCTGTTTGAATCGCTCCAGAGTCACGCCGGGCTTCAATCCCAGTGCAACTTGAGCGCCGGGCTGCGCGCGCAGCGCATACCAGCATTCGGTCTTCCCACACGGCTGGCCAATCTTGTGCGCCTGCTCATCGTCGGGATGGACTTGCACCGACAGCTTGTCGCCGGGAAAGAGAAACTTCACCAGCAGCGGAAAGCGATCGTCGAAACACGCCGCCTGCCCGACCAGATCACGGCCGTATTGCTTCGAGAGCTCGCCAAGTGTGCGCCCCGCCAGGGGCCCGTTGGCCACCCGGTTGTCTTCCCAAGTCAGCCAGCTCTCGCCGATCGGCTCCTTCACAACTTTGGTGTAAATGGGACGAAGATCGCGAACACCCCAAGGCCGCTCGTCGAAGATGGGCATCAACAGGAGTGGATAAAGTTCAGACATGAGGTCGGTAGTGCGGCGCTTGAGCGCCGTGTCAAACAGCTGATAAGGGAACGGCCTTTAGGCGCTGAGGTGTATGCCCTCGTGATCGATGACATCGCACCAATTGGCGGATCCAAAAAAGTCTACCTCAAGGGCTAAAGAGCGCCTCTAAGAACTGGTTTTGAGTTGGCACGGTGGAACGATTGCGCAAAATCCAGCCCCGCAGGGGCGGAATTGATTTTAGCCCAGGGCGGAAGCCCTGGGTAAAGTGCCCAAAAAAATTAACGAGTCCCTTCAGGGACGGCACAATTCTCACACACCCTCTTAAAGCCCTCTTTTTCATTCTTCGCTAACGCGGGCCTGAAGAGACTGTGTCGCAACTGGTGTCGCCGCTCCGCGGCTCCGCAAGAATTCCCACCTTACCCGGCGCTCAACCACCCCAATCCACGCAAAGGCGGCGTGGCTTCGGGACCCCGGTACGCGCCGGGCTAACGTCATCCCGCCGCTTCGCGGCCAGTGTTTGGCGATTCTGTACCACCTCGCGAACCAGGCTATTGGTTGCCGCACAGTCTCTCAAGGCCCGCGCTACCAAAGGAATTGTCCCGCAACCCGTCATCGCTCCACCTACACGTTGGCGAAGAATTTGCGCATGCGCTCCAGGCCGCGCTCCAGGTTCTCGGCTGAAACTGCATACGAAACGCGGATGTGGTCCTGCGTGCCAAAGCCTTCACCCGGAACCACAACCACGTGCGCTTCGTGCAAAAGTTTACGCGCAACGTCGGATGCCGAGTTCAATCCCCCGCGCTCGAAGTAATGGCTGACGTTAGGATAGGCGTAGAAGGCTCCGTTCGGCGAGGTGCAAGTCAGGCCTGGAATTGCACGCAGGCCCGTGACCACCTTATCGCGAAGCGAGATGTAGCCGGCGAGCATCTCTTGCACGCACTCCTGCGAGCCGGTCAAGGCCGCCACCGCAGCCTTCTGCACGATCGAGGTTGGGTTCGACGTGCTCTGGCCTTGCAGCTTCTGCATCGCGCTGACGATCGGTGCAGGCCCGAGTGCATAACCCAGTCGCCAACCCGTCATAGCATAGGTCTTCGACAAAGATCCGATGATGATGAGCCGCTCCTTCACTTCGTGAACGCAGCCCGCCGAGAACAAGTGTCCGGTGAAGTTCAAGTACACGTAACACTCGTCGGAGACGACATAGATGCCGCGCTCATGCGCCAGCTTCAGCACCGCCGCCATGTGCTCGGGCTTCATCACCGCGCCCGAGGGGTTGCCGGGAGAGTTCAGGACGATGACCTTGGTACGCGGTGTGATCGCGCGCTCGACCATGTCCGCGGTGAGGTCGAAGTCGTGCTTCTCATCCGTGGCAATGTACACCGGCTCGCCGCCCGCATAGCGGACGATGTCTTTGAACGAAACCCAGTACGGCACCGGCAGAATCACTTCATCGCCGTGGTCCACCAGCACCTGGATGGCATTGAATAGCGCGTGCTTGCCGCCGACCGAGGCCATGCAATCTTCGCGCTTGTAGTCGGAGCCAAAATCGGCCGCGTGGCGCTGCGCGATCGCGTCGCGCAGTTCGGCCGTGCCGCCGACGGCGGTGTACTTGGTGAAGTTGTTATGGATCGCATCAATCGCCGCCTCTTTAATGTGCGCAGGCGTGGCGAAGTGCGGTTCTCCGGCACCGAAGTCCACCAGGTCGACGCCCTGGGCGCGCAACTTTTCGGCCTCGCCGACCACGGCCATGGTGGCGGAAACTTCGATGCGTTGAATCCGGTTGGTCAGAAACGACGAGAGCTGGGTTCCGGCAGCAGTCATGGGTTGGCCCTTCATAAGAGATGAGTTCTCGTGGCGAACGAATGTTTTTCTGCAACCTTGTGGCGGACTCGTTCCTCGACCAGCTCCGGCACGAGTCCAGTCAAGGGACCGCCGAACTTGGCGATCTCCCGCACGATGCGCGAGCTGAGGTAGGAATATTTCTCGGCGGGCATCATGAATACGGTTTCGACGCGCGGTTCCATCTTGCGGTTCATCAGCGCCATCTGCAACTCGAACTCGTAGTCACTCACCGCGCGAATCCCGCGCAGCACCGCATTGGCGTTTTTCTGGATACAGTAGACGACCAGCAGACCCTCAAAAATATCGACGGTCACGTTGTCGAGTTCGGACGTCATCGCCTCCAGCATCTCTTTGCGCTCTTCCATTTCGAATAGAGCCTCGCCCTTGTCGAGGTTGCGGGCAATCGCCACAATGAGCCGGTCGAAGAGCTTGCTGCCACGATAGATCAGGTCCAAGTGGCCGTTCGTAACCGGGTCGAACGATCCGGGATAGATGGCGACGATATCCTTCAAGAGACCTCGGAAGGCGGGAGTCTATGCCGGATGATTTTATTCCGGGTTGCGTCCAGAGGCAATCAGGGAAAGAGAATGCCGCGGAGGGCCCGCGGGGAAGAGAAGCTTAGAGCAGTTTCAGAACCGGTGTGGTCCGGCGAGTACGGGTAGAGCGGCGCTTCACTTAGATTATTCATGAGCCCACGTAATTGTTCGGGGTGTCATCCCGAGTGCCATATGGGCCTGCGGCCCACCCATAGCAATGAAAATTAACCACGGAGGCACGGAGATCACGGAGAAAACTCGATAGAAACCAAAAACTCCGTGCCCTCCGTGGTAAATGATTTTCGACGGAGCGACGAGCGCAGCGAGGAATCGAGGGACCCCTTTGGCCGCCAGCCATCTAAACTTGTTGCTACGCCACGCGGCCACACTGCGATTTCTCGCAGCTATAGGGGTCCTTCGAGTCCGCACCCGCCCGACCCGCAAACGACGCGGGTCGGAAAATCTTTGCGGGCGCTCTGCTCAGGATGACACTTCACGTTCATGAATAATCCAGGTTCAGCGCCGCGTCCGTTGCGGATAAACGAACCGGCTCAAGCCTTATAGTGTGGGACGATCTTGGACGCCAGCCTGAAGGCCGGCCCTACCCGGACTACACCAACTCTGAAACTGGTCCCTGTTGCACGATGCTTACTTGCGGCCGGCGGGAGGTTTGGGAGTCGCATGCGGTGCGGCTTCTGCATTGGCCGCCGCCGCTTGCGCCTTATCCTCCACCGAGATCAGGCCGAGCGACTTGCGTACGTCGGTCTCGATCTTCGCGGCGATGTCCTTGTTTTCCTTCAGGAACTGCTTGGCGTTCTCCCGGCCCTGGCCGATGCGTTCGCCCTTGTAGCTGAACCACGAACCCGACTTCTCCACCAGGTTTCCAGTGACCGCCAAGTCGAGCAAGTCGCCTTCGCGCGAGATACCTTCGCCATACATCATGTCGAACTCGGCTTCGCGGAACGGCGCGGCGGTCTTGTTCTTCACGATTTTTACCCGGGTGCGCGAGCCAACGACCTGGTCACCATCTTTGATCGCGCCGATGCGCCGGATGTCGATACGAACCGAAGAGTAGAACTTCAGGGCGCGCCCGCCGGAGGTGGTCTCCGGGTTGCCGAACATGACGCCAATCTTTTCGCGGATCTGGTTGATGAAGACGAAACATGTGTGCGACTTGGCGACAATGCCGGTCAGTTTGCGGAGTGCCTGCGACATCAAGCGGGCCTGCAGGCCGACGTGGGTGTCGCCCATCTCGCCGTCGAGTTCCGCCTTGGGAACCAGCGCGGCGACCGAATCCACCACCAGCACGTCGATTGCGCCTGATCGCACCAGGGCCTCGGCGATCTCCAGTGCCTGCTCGCCGTAGTCGGGTTGCGAGACCAGCAGATTATCCACATCCACGCCCAACTTGGCGGCGTAGATCGGGTCGAGTGCATGCTCGGCGTCCACGAAGGCCGCCATGCCACCTTGCCGCTGCGCCTCGGCAATCACTTGCAGCGCAATGGTGGTTTTGCCGGAGGATTCCGGCCCGAAGATCTCGACCACGCGTCCGCGCGGAAAGCCGCCAATGCCGAGCGCGGCATCAAACGAAATCGCTCCCGTAGAAATCACGGAGATGGGAACGACGGCTCCCTTGCTTCCCAACCGCATGATGGAGCCCTTGCCGAATTGCTTTTCGATTTGAGACATGGCCAAGTCAATCGCCCGGCTCTTTTCAGTTTTCTCGTCCGCCATGAATGCCGCTCCTTGGCTGCTCCGTCCCGGCGCAGCAAGAATCCGGGCGGGCCGCTTGAGATGAAGTGCGATGGGTCAGTGAGGCAGGCGCCGTAAAGTAACTGGAGTCTCGCGATGAGCGGCGCATGGGTCCCGACGGTGAATTATACATCCGGACAGCTCGTAAAAGCGAATAAAAAGCGAACAACAGTCCCGGGCCATTGTGCCATGACAGTCAAGGGACGATTACCGGCGAGTCTAGGGTCGCGAGTTGTAGCATCCTTCGTCGCCGTCCGGGCGGGTATAACCACAGTACGAGCCCTAGTTAAGAGCGTAGGCCGGAGGAATAGTTTGTCAAGTGACGAAAGTGCAATGAAGCTACTGCACTTTAGTAACAATTCCGCCCGCAAGGTAACTTGCTGCGCTAAATGCCGGGTTGCCACTTGCCGTGACTATCTATAGTGATCAACGGGTAGGTGATAGCCATCACAGACTTCCTTGCTGTTGTATAGGAGGATATAGTTAATCTGGCCGCCTATAGCTATATTTGATCTGCGCATTCGTCGAATAGCGTACCTACGTGCCAGGGAACCGGGGTCAGTATGTTAAAGAGTCCGGAACATTCCCTGAGAGAACTCGTCGAGTTTTCTCCCCTCGCCATCGTGGAGATCGACCGAGAAGGCAAAATCAAGCTGTGGAACCCCGCTGCTGAGCGGATGTTCGGCTGGGCGGAAAGCGAAGTACTGGGTCGGGCATACCCCGCTGTTCCGTCAGAGACCCGAGCAGAGTTCGAAGATGATGTGCTCCACCTCCTTAAGGGCGCGACGATCCGGGGCAAAGAGGTACGTCGACAACGCAAAGATGGCCGGCGGCTTGACGTGAAGCTCTGGGCCGCTCCTATCCACAACCAGCAGAATGAGATTACCGGCATTACGGCTATTCTCGAAGACAGCACCGACCAAAAAGAAAATGAACGGAAACTGCGAGTGTCTCAGGCGCGAGAGGAAGAAATGGAGGCCCAACTTCAGCGAAGCGAAGAAAGAATGCGCCTGGCCTTTGACGCAGCCAAAATTGGATACTGGGACTGGAATCTCGTGACTGGCGAGATGGTCTGGTCAGCCGCCGCCAGTCGACAAATGGGGCTGCCAGAGGACTCTCCAACAGGCCTTGAAATATTCATGGACTCGGTACATCCCGATGATCGAAAGGCGATAGAAGAGGCAGGCGAGGCCGCTGTTCATGACAACAAGAACCCCGACGTTCCGTATCGCATGCTCTGGCCGGACGGTAGCGTGCACTGGCGGTCCGTAACCGGTCGCGTGTTTCACGACAAGACAGGGCGCCCGGTGCGGATGGTCGGGATAGGAATGGATCTCGATGAGAGTAAGGCTGCGGACGAACGTCTGCTATTGCAGGCTGCGGCGCTGCAAGCGGCTGCGAACTCCATCGTGATTACCGACAACAGAGGCACAATCCTGTGGACTAACGAGGCATTCTCACAACTAACCGGGTACAGTGCGGAAGAAGTTCTGGGCAAAAATCTCCGGCTCTTGAAGTCGGGTGAGCAGGACAGTGCGTTTTATACAAATATGTGGGCGACCATCACGTCAGGGAACATCTGGCAGGGGGAGCTTACTAACCGGCGCAAAGATGGAAGCCTTTACACGGAGGAGATGACGATCACGCCAGTGCACATCGGCAATGGCGAGATCACCCATTATGTTGCTATCAAACAGGACATCACTTCGCGAAAGATTGCCGAAGATAAGTTGCGTCAAGCAGAACTGCAGTACCGGCTCCTATTTGAGAGCAATCCCCTCCCCATGTGGGTTTTCGACTGCAAAACTCTTAAATTTCTGGCGGTGAATGAAGCGGCGATTCGACAATATGGTTTTTCAAAGCAAGAGTTTCTGGCGATGACCATCGCAGATATAAGGCCGGAGGAAGATATTCCCAGACTGTTGAAGGCCACGGCGCAACCCATTCACGGCCTTCAGGAAGCCGAGCTTTGGAGGCATCGCAGGAAGGACGGCGCGATTCTCGATGTCGAGATTGTCAGTCATGACCTGGATTTTCAGGGGATCCAAGCCGAGTTAGTCGCACCACACGACGTTACCAAGCGGAAGCAGGCCGAAGATGCGCTGCGTCGAGCAGAAGAGAAGTATCGCTCTATTTTTGAAGACGCCGTCATTGGAATCTTCCAGACCACTCCCGACGGTCGTCCCGTGAGTATCAATCGCGCATTGGCACGGATGCTGGGCTACGATTCTCCCGAACGGCTACTGGCGGAAGTCTCGAATGTGGGACGCCAGCTATTTGTCGATCCCAACGCGATGCAAGAATTGGCACGCGTGCTGGAAAAAGACCGCGCGGTGCACAGTGTCGAATTGGAAGTCTATAGCAAAGATGGCGGCAAGAAGTGGCTGTCGGCAAACGTGCGGGCCGTGAGTGACGCCGAGGGCAAGGTAGTGCTTCACGAAGGCACGGTCGAGGACATCACGGAGCGCAAAGCTGCCGAGGAACGGGCCCAATTTCTGGCGTACTACGATGCCCTTACGGGCTTGCCCAATCGGACCCTACTTCGCGATCGCATCCTGATGGCACTGCCCAGCGCTCGCCGGCATCGCGAGAAAGTCGCTTTGTTGTTCCTTGATCTGGATAACTTTAAGACCATTAACGACTTGCTTGGGCACTCGATTGGTGACCTATTACTGCAAGAAGTGGCAGAGCGTCTTAAGCGATGGACGCGCGAACAAGACACGGTAGCTCGCTTAGGCGGCGACGAGTTTCTTGTCTTGGTGACTGCCGTAAACGAAACCGCCAATGCGGTAGTGGTCGCGGAACGCATCGTCAATTCAATGGCTGCCGAGATTGTCATCCAGGGCCATGTCCTCAACGTTACGTGCAGCCTGGGCATCAGTATTTTTCCGGACAACGGGGAAGAGGTCGATGCTCTGCTCAAGAATGCAGATCTGGCCATGTATAAGGCCAAGGAGAATGGGCGCAATAACTTCCAATTATTCACCCAGCAGATGAATGTTCAGCTCCTGGAACGAATGACCCTGGAGCGCAGCTTGCGACTGGCGGTGGAGAAGAAAGAATTCTTCCTGGTATATCAGCCCCAAATGGACCTGGCCACAGGCGAGATCATAGGGTGCGAGGCACTTATCCGCTGGAAGCATCCGGAACTGGGACTCGTATTGCCCAACACGTTCATCCCGCTGGCAGAGAGTAGCGGCCTCATCGGGCCAATGGGCGAATGGGTGCTCAAAACCGCGTGCGCCCAGGCTCGGCAATGGCAGGATGAAGGCCTTCCCGCAGTGCCCGTTGCGGTGAATGTGTCAGCGGTCCAATTCCGTCATAAAGGCTTCCTGCGACTTGTCCAAACGGTGCTGAGGGAGGCCGGTCTCGCTCCTCAATACCTCGAATTGGAGCTTACAGAAAGCCTCTTACTGAGTAACGCAGATGTCATGCTTATCATGTTGCAACAACTAAAAGAGATGGGATTGAAGCTATCCATTGACGATTTCGGAACCGGGTATTCCAGCCTCAGCTACTTGCGACAATTCCCAGTCTACAAGCTGAAAATCGATCATTCCTTCGTGCGAGATATCGCCGTAGACCCGGACGGTGCCGTGATCACAAGCACAATCATTAGCATGGCAAAGAGCCTTGGTCTGAAGGTCCTTGCGGAAGGCGTTGAGACCGAAGAACAGGTGTCTTTTTTGCGGGCGCATGACTGCCACGAGATTCAAGGCTACTACTTCAGCAAGCCTTTATGCGCAAACGAATTTGCTGACAAACTACGAGGCCACTTACCAGGGGCCGCATCCCCCAGCCGCGATGGCCGCTAAAACAGTTTTACATCTGGTGTGTAGGGTGGAGCACCGCTTCAGCGGTGCAGTTAGGATTCGGGACGAATCGGCTTCAGCCGCTGAGGTAACAAAAACACTACCTCAGGCGCTAAAGCGCGATCCAGGAAGTGGCGGGAGTTGTGCACGCCTGAACAGGCTGGGGAAAAAGTCCGTTTCAGCGCCTGTTTTGAAGGGGCGCACCTTTAGAGCGGTTTCAGAATTGGTGTAGTCCGGCGAGTTCGGATAGAGCGGCGCTTCATCTGGATTATTCATCTGTTTCGGTAGCTTTGAGATCCTCAT